>Ga0206903_10127_pt2 | contig 24613 bp, 28 predicted proteins | sample Alteio_BWOrgHeat_45_FD_152959 | JGI IMG/M metagenome (GOLD analysis project Ga0206903, IMG submission 152959) | Enriched cells from forest soil in Barre Woods Harvard Forest LTER site, Petersham, Massachusetts, United States -... | ecosystem: Environmental > Terrestrial > Soil > Temperate forest >... | reverse complement strand
ACGACATTGAAAGCAATATCGGCGCCGATTTTTATTTATACCTTAACGATAAATATAAAATGGAAGAGGACAGGGATTTCGCCTGTGCCGGAGATATGACCAAAACCGGTAATTCCGAAGAAGCATCGCCTACGGTCTCAATAAACCGTGTTCAGGATTTTCGCCGCAGCATGTCAGAGACCAGCCGTGCTTACGCCGCAGAACTTGCTGCAAAAGCCGGAAGTGTGAGTGATGATGGCATGCCGGATGTTAACAAACACCGTGTTACATTTGATTTCTGCGTGCCGAAGAATAATAAGATCCCGTTCGTAAAAGCGATCGACGAAATTACGAATAAGGCGGGGCTTGAGGGCATCTGGTTCGGCCACGAGTTTGATAATGCCGGCCATTATCACGTTCTTTCAAAACAGGCTTTTGAAGCCGCCACCGCAAAAAATTTCAAGAACCAGATAAATAAATGCGTGCGCGACCACGGTGGAACAGTTGTTGCCGAACACGGTGTTGGGCAATTATATGCAGAGGCTTGGGAAGAGAACGCAACTGAGGCAGACCGCAATAACTGGTTCGCGCATAAACTTGAAAAAGACCCGGAAAATATTATCAACCCGAACTCGAACAAATTTGATAAATTATTTGAAAGGTTAAATGAGAAAGCCGAAACCGCTTTCCGCGCAGGGATAAAAGAGGTTTGTGAAAAATTGGGGTTTAAGAACGCTGTTCTATATATTGATGAGATAGCAAAGCTTGGCAAAACATTACATTAAAATAACAGGGGGCAACTAACACCCCCTGCTCCAAGACTCATACCAGCCCGAACTAACCAAATACAAGTTCGCGCTGATAACCAACCTTAATTTCTGTGCTTATGCCGCACTGCGCATATTGCCGAATGGGAATAGATAATCTGCCTTATTGTTCCATTCCAGTTTCCATTCATAACCAACCTCATTGACCTGCACTTGTGCGTGAAAACCGCGTTCCATACTTTTTTCTGCCGCTTCCATCGCAGATTTTATTGCGTCATTTTTGAATTTGAACATGCCGTAGAATTTGTCATTCAATTTCACCGTCCATTTACCGCGGCGGGAAACTACATAATACATAATGTTTGACATAAAATGCTCCTTTGTTTATAAATGCACTCTAGAACAAAAAATAGAACAAGTCAAATAGTTTTTGATTTTTTTCTGTTTATGATGTATAACGTCATTTAAACCTCAGGAATTTTATGGCAAAAACCTTGCACGCAATTCAGAAAAAACTGCTCAAACTCCTTGCCGATAATATTGATGATCCCCTTACTATCCGCGAGTTACAGGGCGCAGTGGGTGTTTCGTCCACCAGCGTTGTTGCGCACCATATCGCGCAGCTTGAGAAAAAAGGTCACATAAAACGTAATCCTTATAATTCGAAAGATTATCAGGTGATGAGCGGCCCCGAAAATAAAATCGCCCACCTTAACCTATATGGCCTCGCCCAGTGCGGCCCTTCCGGCTCCATCCTCGATGGTGACCCGGTTGATCGGGTTCCCATCTCCTCGCAACTCCTCTCATTTCCGGCCGCTGAGGCTTTCATGGTGAGGGCCAAGGGCAAATCTATGGAGCCAAAGATCCATGATGGTGACCTCGTCATTGTCAGGAAAGTTTCGCAAGCCGAGAACGGCAAGGTATATGTTCTGGTGAATAATGGTGAGGCGCTGATAAAACGCGTGCAGATAGACAGTAAAACTCGCATCCTCCATTCCTTCAACTCCGAATTCCAGCCCTTCATCGCGGCTAAGGATTTTCGTATAGAAGGTGAAGTGAAAGGAATTTTTTCCCAGCGTATTTAACCCAACCCCGTTGTCGTCATTCTGGCGAACGCCAGAATCCAAATGATATATCTATTGCGTAGCAATTCAAAAAACTTTCTTTTGTCTAATTCGTAGTTTTTTGCAGGCAAAAACAAATCTACGTAATTTAGATTCTGGCGTTTGCCAGAATGACGGAATATGTGTGGGTCATAGATAGGTCGAGTTATCTCTTCCCCGAATCCTTCCATCCACCGCCTAGCGCCTGGTATAAACCAACAGTCGCCTGCAATGTAGCTAGTTTCGCCTGCACCAGTGAGTTCTCCGCAGCGAATAAGGTTCGCTGAGTGTTCAGTGTTGTGGTGATATCAACTATGCCGTTTTTAAATTGCTCCTGCGAAAGGTTGAACGCTTTTTTCGCGGTCTTTTCGGCCTTGGTTGCAATATTTTCGCCATCTTTCGCCTGCTCAACCGCCGCAAGAGAGTTCTCCACGTCCGAGAACGCCGATATCACCGCTTTATGGTAACCATTCAATAATTCATCGTAGCGCGCTTTATTGTAACCAAGCAGGCCGCTTAAGCGACCACCTTCAAAAATGGGCTGGGTGAGGGAAGCCCCAAGCGTGAACAGCGAACTGCCCGGGCTTACCAGCGTTGAAAGCGCATTACTTGCATAACCCGCGCCCGCAGTGAGGCTAATATCTGGGAAAAATTGCGCGCGTGCATTGGTGATGTTCGCATCAGCCGCGATCAGTTGCGCTTCGGCGAACTGCACATCAGGCCGGCGTTGTAAAAGCTCTGAAGGCAGCCCCACAGAAACTTTCGGTGCTTTCATATCCGCGAATTTTTCTTCCGCCAGCTTCACATCTTCCGGCAATTTGCCAAGTAATATTGCCAGCGCGCTCCTGTCCTGCGCAAGTTCCAGCTTGAGCGGCGGCAAGGTTGCATCCTGGGCTTCCACCACGCTTTCCTGCTGAACCACATCCAGCGCCGCGGCGATCCCCGCAGCCTGGCGGCGCTTCATCGAATCGAGGAGTTTTTTCGCCGTTGCCAGGTTAGATTCCGCAACTTCAAGCCGTTTTTTCGTCGCCAGCATATCAAAATAAATATCCGCAACAGATGATGTTATGGTAAGCAACACGGTTTGTTTGTCATATCTGCTGCCCTTTGCCAGAGCCTCGGCCGCTTTTTCAGCAGACCAGTTCTTGCCCCAGAAATCAAGCTCGTAACTCGCAGTGGCAGTTGCATTATATGAGCTGGTGGTTCTGCTGGCGGCAGGCGTTGCCGCGCGCCCGTGCTGGGTTTTGCTTGCATCCGCGCCAACATCAACCGAAGGCAGCAAAGCCGCACCCGCAATTTTCGCCTGTGCATCAGCTTCATGAACCCGCGCAACCGCGGCTTTCAGGTCATAATTATTTTTCCTGGCCTCTTCCACCAGGCTTGTCAGCTCGGCCGAATTAAATTCCTCCCACCATTTAGCATCAGGATACGCGCCATTCTCATCAATTTTCGCGTTCCAGTTCTCAGGCGTTTTGGTTTCCGGGTATTTATAATCATCCCACAGATTGCCGCAGCCGGAAAGCCCAAGCAGAATAAATATAACCGCTAATTTTTTCATATCAGAACTCCTTGTCCTTGCTCATTTTGCTGGTGGGGTTTTTTGCCCTTATTATCTTTACGCCGGCGCGAAACTTTTTCCAGCGCCAGGTAAACTGCCGGCGTTGTATATAATGTCAGGAATTGCGAAACAATAAGCCCGCCCACAATCGCAATACCAAGCGGCCTGCGTAATTCCGAGCCACTGCCGCCGCCAACTATAAGCGGGATGGCCCCGAACACCGCCGCCATCGTCGTCATCATGATCGGCCTGAAGCGCATCCGGCACGCCGCCATGATAGATTCTTTCGGTGACATGCCCTGGTTACGTTCTGCCTCGATTGCAAAATCAACCAGCATGATGCCGTTCTTTTTTACAATTCCCATCAGCAGGATAATTCCAATTATGCTTATCAGCGAAAGCTCATTGCCGCTTATCATCATCGCCAGCAGTGCCCCTAGACCGGCAGAGGGCAGGGTAGAAATGATAGTTAGCGGGTGAATCAAACTTTCATACAAAACCCCCAGCACAATATATATCGCCAGCAATGCCGCGCCGATAAGTATCGGTTCATCGCGCAGAGATTCGGTGAATGCCTTAGCACTTCCTGCAAACCCGCTATGGATACTTGCCGGCATGTGAATTTCGTTGATGGCTTTTTGGATCTGGTCTGCTGCATCACCCAGCGAAGCGCCGGTTGGCAGGTTGAAACTCAGCGTAGATGCCGGGAACTGCCCCTGATGCCGCACTGAAGGCGGTGCCACGCCCATATCATAATGCGCGATGGAACTTAATTTAACCTGGTTGTTACCCGCAGATTTTATAAAAATATTATCAAGCGAAGCCGGCCCCTGCTGATATTGCGGGTCAATTTCCATGATGATGTGATACTGGTTGCGTGGCGTGTAGATGGTTGATATCTGCCGCTGTGCAAACGCATCTTCCAATATTGAATCAACTGCGCTCATGCTAATGCCAAGCTGCGCCGCGCGATCACGGTCTACAATAATATTCACCTGCTGCGCGGCATTATCCTGGTCGCTTGAAACGTCGGTGATGCCGGGAACGGTTTTTAAATTCTCAATTAATTTAGGTGTCCACTCGCGCAATTCCTCCAGTGATTCATCCCACAATGCGAACTGGAATTGCGCTTTGCTCGCCCGCCCGCCAATGCGGATATCCTGCGCTGGCTGCAAGAATGTTGCCATGCCTTCGATTTTCGCAAGCTTTGGTTTCAGGCGGTTCATCACTGTGTCAATTGAATCGTCGCGTTCTGAAAGCGGTTTCAGGCTGATGAACAACTGCCCCTGGTTCCCGCCGCCACCGCCAAACCCGCCCGAGCCAACCGAAGAGCCCATTCCAGCAATTGCCGGGTCTTGCAAAATAATATCTATCACACGCTGCTGGTGGGCTTTCATCGTTTCAAAAGATGCATCCACCCGCATTTCAGTCGAGCCCATTATCATTCCCGTATCCTGTTGCGGGAAAAAACCTTTCGGCACCCAGATATAAAGCAGCACCGTCATCACGATTGTCGCCAGCATCACCAGCAGCGTGATGATATAATGCTCGACCACCCAGAACAGCCCTTTATCATAAACCTTAAGCATGTGCTTGAACACACGCTCACCCAGATGCTCGCGATGTTCAGGCCGCTCGCCTTTCCGGCGTCGGAAATTCATCAGATGCGCATAGAAAACCGGCGTAACGGTAATTGAGATCACCAGTGAAACCACTACCGCAATGGTAAGCGTGACCGCAAATTCGCGGAACAGCCGCCCGATAATTCCGCCCATGAACAGCAGCGGCACAAAAACCGCGATCAAGGAAATGCTGATCGAAACCAGCGTGAACGTGACCTCACGTGCACCCTTGGCCGCCGCCACCAGCGGGCTATCCCCGGCCTCCACATGGCGTGCGATATTTTCTATCATCACGATAGCATCATCGATCACAAATCCCACACAAACAATAAGTGCCATCAGGGAAATATTATTTATGCTATACCCCATCAGCCACATCCCCGCGAAAGTTCCCGCCAGCGAAAGCGGTACCGTAACGCTCGCCGCGAGTGTAGGTGTGAACCGCCCCAGCGCGAACAGCACCACCAATATCACCAGCACGCTTGATATCAGCAGCGTGATCTCCATATCATTCACGCTGGCGCGGATGGTCTGTGTTCTATCCGCCAGCACAGAAATTTTGCTGCCAGCGGGCATCCACGCCTCAAGCTGCGGTAATATTTTTTTGATACGGTCAACCGTTTCGATCACATTCGCATCCGCCTGCTTCTGGATGATTATCAATATCGCCTTATCCTTGTTGAACCAGCCGCCCTGTTTATTATTTTCAACATCCTGCGTAACCCTGGCAATATCAGAAAGGCGCATCACGTTGCCGTTATTGCTCTTCATGATAAGCGGCGCATAATCGCTCGCCGCGCTGATAGAGTCATTAACATCAATAGCCATGCTTTGCTTATCACCGATAAAACTCCCCTTCGGCACCTCGGCGTTAAAACCCGCGATGCTGCCGCGTATGTCTTCCATTCCCAACCCGCTTGCGGAAAGTGCGTTAGGGTTAACGCTTACGCGCACCGCCGGTTTATCCGCACCGCGCAGCGTAACCTGCGCCACCCCTTTCACCTGCGAGATATTCTGCGCCAATATAGAGTCGCTTGCATCATAAAGCTTCGCCAGCTCAACAGATTTTGAGGTCACCGCCAATATCAAAACCGGCGAGTCGGCCGGGTTGGCCTTGCGATAGGTCGGCGGTGTTGGCAGGTCAGCAGGCATATCGGCGCTCGATGCATTTATCGCCGCCTCCACATCATGCGCCGCGCCGATGATATCGCGGTTCAGGTCGAACTGCGCGGTGATATTAGCCGAGCCCTCCACACTGTTCGAGGTCAATTCATCAACCCCCGCTATCTCTCCAAGCCGGCGTTCCAGCGGAGATGCAACCGTTGCCGCCATTGTTTCCGGGTCAGCTCCGGGAAGTTTCGCTGAAACGTTGATGGTTGGAAAATCCACCCGCGGCAACGGTGCAATGGGCAGGTTCAAAAACGAAATCACCCCGAGCAAAAACAGCCCCAGCGCCATCAACCCTACGCCAACCGGCCTGTTCAATAAACCGCGCTTCTCGCTCATAAGCCCTCCCAGGTTTCATGATCTTCGCGTGGCTCTTCTTTTTTCTTATGTTTTTTACCGCCTAACCTTTCCTTCAACCGGTTCATTCCCAGGTAGATCACCGGCGTTGTATAAAGCGTGAGCAACTGGCTGAACAGCAATCCCCCCACAATTGCAATGCCAAGCGGCCTGCGTAATTCCGAGCCCATACCATGGTCAAACGCCAGTGGCAGCGCGCCGAAAAGCGCAGCCATGGTTGTCATCATTATCGGCCGGAACCGCATCAGGCTTGCTTTATAAATTGCTTCACTCGGTGAAAGCCCTTCATCGCGCTCCGCCTCCAGCGCAAAATCTATCATCATGATGGCATTCTTTTTCACGATCCCCATCAACAGCACAATGCCGATAAGCGCCACCAGCGACAATGAATACCCGGTGATGATAAGCGCCACCAGTGCGCCCACACCCGCAGAGGGCAGGGTGGAGATTATGGTTATCGGGTGGATCGTACTTTCATAAAGCACCCCGAGTACGATATAAATAACCACCACCGCCGCCACGATAAGCAGCGGTTCACTGGTGAGCGAGTCACGGAATTCCGCTGCCTCTCCGCTATAATTCCCAACTATGGTGCTCGGCATCTCCAACGATTTTTCCGTGTTGGCAATAAGCTCGATCGCATCACCCAGCGATTTTCCCTTCGCCACATTAAAGCTTACCGTTACCGATGGGAACTCGCTGTTATGAGCAATTATCAACGGTGTCGGGCTGACAGTAACACTCGCAAAAGCTGTCACCGGAACCAGCCCGCCATTGCTGGAACGCACATATATATTTGAAAGCTGTGAAGGGTCCTTCTGGAATTTAGGAGCTACTTCCATGATAACGTGATATTGGTTCACCTGCGAAAAAACCGTGGATATCTGCCGCTGGCCGAACGCATCATAAAGCGTATCATCTATTGCCTGCGGTAAAACCCCAAGCCGCGCCGCCTGGTCACGGTCGATTTTTATATCAGCCTTTAATCCGCCATCCTGCTGGTCAGTTGCGATATCGCGCAGGAGTTTTTCGCCCTTCAACTGCGCCACAAGTTTGTTCGTCCACTCGGTCAGCTCCACCGAATTCAGGTCGGTCAGGGTATATTGATATTTCGTGCGGCTGGCCTGTGCGCCAATTTGAATGTCCTGCACCGGCTGCAAATTCACGCTGATGCCGGAAATATTTTTCACACTCTCACCAATGCGGTCTGCAATTTCCTGCGCTGAAGAATCACGGTCTTTGATCTGCTTCAAAACTATCGTCAAATGCCCGGTATTCGGCGTTAGGTTTGTGGCGCTAACTCCCAGGAACGAGGCCACCGCGCTAACATCCTTATCGCCCTTCACCGCCTCCGCAATTTTATATTGCAGCCGTTGCATCTCCGGGAATGAAACGCTCGGCCCTGCATCGGTCACCGCGGTTATCTGCCCCGTATCCTGCTGCGGCAGGAAATCCTTCGGCACAACTATATATAACACCACCGTGGCAACCAAAGTTATCAGCGCTACAAGTAACGTCAGAGTTTGATGCTCCAAAACCTTGCTTAAAGTTTTGCCATAATAATTTTTTGAACGGTTGAACAGCCCGCGGTTTTTATCTTCCTCTTTCTCCTCCGGAATAGACCCCGCCTTCAACATCCGCCCGCACATCATCGGCGTTAGCGTGAGTGATATCACCATTGAAGCCACCACCGCAATGGTCAGCGTCAGCGCAAATTCGCGGAACAGCCGCCCCACAATTCCGGTCATGAATAACAGCGGAATGAACACTGCAATTAGCGAAACAGTTAGTGAAATGATCGTGAACCCGATCTCCTTCGCCCCCTTATAGGCTGCATCCAAAGGTTTTTCGCCCTTCTCGATATAACGCACGATATTCTCTATCATCACAATAGCGTCATCCACCACGAACCCCGCCGCTATGGTCAGCGCCATCAGCGAAAGATTGTCCAAACTGAACCCGCACAGCGACATCACGCCGAAAGTTGTTATCAGCGAAAGCGGCAGCGCAATACCAGGGATTATCGTCGCGGTTATCGAGCGCAGGAAAACATATATCACAATGATTACCAGTATGATGGTGATGATCAGCGTGAATTGCACATCCGCAACGGAAGCGCGGATGGTCTGCGTACGGTCTGCGAGTATATCAACCTTGATTCCCGGCGGCAGCGCGCTGGTGAGTTGCGGCAAAGTTTTTTTAATTAAATCCACCGTTGAAACAATATTCGCCCCCGGTTGCCGTTGGATATCAACTATCACCGCCGGTTTCCCATTCACCCAGCCGCCAACTTTGGTATTCTCCAAACTCTGCACCACATCTGCCACATCGCGCACGCGAACAATAGCGCCGGTGTGAGTGCCAAGCACAATATTCTGGTAAGTTTCCGCGTCAGATATCTGGTCGTTCACATCAAGCGCCATAGATTGCAGCGGGCCATCGAACGTGCCTTTGGGCAAATTAACATTCGCTTTGCCAAGCGTGGTGCGCACATCTTCAAGGCTGAGCCCATAGGTCGCCAGCCGTGCCGGATTGATCTGGATCCGGAATGCCGGCCGTTGCCCGCCTTCGGTCAACACTCGCCCAACGCCGCTTATCTGGCTGAGCTTCTGCGCAAGGATAGTATCAGCAATATCATTTATATCCGTCAGCGGCAGATTATCAGATGTCAGCACCAGTGCCATCACCGGCGGATCTGCCGGGTTAACTTTCGAATATGCGGGTGGGTATGGCAGATTGGCCGGCAGCACGCCTTTAGCGGCATTAATGGCCGCCTGCACATCTTCCGATACCACGTCAATATTTTCGCTCAGGTCAAATTGCAGCGTTATCAAACTCAACCCTTCCGAACTGCTGGATATCATCGAGCTTAACCCGGCGATAAGCCCGAACTGCCGCTCAAGCGGTGTGGTTATTAGCGATGCCATCGTGTCGGCGCTCGCGCCCGGTAATTGCGTTGTCACCTGGATCGTCGGGAAATCAACCTGCGGTAACGCCGCAACCGGCAACGCGCGGTAGCCTAAAATTCCCGTCAGAAGTAATGCGATCGTTAATAACGAGGTGGCTATCGGGCGGGCAATAAATGGTTTGGAAACATTCATTGCTCCTTGCCCGCCTTATGTTTTTTCCTGTGTGCTTCAGCACCATCCGGTTTTTTATCGCCGGAATTTTTATCATCAGTTTTTTTATCCGCAGAGTTTTTATCGCCGGCCTTATCCGCCTTTTTTTCTTCACCCGCAATATCAATATGGTCGCCATCATGCAGTTTCGCCATGCCGTCGGTAACCACGCGCTCGCCTTCCTTCAAACCATCAACCACTACTGTTTCCATTCCTTCGGTGATGGAAACTTTTACCGGGCGCATCTCAACTTTATTTTCCGCGCTCACCACGTATATATAAGTACTCGCCTGGCCGTGCTGCACCGCAACTGTTGGCACCACCAGCGCATTTTCAATTGTGTTCAGCAGCAACCGCACATTCACGAACGCGCCCGGCCACAGAACATGCTTGCTGTTGCGGAATGTAGATTTTAACCGCACTGTTCCGGTGTTAGGGTCTATCTGGTTATCAACCAGCTTGAGCTCACCCTTTGCAAGTTTGGTATGCCCATCAGTATCGACAATGAAAACCTTCAGGTCGCCCTGCTGCCCTTCGTCATTTTTATTTATCTGCATATTTATTTTTTGAATTTCCTGCTGTGGCAGGCTGAACACCACGGAAATAGGGTCAAGCTGGGTGATCACCATCAGCCCGTTCGCATCCCCGGGATGGATTATATTGCCAACATCCACCTGCCGGATGCCGGTGCGCCCGTTGATAGGCGAGGTTATGGTTGTGTAACTGAGTTGCGTTTTTGCGGTATCAAGCGCCGCCTGGTCAACCTTAACCGCAGCCTCGAACTGTTTCACCGTGGCGCGTGCTGTATCAACCGTTTGCGCCGAGATATCATCTTTTAGTTTTTCATAACGTTTCAGGTCGAGCCGTGCATTTGCGAGGGAGGCTTCATCTTTCGCGCGGCTGGCGGTGGCCTGGTCGAACTGTGCCTGGAAGATGCGCGGGTCGATCTTCGCCAGGGCATCGCCCTTTTTCACATCCTGCCCTTCATGGAACAAAATTTGCATCAGCTGCCCGTCAACCTGGCTGTGTACGGTGACGGTGTTATAGGCCTGCACCGTGCCAAGCCCGTTCAGATATACCGGTATATCCTTGTGCCCAACCACCTGAACCGTTGCCAGGACCGAGGGTTTTCCCTTGCCGCCCTTATCGGTTTTTGCCCCGCCGAGTAATAAATATCCCAGCAGAATTACGGTAAGCACGGCGAAAACGGCAATTATCCGCTTATACCACTTATTGTGGTCTCGTTTCATTGCAATGTTAAATCTTTGCATCACCGGCACTAAAATTATCTCAGGAAAAAATTTTCCTTTGCAATAGATTATACGAAAACCGCGGCAAGAATCTTCTTAATTAGTCAAAAACCCTCGTTATTGGAAGATTCTATATATTGAATGTAACCAAAATTAGACAAACCCGGATTTGCGTTATAAAATCAGGCATAAAACAAGGGATGCAAATGGGAAAGAATCGTCTGGAAGCTTTTAGCGATGGGGTGATAGCCATCATCATAACCATCATGGTGTTGGAACTCCGTGTGCCGCACGGAACCGAGATATCAGAACTTTTCTCGCTGATACCCGTTCTGTTCAGCTACGCGCTCAGCTTCATTTTTGTTGGTATCTACTGGAACAACCACCATCACATGCTGCACGCCTCGAACACCGTTAACGGCTATATTCTCTGGGCGAACCTGCATTTGCTGTTCTGGCTTTCGCTGGTGCCATTCGTCACCGGCTGGATGGGCGAGAACCATTTCGCCAAGGCAACCGTTGCGCTTTATGGTGTGGTGCTTTTTATGTCTGGCCTGGCATATTATATCCTCTCGCAATGCCTGGTTTCGCTCAATGGCAAGAACTCCACCCTCGGCAAGGCCATCGGCCATGACCGCAAAGGTATCATCTCTTTATTCCTTTACGCTTCTGCGGTGGCGCTTTCATTTGTAGAGCCCACCATAGCGCTGGCGATATATATCTTCGTCGCCATCATGTGGTTCCTGCCCGACCGCCGGATAGAAAAACAAATTAAAATGTATTGAGATTTTTCTCCGTCACCCTGGACGGGAATTCAAATCATTTCCGCAGTGGCCTGTCTTTCTTGAACTGTTCAACAACCATCTTCCTTTCCTCGGGAGTAAGTTCTGCCGCCAGGTCTGCGATCGAATTTGCCGCATCATCCTTCATTTTCCCGTTAAGGTCGTTAAGTTCGGCCATGGATTTTTTGAATGCGTCCTTATCGAAAACATCTTTGGTCAGCTCAGCTTCAACATTATCTTTCGCTGTGTCGATTTGTGCGGAGTAGAGATCATGCTTTGCTTTCAGCTGGTCAAAAATATTGCTTGCCAGAGCGCGTTTAGCTTCCGGGAGTTGTGACAGTACCGCTTCCCGGTGATGCTGCATTTTATCCTCGGGCGACAGGTTGTGCTTGAAAAAATGCCCGGAGATATATCCGAGCAGAACTATATTTACCACCAATGATAAATATAAGAATAACTTTACTTTCGTGTTCATAATAATTCTCCTCCATCTAAGCCTGTATCTGAAAATATTTTCTGGATAATATCATTCTGTGAATTTTGCGTGTAACCATTTTCCTGCATATCAGATGCAGCGAACCCGATAATAAAGGCCATCACTGCGAACGATGCAAATGAAAGGGCGGGGCTCATTATACCGAAGCCCCACGAAAACCCCCGTGCGGGTTTCGCCTGTTGTGGAATCCTTGCTGCACGCGCGATGATATCTTGCGCCAGGTTCACGCGATGAGGGATTATTTTTTTCAAATTGATGATATTCTCGAACTCCACTTCCTCAGAAATTAAATTCTGGAAACCGTTATTATTTTTAAGCGCGTAGATCGCCGCCTTTTTGATGGCATCGGGCCATAAGCTCAGGTCTGGGCCATATATCTTTATATATTCTTTAAAATTATTTATTTTCATATCCATCTTTTTACATCCCACCTTTTGCAATAAGCTTTTCCTTCAATGTTTTTTTCCCCCGCATCAACAGAGATTGGAAAGCCTTCAAACTCAACCCCATAATTTTCGCCGCTTCCTTATTATTTATATATTCATAGAACGATAAAATGATCGCCTTTTTCTGGTTGTCTGAAAGTTCTCCCAAACTTTCCTCAAGCGTTCGCGCTTTATAGTTATTATAAATTCCATCTTCCGCCGAATCAGATTCATCTGTAATGTCAAAGCCATCTTCCAGCCGTTTTTCTTTTTTCCTTTTCAACATGTCCTGGCACTTATTTATCACCACCCGGTAGAACCATGTGGTAAATTTTGCGCCCTTATCTTTCTTCCACATCCCCGGAGTTGCCCATAATTTCAAAAAACAATCCTGAACTGCGTCTTCGGCATCTTCCTTGGTGTTTAGCATGCGGAACGCAACGCGGTAGAATTTCGTTGTATGCCGCTTTACCAATTCCGAGAATGCCCCGCGCTGCCCCTGATCTATCAGACTTAACAATTGTTCATCTTTCAATAAAGAGTAGTCGCAGGACATTTCAAAACTCTGGTTAATTAATCAGCGCTTCCTTCCGCATCATCATGATCATGGTGGTGATGCTCAGATTTTTTATCATCCTTATGTTCATCCTTCCACTTCTCTCTCATCTTCGCGCGATGCGCATCAGATTCTTCCTTGGTTATTTTTCCGTCATGGTTCGCGTCCATTTCGTCAAACATCTTCTTGTTGAAATCCTCAGATTCCTTTCTGGTGATAACGCCATCATGGTTAGCATCCACCTTGTCGAACATACGGTTATGGCCTTCACCATGTTTTTTATCGCCATCATGGTGATGATGTTCCGCAGTTTCGGTTTTTGTGTTGTCGGTGGTAGCATCATCTGCCGCATAGGCGGATAAAGCCATAAAACTCACACAAGATAGTAATAGAAGTTTTTTCATAGCAAATTTACCTTTTTATCTTTGTTATTAGTAAAGGGATCAATTCCCTTTCATTTAGTTATACGAGGTCATGGTAAAAAGTCTTCTTTTTTAGGTGGTGGTATGAAAAATTTTCCGTGACAAAATTCACTCACAAAATATCCTCCATCATAAAACACCAGCGCTACAGCGGGTTATGCATTATTTTAAATCTGGCACAGATATTGCTTCATTAAACGCAGGCAAAATATGAGGCAGTTTTTTCCGTCATATATATTGTATTAAGAATTAAAATTTTTTACTAACCAAAAAAGAAGAGCACCCATGGATATAACTTCTCTTTTAGGAACTTCCAGCAACATCCAGGCAACCAACTCCACGCTCAAGCAGCAGCTCGAGCAGGATTTCGGGCCCAGCGCCGATAATGTATTTAAAACCGATGGCACTGTCGATGTCAAAAAGCTCGATCAGCTTCTGAAAACCAGCGGCGCAGCTTCATCGCAACGTTCTGCATCGTCATCATCATCGTCTTCCGCATTCAGCACCGGCCCGGGGTTTGACCCTCAGCAATTCTTGACCCAGTTTTCCCAGGCTTTTGGCAAAGATGCTGCCGCTTCTGTTGAAAACCAGGATGGAACAGTAAATTTCCAGAAAGTAAAATCCTTCATCGACCAGAAAATTGCAAGCTTTGATCCATCACAATCATCAGGCGCAGGACAATCTGGAGGGGTGGCTCATCATGGACATCACCATCATCACCATGCTTCATCCTCATCCGTCGCCAGTTCAGATGACAGCTCAAGCTCGCAAGATTCACCAACTGCAAGCCTGCTCAGTATATTAGATTCTTCCAACACCACTCCGGCTCCTGCAAGCGCGGCCGGTGTATCGGGTGATTCTGCTTCCAGTGATTCAAGCATTCTTGGCAATATCCTCGATTCTTCAAATGCGGCGAATGCATATAATAAGGTCGGCGGCGCTGCCACAGATATCGCCAAACTTCTGTTGAGTGGTTCGGGCGCAGGTGCGTTGCTGAGTTTTAGCGTATAGGCGAATATTAATTAAGGTAAGGTAAAAATGACAGTAAATTCAATTCCCGCCTCAGGTTTTCCAACCGCTAATGTTCAGTCGGATGTTGTTAACCTGAAACAAAAACTTGAACGTCTTTTCGGCTCACAGGCAGATTCTGCATTCAATAAAGATGGCAGCGTTAATCCGGGCAGCCTTAGCAAACTTTTGAACGGCCCTGCAAGTTCGGCAGATGAAAGTGCTGATAACTCCAGCAGTTTCGACCTGAGCGGGATAACCGTGGATACCACAAAATTCCTCCACCAGTTCACCAAGAATTTCGGTGCGAAGGCCGCCGCAGATATCACCAACAGTGATGGCAGCATAGATTTCACAAAGGTAAAAAGTTACATTGACACGAAAATAAATTCCCAGAACGGCGATGTTTCCGGCCTGATAAGCGCACTTAATTCTGCCAACTCAACTTCTGATGCTGATTCAAACCAACTTTTCGGCAACTCCTCCAGCAACGACCCGCTACTTAGCTTCCAGGCCTAATTCAGATTGTCATTCTGGCTTTTGCCAGAATAACAGTATCGGTTATTTCTGGCAATTGGCGCAGGTGCCATAGGCCTCTAACATCTGCCGTTTGAAAGCAAATCCTTTTTTCCTGGCGTTCTTTTGCAGTAGTTTGGTAACATCCGGATCACAGAATTCGCTGACATCACCGCAATCAGTACAGATGAAGAACTGGCAATTATGTTTATCGAACGGATGCGAGCAGCCCACGAACGCGTTGAGGCTTTCTATTTTATGCACCAGCCCGTTCTTCACCAGAAAATCCAGCGCCCGGTAAACCGTAGGCGGGGCGATGGCACCATCCTTCGTATCAAGCTTTTCGAGCAGGTCATATGCCTTCACCGCCTTGTGGTTTAGCCACACCAGCTCCAGCACCTTCTTGCGGATAGGCGTTAACTGCACGCCCAGTTCCCCGCAAAGCACCTCGGCCTTCTGCACGGCATCTGTCAGGCAGGTATTATGATCATGTTTATGTGCGGCCATAAGTGGTTTTTGTATATTTAGTTATATTGTCACATTATATATAGGTGTAGAAAAATCAAATAACTAAATAATTATTGCACGAAACTCTATAGTTGATATATAGAAAACCTGAAACTCACAAAGCAGATGGATTATGAGCCTTGAAGTTAACAAAATAGCAGCGGCGGTTTTATTAGGTGGTGTGGTTGCCATGGCTTCCGGCACTATCGCAAAGATCGTTTTCGGTGAATATAAGCATGAAGGCATGCATGCCGAAGTTGAAAAACGCGGTTATAAAATTGAAGGCGCTGAAGTTGCTGATTCCGGTGGCGCACCTGCTGTTGAGGTTGATAAAGGCACATTGCTCGCAGCCGCAAAAGCATCTGACGGCGCAGAGATCGCAAAAAAATGTATGGCCTGCCACACGCTTGATAAAGGCGGCGCAAATAAAGTTGGCCCTAACCTGTGGGGCGTTCTTGGTGGCCCTCACGCCCATAAAGGCGATTTCCAGTATTCTGACGGCATGATGGCAACCAAATCCAACAAATGGGGCGTTGATGAACTATGGCAGTTCCTGAATAACCCGCAGGCTTATGTAAAAGGCACAAAAATGGCCTTCGCCGGTTTGAAAAAACCTGAGGATATTGCCGCAGTGATCGCTTATCTCAACACCATGACCGACAGCCCGGTAAAATTCCCCGCACCAAAAGCGGCAGAAAAAGCCCCGGCAAAAGCTGCTGCAAAAAAATAGTTTTATAATTTCTATATCTAGTTTAAGCTACATCAACTAGTATTATTGCTAGCGTTAACACTAATATATAAACCATGTCTGCATCAATTTTTTGGCTGGCAATTGGCGCCATTCTGGTTCTGGTTGAAGTTACCGCGCTTCCGGGCGTTGGAGTTTTTTTCGCCGGTCTCGGCGGCATCACCCTCGGCGGGTTGATGACGGTCGGGATAATAGAAAAATTTGATTACACCGGCCAGTTAGCCATGTTCATGCTATTCACCGGCATCTGGTGGGTGGTTTTGTGGAAGCCCCTCAAGAACGTCAAAAATCCCAAAGGCGGCGGCTATAAGAACCTCGTGGGTACTTACGGCGTGGTTGATGATGAAGATGGCCTTATTCCCGGAAAAATTGGTTACGTCCGCTGGTCTGGCACCAGGATGCGTGCGCGTATCCGCCCTGAATCACAGGTGGAGCTGATAGAGAACGAAACCGCAATATGGATTTACGAGCAGAAAGACGGTGTTTTGCTGGTAGACGATAAAGAACCGAAGAAAAATTAATTTGGAGAATAAAATGGAATTTGTGATCGCAGTATTGCTTGTTGTAATGATAATAATGTTCAAGGGCGTGAAGATAGTCCCGCAGCAACAAGCGTGGATAGTTGAGCGCCTCGGCCGGTTCGGCACGGTGCTGCAACCGGGTTTGAACCTCATCATCCCGTTCTTCGATAAAGTGGCTTACAAACACACATTGAAAGAGCAGGCGATAGCCATCCTTTCGCAATCTGCCATTACCAAAGATAACGTAACCTTGCAGCTTGATGGTGTTATCTATGTCCGCATCATTGACCCAAAACAGGCTTCCTACGGTGTTTCTGACCCATACTTCGCACTCACCCAGCTTGCGCAGACCACCATGCGTTCCGAGATCGGCAAAATGGATCTCGACAAAACCTTTGAAGAGCGCACTACACTTAACGTCAATATCGTGAACTCGCTTAACGAAGCTTCAACCACCTGGGGTATCCAGTGCATGCGTTATGAGATAAAAGACATCAACCCGCCAGAATCCATACTGAAATCAATGGAGCAGCAGGTTACTGCTGAACGTAACAAACGCGCGCAGATCCTTGAGTCTGAGGGTGCAAGGCAGGCAAAGGTCAACAATGCCGAAGCTGAAAAAGCGCAGCATGTTCTTGCCTCTGAAGCATCAAAAATTGAACAGATAAACCGCGCTGAAGGTGAGGCGCAGGCAATTTTGAACGTTGCCGATGCCACCGCAAAAGGTCTTGAGATGGTAGCCATAGCCATCAATAAAGCCGGCGGCAAAGACGCCGTAGCCTTGCAGGTTGCCGAAAAATATATTGAGGCCTTTTCGCACCTTGCCAAAACCAACAACACAATTTTGCTTCCGCAGAATACAGATGTCGGCTCGTTCGTGGCGCAGGCTCTTTCGGTTTTTGAAACCATCCGCACCGCCAATAACGGCACTCCAAATCCAGCTTCAAAAGGGCCGTGGAATTCTAATTAACGGTTTTTACAACCGGGTGGGAATAACCTGATGGGCAACTTTCCTCCCTCTACCCACACCCGCTGTCGCCCCGCACTTGTTGCGGGGGCTGGTGGTGAACAATAAGTTTAACTGCCCGGCTGGGCCCCACAATGAATGCGGGGCGACGGAGCATATTGTTATGCTAAATAGATTGACAACCCATTGAAAAATAACAACTAAAAATAAACCCCTCTTGGTTAATGTTTTATTAACCTTTTTGGTGTAAAATATAGAGGTATGGCAAGGTTTTTAAACATAGCGATGGCAATGCTGGCGGGGATGGTTCTTTCGTCCTGCACCAACGACCTCAAGCAATATTATGGCCGGCCCGGGGCGATGACCATGCGTCCGGCGCATATGGGTGATATGCCAAATGGCGATGACAGTTATAGCCAGGGCGTTCGTGATGGGTGCAACACCGCAATTTCTGTGGTAGGAACGGGAATAATGCAAACCACCTACGACCAGACCTATTACGATTTTGACAAAAGCATAAAAGACCCTGACTATTATAAAGGCAGAAGGCTGGGGTTCGATTATTGCACTTATTACCAGGATCCGGATCCGATATAAAATTATGAACATGAAAAATAATTATAAGATATTGGTTATAGCATTGGTTGCGCTGCTAACCTCGTGCAACCACACCGCAGATGGCAAAATAAGCTGGGAGCCGGTTTCGCTCAACCTCACTCCGCCACCCGGGCCGCCTGAATATCAAAAGGGTTGGAGCGATGGCTGTGAAAGTGGCTCTAACGCTTATTCCAGCACCGTATATAAAACCTTCAAGGCGTTTGAATATCGTTTTGATGTGTCGATGAGAAACAACAAAGTTTACTACCAGGTGTGGAAAGATGCCTTCCTGTATTGCTCTATCTATTGGGAAAGAACTCAATCGGAAAATATTTAGCATGAGAAAATTTTTATACATATTCGCGCTTCTTGCCTTATCGGGCTGTATAGAAACCAGCAAGTCTACCTACGATTTCTCAAAACCCGGCGGCCCCACAATGAAATGGATGTATGACGGCCCGCCGAAACGCACCGATGGCAAAGAATATGACCCGCTCTATGTAGATGGCTGGGTAGATGGCTGCGAAACCGGGGTTTCTGCGAACACCAATGCGTTCTACAAATCGTTCAACACCTTCAAGCAGGATTCCGCAAAGGCGCAGAACGAGGTTTACTATAAAGGCTGGAAAGATGCCTTCAATTATTGCGGCAGGTATATATACCAATATAACAGAAGGCTCGGTTTCTAGATGCGCAAATGCCTTACATTATTGTTTGTGCTGGCGCTCACTTCGTGTTCCGATAGCGCCGACAAGGCTTTCAAGGATAATATATTAAGGCCGCTAAATTTGTGGGAGCCGGTGCCTTTCGGTATGCAGCTTGAACCGCCCAAAGGCGGCACTCCCGAGTTCAACCAGGGCTGGACAGACGGCTGCAAAAGCGGCGTTGCGGCATATGGTGGTGACCACTATAAATATCTCGGCTATAAATTCCAGCAGGACTGGCGGATGATAAAGAACCAGGATTACTACCAGACCTGGCAGGATGCCTACCTCTATTGCAGGTGGTATATGTGGAACTACATTCAGAAACCGCCAGGTGTTGCCGGCCAGTGGATATTTTAATATGAAAAAACTTTTATACATATTACTGCTTTTCGCGTTGAGCTCATCTGTAACGGCGTGCTTCTCGCGAACCAAGCCGCTATACGACCTCACCGTTTCCTACGACCAGTCTGCCCCGCCCGAATGGAAACTCGGCTGGCAGCATGGCTGTGAATCTGGCTTGTCGGCTTATGGTAACGACTATTACAAAACCCTGTATAAGTTCAAGCAGGATGTTACCATGGTAAAGAACGAGTTGTATTTTAAAGCCTGGAACGATGGTTTCAACTTCTGCCGTGCCTCGATAAACAGAAGCTTGGCGGGTGATTATAAATCTGCCGAGAGCATGCCAACCCTGTTCTCCACCGAAAACCTGGATGTCACCCTGAGCAAAAGAAGGGATACATCACCGATAGTCAATAATGGTGTATTCGGTAACGGTGAAAAAACAGACCGCGGCATGTTCGCCGATATGTTCGATGTTAAAACCCCCGGCTATGGCTCAACCGCATGGGGCGCCAGCGTAGACAGTTGCGACTGGCTGAACCGCTGTGGCGAAGACAAGCCCAAAGACCCGATAGACGCCATAATGGGGCAATGATGAAAAATAAGATAAAACTCAATAACTCATTATTCCACACCATCGAGATACCCTCTCTGAGCAGGGGCAATCATATAGATGCCGAGCCTTATATGATCGAAGATGAAAAGCTGGAAGAGGTTAAGAATACATTTTATGCCCTGGCCGGAAACCCTGTAAAAGGTGAGGGCGTGCCGGTGCTGGAAGATTATAAACATGTGGTGCCGCGAAAGAACACCGGCTATTTCGGTCTTTCAACCTGCGCTTTGTGTGATGATATTCCGCTTGGCACCTTCAACGCCATGCGCCTTAATTGTGGCATCATCCTCAACAGAAATTCCCAGGACATAAAAACGCTCATCGCCTCAGCAATTGATATAAATTCCTACACCAGATATTCTGACGGCAAACACGAGCTCTATATAACTCCCAAAGATGAGTACGTCATCGAAGACCTCACCGATAAAAAATTTTTGCAGGCCGTGCAAGATGCTGGCGGAAGATTGGTGGCAAGCCTGCCATCGGGTGACCTCTACCATTTTACCGAGGATGGGATATTGAACAACCCGGTTGATTATTCGGTGAAGGAAATGTTGTCTTTCACAAAACAGATAGCAAAACAAAAAGACCTGTTCTCCATTTCCACCTGGAACGAGGTTCTTGTTGCTGCAAAGATAGGCTCGGTTTCGGCTGTTTTTTTCTCCGGGGATTTTGAGAACTTACGTGGTATTCCTGTTGAAAAATCTCACTACGTGCGTGATTCCCAATTATTCAACGCTCTCGCCATCGCCGGCATGCTGCATGACGGAATAGAAACGGGTCCCGGGAAAAAATATTCAGCGCATCTTCCGGTCTATGAATATAAACGTGATGAAATTAGCCTCAACCGCATCAATGTGGAAAAAGCAACCGAGCGTTTGCAGAATGTTTATGCCGATAAATTCACCGGCAGAACAGGCGAGCTGATAAATTCTTATGCCGGCCATAAGGTCGGGATGGTAATGGGATAAAATGGCCAAGCGCAACCGGATGATCGAAAACTCCCTGTTCCATACGCTTGAACTTGGCTCATATGCCAGTTCCAATAAATTTTTTGAAAGCTATCCCATCGTCATGAATGATTCCTGTATTGATAACATGGATTATTTTTTCAGCCGTCTGGCGGGTAACACCAAATATGAGCCAAGCGTGTATCAAATAATAGCAGGGGGCGATCTGAAGGGTGTGAAAACCAGTAAGAATATTGGTTACTTTGGGTTGTCTGTAAGTGCCCTGAGCTCGGAATTCCCCTTGCGGACATTTAATGAATGGTCTTTGAATTGCGGCCTTATATTGGATAGAAAATCCCCCAAATTGAAAGTTCTGGTAGCATCCCCATGCGATCTTTTTTCACAGACCAGCTATGATGAAAAAGGAAACAATTTACGCATCTCGTTTGATTCCAGTTTAACCCCTCCGGCATTTGTTGAAGCGGTCAGGAATTCCGGCGGCAAAAAACTTGAAAGCCCTTATTTGTCCCGGAAATATGACCACGAAACCATGGAGTATTATTATTTTGATGAAAAAGCCATTTTAAATAATCCTATAAATTATTCTGTAAAGGATATGGTCGATTTCATAAAATCACATAAGTCGTTCGATGAATATAATGTCAGGAATCGGAGCAATGGATGGAATGAAGTGGTGGTGGCCGCCAGGATAGAAGCCGTTACCGGAATATTCTTCTCCTCAGATTTTAAAGCGGAAGAACTGGAAACCGCATCTAAAAAATTCGGCCCTAATTTCGCGCGTGATTCGCAGCTTGCAAATGCGCTGTGCGTAGCAAGCGCGCTGCATAAAGGCGTAGATAACGGCTTCGGCAAGACCTATTCAAAATATTTGCCCATCTATGAATATAAGCGGGAAAAATGTTCGCTCACCCAAATTGATATCGCCACCGAAAAGCCGCGTATAATGAAAGAATATGGCGCCACCCTTTCCGACAGGTTTAAAAACATGCTGAGCGAACTGCCTGCTGTAGAGCCTGTTTCAAGGCCGGGGCCTTAATCCATCTTTATCTCTATCGAGTGAACTTCCTTCGCAATATCGCCCAGTGCCGCAATTATCGCCCGGTGTTTTTCCATCCGGTTCTTTCCCGGCACCGCATCCTGCGCAATAATTATCTTGAAATGCGTTCCGCCGCTGCCATCCAGATTCCCCGAATGCCCGGCATGAAGGTGCGAGTTATCAATAACCTCCACCGCCCCGAATTCCCTCCGCAATATTTTTTCCATATTATCTTTCATCGTCATAAACCCTCCACCCTTACTTCCCCAACCTATCCCAGTCAATAACCCCATAAGCAACCAGCAGCGCATATAACATGGTTACAAAGAACGCAATAACCGCAGTCACCACAAATTTTTTCTTCACCCCGGCATTTGCGGGTGCGCCGTGGTCATTGCCGCTTTCTGGGTTTTCCTCGCGCTTCACGCCGAATGGCAGCACGCAGAAAAGCGTGATCCAGAATATTATCAGGTAGGCAAAAATAAAATTGATAATTTGTGAGAACATAGTAAAGCTTTTTGAAATGATGATTGACTAATAATCCCAATAACCAAAAACACAACCCATGAAAAAACCATTCTTCATATTATCCATCCTCACAATTTTATTCCCGGTTGTTTTTCTTGCTTTGCCGAACCTTGATATCGCCACCAGCAAAATTTTCTACACCGAAGGGCAGGGGTTCTTATACCGTGATGCCATAATTTCCAGCATCCTGTTCTATTCGGTTCGGATATTCACTGTGCTTACAATCGTGATGTGCCTGGGCGGGATATTCTATGATCTCATCCAGAAACACCTTCCTGCCGGGTTAAAAAAACTGGGCGGTTTTTTCAGGTCTAAAATCCCATTTACCCGCAAACAGCTGACCTTCCTTTTTTTGGTGATAGTAATCACCCCGGGCATATTGGTGATGATATCTTCAACCAGCTTTTCGTTCTCGGTTTTAAATGGTGAGATGGTATGCGGTTCTGCATGCTCAGAGGTTTTGATAGGGACAAGCTGGAGATGGTCGGGGTATTTTTCGATGTATATGCCAGCACCCACTTTATCCCTGCTAAGTTCATAGCCAAGCTCTGAAAGCGGTACGGAATTTATTTTTATCACCTTCATGAGCAATTCAGGGTGCAGGTTAAGGGCACCATTATTTATGTTAACCCCACTTTTGTCACCTTTTATGTAGAAGCCATTCCGGTCGGTTGAAATACTTAATTGTTCGGTGCCGGTGAAATTCAGGGACAAATTATTTGCCCCCATATCCCAGGTTTTTATATAATTATCCCGGGTCTTTCCGGCGGTGATATCTATATTCATCACCGCGTTGTTCGTTAAACCGGAGCCGTGGATATTAACATTCACACCGCTGCCAATGTTTAATTTGCAGGCTGAATTTTTTCCGGCGGCATCAATATCAAAATTCAGTTCAGTATTTTTTGAGATGGTTATATTGCCCTCTGCCGGCAGGCAGTAACTGTTTATATTACCATCCGTCCCCTCTGCGGCCTTTACCTGTTTATGGCCATCTTTATCGGTGTAGGATATGAGCTTCTTATCTATGTTAACTTCATTTATTTTTACATTATTTTCAGGAATAAGTTTAAATACGGCGCCGCCGTATATCTCCTGCGTAATATCTTTGCCGGGATAAACAGCGGAGGGAAAACCCAGATCGCTATCAGCATATCGTTCAAATGCGCCGTTATAATTATTCGCGGTGCCATAGATATGCCGCAGCGCGATGGCATCAAGCTTCCTGAAATCACGCGTTTTCTTTTTTCCCCTGGTATCGCTCATTGCGGTTTCATCTTCATTATCTAAAGATCCCGCCAGTATTTCGGGGTGGTTTTCCTCTGCTTCAAACGAATGTTTCAGGCCGAGTACATGGCCGATCTCGTGATAAGTAGAATACCACGCCTCATCCTTATCCTTGGAGATGTTAACGCATAATGGGAACGCGCAGTCACCCGGATAAGGTGCATCTCCAGATTCGTTTAATAAATGTGCCTGATCTTTGTTTATATATCGCACAAAGATATCCGGCTCGGCAGGTATCGTAATATTATTTTTTCTCAGGTAATCTTTATCTTCAGGTGCTGGGTTATCAAAATCTATTATCTTTAGATTCGTGCCCATATATTTAATTTCATCTACCGCCTTCTTGACAATATATTTCAGTTCATCATCTGCCGGATAGAAGATTGCATGTTTGATAACAATGTTATGCGCGTCTGAAGGAAGCTTTTCATTCGAAACCATCCTGACATCTTTTTCCAGATATTCGCTATTATTGGCGGTGCTGATGAACACGACGGTGCAGCCATCTTTTGGGTTATAGCCTCTGGTGTGTTTGTGGCCGCTTATCAGCGCCTTATAATCGTCTTTGCCGGTCATCATCCCCTCTGCATGGATTGATTATAGCAGAAAAAGGTTAAGAAAGTGTTAACGAGCCGGGAATTTATTGGCAAGGTAAGTTATTG
>Ga0206903_10096_pt2 | contig 24654 bp, 14 predicted proteins | sample Alteio_BWOrgHeat_45_FD_152959 | JGI IMG/M metagenome (GOLD analysis project Ga0206903, IMG submission 152959) | Enriched cells from forest soil in Barre Woods Harvard Forest LTER site, Petersham, Massachusetts, United States -... | ecosystem: Environmental > Terrestrial > Soil > Temperate forest >... | reverse complement strand
CGTTGCTGTGCTGCCGGAGGATTATGATCGAATGCTTCTTAATCCGCGTTTGGCGCTCCTGGTGGGGGACAGGCGGCACAATAATGATTTACCGTCCGCGTCGCAAAATGAACAGCAGATTCTGGAGGAAGCCTTTATCCAAAATATGTTGGGCGTGACCGATAGCCGTGGGACGGGGTGGCATAGCATGACCGCGATGACCTTTTGGGAGTCTCTAATGGAATTAGGAGACTCCCGGACGCCTCGCCGACCCCTCACAAAATCATCGGCCAGGGTTTTGGGAAAGATGGCAGACACTTTCGCGGGGGTTCTGGCCTTCTGCATGAATGGTTGGGGTATCAGCGAAGACTGGCAAGCAGCCATGTTTGCTGTTTATAACCGACTGATGACTTTCTTGGGTGTTCGCCGACGCCCGCGGGGTGTCACGGGACGAATACTCTATGACGCAGCCACCATGCGTAAGGCGAACGAAAGAATTGTCAGGAATGTTCTTGGAGCCAATCCTCACACCTGGCTCCCCTCTCCGGTCCAACCGATACAAGGGTTGCCCGTCTACAATCTGGTTGGAAATGCCGAATTTGGATTCCTGTTTCCGATGTGGCAGGTATACGGAATGCTCCAGCAATGGTCGCAGGATCGCCAGCCCCAGGCTCTGAACGATCTCGATGCCTGGAGCATTCAGATTGGAAACTTTTTTGCCGAGGAACTATCCCGTAATATTCCGGGTACTCGTTATACAAGAGTTCTGGAAAAGGATGAGAAGGGTCGTGTGATAGGTGTGAGAGTGCCGGGTCGGGCCGATGGATCAGAGAATACTGGACCCTTTGACCAACAAATCCCCGACAAATTGATTTCCTATACAGGTTTGTTAGCCGACAACCTGGCTGTGGCTCTAAGTATTCAAGATACGCAAGAGCGCGATCGCCGGGTGAAGGAAGTCTTGATGGAGTTCGGGGTTACAGGAGCGGCGACTCAGAAAAAAAACCCGCACGCTGGCTTTCAGTGGCATTCTACTGGTCCACTCCCTCCCGAGAAATTTACGACCTTCGGAGAAGAGAAGCCATTTCCTTCACAAAAAACACATTACGAAACCTTTCTTGAAGAAGAGGGCTGGGAATCGCTTAACTATTCTCCGTTCACGAATGGCTTAAGGCGTCTCTTGGGATTGACCAAGTCGTTGCCGGTCATTGCTTTAGAAAAGATCGATATGCTTTTGCCGTTCGCATTGCTATCCGGATTACTGGCCTGGCAGCGCGCGGGGAGCTTCTCGGAGCTCATGAGCCAGGTTTCGGGTTCGGTGTTGCATCTCGGATCTGTTGGATTACCTCTCATGGCTTTTGTGGGCGCCGCCCTGGTGTTTAGTCTTATTGGAACGGTTCTCCAATGGCAAATGACGCCAATCGGCCAATATCTCGGGCAGGGACGGGGACCTGAACGCGAGAGGGGTCTTGCCCTGCGTTTTGCTCTCGGGTTTTCCGCCTTGGCTCTTACGGTTCTGACCGCGGACGTCGGCTCCCTAGCCTTGGGGGCCGTTGTCGTGAAGGTCATGGTCATGATTTTCGGGGTTTTGGAAGGGTATGGATATTTGATGATGGGCCGATCTGTTATTGGGCTGACCCTCTTTGATCATTTCCGTAGGCAAGTCCGCCCCAGGAGCTGGCGATCTGCTTTTGTTGTCATCGGCCAAACGAGCGTCTTCCTGACGATGGGGCTGTTCCTGGGGCATATTACCTCTGGATGGTGGAATGGTAACTTCCATGATTCAAAACTGGCTTTTATGACTATCCATACCCTTCTGTCTCACCCGCAATTAGCGCTTTTCTATGGGTTTGGCTTGTTCATGTATGCGCTCTACTGGGTCTATTTTGGATCGTTCCACATTTTAGGTGGATTCCTTTCTGCGCTCTTTCCTACCAAGGGATTGGGGGGTGGTCGCGGTTGGATTGCCCGTTTATTTGGCATGAAAGACGGGCCCGTGCCCAATTCCTTGAATTCAAAACCCCAGCGTCCTCTTGTAGGGATCACCAGATCAATTGCGGAAAAATTACGAGAAGCATTCAAAACCATTAGTCCTTTGACGGCGACGACTCGCTGGGTTCAAGGGGAAATGCAGGTGTTGATGGGACACGTCTTTCAGATCAGTATCTATTTTGGAGGGGAATCAATATTCGACCGAAAAATATCGCGCAATTACAACCGGCTCTATGTAGGGGGCCCGTTGGGTATCTTAAATACTTTCCTTCTTCCTCTCGGAATACAGTTCGGTTTTTCCCCATTTGAGGGCCTGGTTGTGATGGTTTGGGGAGTGGCCATGGTCTTTAATCAAATTATGTGGGTGCATGGCTTTACCGCAAAAATGCGGTCCATGGGGGCGAATTTTTGGCGAGGGCTTCTGGGTGCGGCAATTGGATTTGGCTTCGCGCATATCGCGATGCGTTACGTGGTTCAAGTTCTGGCCACTGTGGCGAGCGAGGCATCCCTTCACGGATGGGAAGCGTGGGTAGTCTACATTGGGTACACAATTTTTGGGTTCCTGATCGGGCTTTCTCCCGTCGGATTCGGAAATTTTATCACGACAAGACCCCAACATATAGCGCTATTTTCGATGCGGTATATTCTGGACTCCATTCAGGCTTTTTTCGGGATGTTTATCGGTGTCGATTATGTGTTTAGACAATCATCGCCCGACGTCCATGACGAATATAAACTTCCCATTGGAATGGAAATTCGTTCTCCAAATCCAAAAGACCCGAATAAACCAAAGGTATTCCATGTCTTCGGACGTGTGGCTATAGACCCGAAAGAGGCGATCTTGTTGGTGCCGTTCGGCCCAAAAATGTATCGCGTCCATATCGGACTTTTGCGTGGCGGATGGCTCCTGACTATTCTTTATAGTGTGGCAAGCATTACTTACAACACGGTAGCGATATCGCACAGTCTGGATTTTACAAACGTCATTATGCTCTATAGTCAGTTAATATTTATTTCCTTTTCGGTCATCGCCTTGTCTACACAAAATAATAAGCCGGGTATTGTAACGACCGTGGGAAAATGGATAGGCGCCTTCATGGGTTTCGCGGCAGGTGCGACGAGCGGCGCGGGCCTCTACAGTTGGCTTTATGCTCACGTGTATAACCAGCCGTCGCCATTCCTCTTAATCGGTATGATGATGGCGCTTCCCGTGCTTTTATGGGTTGTATGGCCGGTTCTGAAGCTTTTGAGTAACTTGGAATGGAAAAAAGGGGTTGATTCCAAGCCTCTGGAAGAAGCAACCAATGGCGAGGTAATGCAAGAAGCGGGACAGGGCCGTAGACTTGATGCCAAATTGAAGGATGAGGATCGAAGCCACCTGGCCTATATTAGTCGTGTCAGCTGGCAATGGGGTGGATTAACATTTCTTGCCGCTTACTGGTACTCTATTCTGATGATCCCGGACGTGGCTCGGTTTCAGGACTGGAATCTTCGTGCCCTCCCCTTTACATTTCATCAAATCGTGGGTCTGCTAGCCTTTATCGCACTGCACCTGCTGGTTGCTGTAGCGATTGGACTGATTCATAAGAAAATACAACAGCGCGGTTTGGTTGGGCGACTGAACCAGTTTATGAAGACTCAGTTTAGAGGGCTTAAAAATCCTGCAAACCAGGCCTACGCCTCAGCGCTTGAACGAAAGGCGCTCTCGCGATTCAGTCATCCTGGGGACGTCGAACGCATCTTGAAAGTACTCGAGGGAATAGAAGCTGAACCTGGACTTCAGACACCGCCCTCTCGGATCGGCAAGGGGACGAAGGCGCTAATCCTTTTCCTTTTGTTTGTTCTGGTGCCGCAGCTCCATGCCCAGAGCAACGGGGTTGGGAGTTCGCCACTGGACTTCACAAAACCGGCCGGGATAGTGGGCATGATCCTGATTCTCACCATGGCGGTGGCGTTGGGTATCGGGTTAAGAATTAGCGCCATACGCAAGAGCCGGAAGGCCAATCGGGAGGCGGAGCAATATCTCCAAACCGTGTACACACCGAGTGAGTGGGCCTCGGAGATTTCAAAGCTCGGGTATGATAACAAGCAGTTTCTATTTCTTCAGTTGCATCTGGAGAAATACCAAGAATACAACCATCCGGATTTAACCGGACGCCGAATGGAAATACTGCGGGCACTTAAAATGGGCCTGAATTACAGGGACCTTTATGAAAGTTTTCCGGCGTATGTGGAAAAATACAATATTGATGATTGGGCCGAGTTTCGGTCTTTGATCCGCAACTCGGAAGTCTATGCCTATGTGCGGGGCGACATGAGCTGTCTAACAGAAAAGGTTCAGGCGCCTGAAATATTTAATCCATTACGGATTCTTGTTGATTTAAATTTACGCGTCGACACCCTCCGGTCCGTGCTCAGTTCAAATTTGGATTATTATCCTGAAAATGACCAAAAGGCTCTGGATAATTTATTGAAAGTGATCGACTTTGTTAAAACACATTATGAAGTGATGAATCAGTTTTATCTGAAAAAACTGGAGAGTCGTCCGATAGAGGGTCCCTCGCCCGTTATTACTGAAGATGACCTGCGGCGAATTCATGAGATGGATGAATTGAGGCTGCGGATTAATGATCCCAATGTCGAGAACATCAATGAATGGCGACAGGAGTTCGAAAAAATTGTCGGGGGAGAGTGGTACCAAAAGACGATTTCCGTGACAAAAGCGGGCGACACGGAAAGGAACCTCAAGGAACGGGTCAAACATCTGTCAATATTGATTGATATCGAAATAAGTCAAAGAGAGAGGGAAAAGCAAAGGAGGGATTCCTCAATTCCCCCGGTGGCGCCTGCTACGCCTCCAGCCACTCCTCCTGCCAGCCCCCCTGCGCAAGGCTCCAGATCCCCGCTAGGCGGATCTGCCTGATATATTAAACCTGTAAGGCCCGAGTAAAATCTGGGTCTTATGGCCCTGCGAAATTACCCCGACAACCCATTGTTCGTTCGCAAGTATCGATATAAAATAACCTCTTAATTTTCAAATTTCAGCGGGAGTGTCTTTGCTGGACTCTGCTGCATAGGGTAGATTTTCTTTAAACGGGACTATTTAATGCCGTGCGCGCGGGTCAAACCTTTCCTTGCTATCCTCATCAGCTTCGCTTTATCGGCGGACCCGGCGCTAGCGGCCGCATCCTCCAATCTGCCTCACGTAAATAGTCGGGAGATGCTGAACTTCTTCAGCGTTCAGGCTATTGCGGTCCCGCCGCGCTGGACCCCGCCCGCCAAGGGCCTGCTACCTCCATCAGCCTTCCACCTTCTGGAGCAATATGAACCTGCAAAAAAACTCCTGCCATCAAGCACTGAGAATGCAGGAGAGGTAAAAAGGGCATCCAAACGCGCCAAAACAGCATTGATATTTGGCATGGGAAACCTCGCCCGTGGCTACTTGGCACCCTTGCTCGTTCAGAAAAATGGTTTTGAAGTCATATTTGCTGAAATCTCGCCTCAACGAATTAATGTTCTAAATGGGAAAAAATCATTTTTAGTTAACCCGATTGGCGAAGGGAAATCAGTACGTATCGACCATGTGTCTGCCGTTGTAAGTGATGATACGACCCAAATGATGAATCTCGGGTCCAAAGTGGACTGGGTTTTCACATCTGTCCGCGCTGAAAATGTTTCTGGCTTGGCCAGACCTATCGGACGATTGATTCAGGGAAGAATAGCCGCAGGTATTTCTACGCCATTAAATGTTGTTATTGCTGAAAATCTGCCACTAGATGAACACCAGGTTCACGATCTTCGTAACAATCTTTTTGCCTATGATCTGCGTCCTATTTATCGAGACTATGTGGAGCGGAATGTTCGTCTTGTCAGTGCCATTGCGGAAATCACCGTCCCTGACCAGACAGTGCAGTCTCATGACGGGTTAGATATTAATGTGGAGGGCGGCGATTTCCCTCTTTTGATGGATGATGGCGCGTTCCCGGACCAAATACAGCCGCTAGTCGGGACCCGACACATCCCGGACATCCACGCTTACCGGGAGCGCAAAAGCTTGATTCATAACCTTGGTCATGCCATTTTGTCTTATCTCGCTGCGGCGAAAGGCTACAAGGATCCTGCGCGTGCCATGATGGATCCCTCTATCTCACCGATTGTTCAACAGGCGATGACAGAATCAGCCGCCGCCTTGGCGGTCAAATATCCAGGCATTTTTACGATGGCGGACTTGACAGCGTATATTAACGGCCTATTAAGCCGGTATTCAAATATTGCGTTAGGCGATACGGTGGCACGCGTGGCTCGCGACCCCATTAGAAAACTGGATCGCTCTGACCGATTTTTTGGGGCGTTGGAAAATACCATTTCTTCTGGCCTGCCGTATGAAGCCATTTTGTTTGGAATTACTGCTGCTACCCGCTATGCGGAAAGAGAACTAGGTTTGGCCGAGAAAATTAAGTTTGTCGCGGATCGATTGGAAACGGAGTTCCATCTTGGTCTTCAGGAATCCGAGCTGCATTTTCAAGAAACATGGGATTACCTTGTTCAAAATATTCTTGCTGGGCGCCGAGTCGATCTCTTGGTCAGTCATTTTGTCGACAATGCAGCCCATTTGGACGACCGTCCGCGATTGAGTGTTTTTGATATAGATCGAACATTGATTAAGTTTCCTGGCAGTCCACTGAGCCCGCCACTTGCTCAAGCATTTCACCGATTTCGGGATGAACATTTACATCCGATCATGGGATCAGGCATTAGCATGGCGCGTCTGGAGAACGACATCGTGCCGGCGCTCCGTAGTTATGGACCACCGACTGGGTTTCGTTTTTATGGGGGAAATGGTGCCTTTTGCGTGACTTACGACGCGAACTGGGCCGTGAAAACCCTTCATTACGAAGTGTCCTTTACACAGTTCGTAGCGCCGGGAATCAAAATCCTTCTTTTGTCACATGAGCAGGAGAATCGGCTGATTGCTGTAATCCAGGGGATTGTTGGACCCGGCATTCCGGTTGAAAATCATGGAACGCACCTGGTTTGCCATATGCCGGATGAAAACGATGACAAAGCGCAGGCCACAGCCCTGCAAATTGAACGCAGTCCCGAAGTTAAAGGTTTTAATGAGATCCTTCGTCAGCGACTTGTTGGGGTGCCCTCCCCTTGGAAGGAACATATCGAACTTCGCGCTAGAACCTCACGGGGCGGCATCCTCGACGTAGTTCTGGTCACTAAAGATTTTATTCTGATCGATGCTCAGCGCGCGATCGAGGAAGAAACCCGAGGTGTTCTAGAAGCTGACCATACTCTCCTTGTAGACGATTCTTTGGCCGCGCGAGGACACAGGCAACTATTCAATGGCATAGACCTGGCACGCGCGAAAATTGGAGGGGGACATCCTCTCGTATGTAACGTGGGAGGAATCGAACCCCGGGATAAAATTGATCCTCATATCGTCACTGTGCCAGACCGAGGACCCACAGCCACGCTGGCACTTATGCAGTCGATTCTTGAGGAATTAGAGATTCGGAAAGAAGGTCAACGTAGTGTTGTCCAAGGACCGACCGTCGACGTTCTTCCGCCACGTCAAGTCAGCCTACCATCCGAATGGCCCGTTGACTGGCGATCACAGGTCACGGCCTATGAAGGGGATTTCTATCGAATCACGGCGCAGCCAAAATCGGTTCGATCTATTGTTCCCGATAGCTTATTGGCATCTCGATTTGGGGCTCATAAACCCTTCAGCCCAACAACACGAGGAGATAGCGCAAGACTGCGTACGTTCTGGGAAGCCGCCGTGAGCGCTGGCTGGATTCGACCGATTGTGATAGTCAATGTGAAAAACCTCTATCCAAACGCACGCCAGCTTTATATCGAATCGTTGTTGCGATTGTCCGGCCATTACAACGGCCACGTAACCTATATTTTGGTTGTTGAGGATAATCCCTATCAATATAACTCAGATTACCCCAGTGTCTTTAGTCGTCTATACCAGGTCATGGCTTGTCTTGGGGACGATTTCTATCATCGCCCGGTCCTTTTCCAAGCAGATGGGGGTCGCAAGCTTCGTAATTTTCCAATTACGCTTCGCTATGGGTATCAGGGCTTAATTCCCTTCTCGCTTGACCACAATTATTTGCAGGAATGTTTTGCGCGAGACGGGACGTTGCTTCTTCAGATGCCTGATTTTGGAGTGAAACATCTGGTAATTTTTCCATCAGACGGCATTTTTAACTTTGAGCAGATAAGGCTTTTAAACGGCAAAACACTTGGTCATTGGGACGACACTGAGCATCTTCTAATTCCTCTAGCACGATTCCCAGATTCTAGAAACGCTACGGAAAAAGTCGTGGCAGGTCTTAATAAGGCAAATCAAGTTCGTTTTGTTTTGGCCAAGCCTGGAACGGAAACTCTTTCGCAATGGCAGCATGAGACGGGCGGTAATGCGCTTCTGACGCTGCCTTTTGTCTTGGCGCTTGATAAAGATCGGCTTTTACATCCATTGATTACCGAACTAGCCCACACAACCATGAGTAACGGACGTTCATTCCTTGAATATCCAGGTGATTTTTTTCAGACCTTTGTTGAATCCCTGTACACGACGAATGGCAGTCCATATTTCCAGACTCCTGGTTTTGAAAAGGACCAAGCCACCATGATCGCGCTGGCCAAGCGATACTTTGGGACCAAGGGCTCAAAGATTTCATGGGCTCTTTTGGGCGCCGATGATGGGTTTACGGATGAAGGCCGTTTGCAGGTGTTGCGCCGGCGAGCGCGTTTGGGTGACGGCCCAATCGAGTACATTAAAAAGGATCCACGTGTGCAGTTGGGAGGATTTCATTCCCCCCGCGGAGATTGGGTTGTGCTGAAGGGTAGAGGAAAATTAACGATCGGTAAAGGTGTCCATCTGCGAAATGTCCTAATCGACCTGGGGGATGGTGGGGAATTAACAATTCCGGATGGTTGGATAATTCATGACTCATACCTGGGGCCAGATAATCGTTTTGAGGGTTCGGGTGGGTATCTGAGTGGTGTTTTCCAAATTGGGGAGGGAGACTCCCTACTTCCCATAACGGGCCAGTTTTTTGATTCTGATCATACGATCAGCACTATTCTTACTCAGGAGGGAGAGCAGATCCTGGTCGGAGGCCCTTTTGATGAAGATCGCGCGGGGTTTGAGGCGCTGCGTTTTGGTTACCGGGGCTTGCGGCCTGACGTCCTACAGGCGCAGACCGATGTTGTGCGCATGCGCAAAAGTACGGAACAGCTGACCCGCATAATTCAAAATGAATTCGAGAATCTACCACCTGTTTTTCCACTGGAAAAAGAGGCCGCTGTCTCTATTCAGACGCTTTCTTATGAGAATTGGGTGCAAGCGCTTGTTCGCGAGATTCTGGATGTACGAACGAAGGGAGAACACTACTTTGTCAGAATCGAAGGTCTCCAGGGAGCCGGCAAGACTTACCTCGCTAGGGCGCTTTCGAAAGCGTTTCGCGCCGAGGGTGTCAACACGGCAGTCATGCAGGAAGACGATTTTAATCTGAAGCGTGCAGAACGCGAGAAACTTCGTTATTCTCGTCCGTCTTTATGGCGGCAACACCGAGAAACGTGGCATGATTGGGATCGATTTAGAACGGAACTCGAAGGACTCTTTACTGCCGTCAGAAAGCGGATTCGACTGACGAACCTTTTTCGGACATCCAGTGGCAAAACTGATATGGTGAAGTTAGTGAAAGTTGTACCCGAGACCATTTTTATACTGACGGGATTCTATTTGAGCGATCATGACAAGTTAGATCTTCCAGAGGGACCCTCACATCAGACAACCATCTATTTGGGGTTAACCCCGAATGAATCATTGGAGGTCAAAAGAGTCAGAGATACATGGCGGACGCTGAAGGATGTAGAAGCATTAGACAACACCATTTACCGACCAGCATTTGCCGAATATCATCAACTTTTTGACCCTGCATCGTCGGCAGACATTGTTGCACGAATAAATCCTGCAAACCGCGATCTCATTGAGATTGTGATCCCGGCACGACGCCAGGCTATTCTCCAAGAGCGCAGTGAACGTTTGACCCGCCAGGCGGCTTGATTAAGACTCCCTGAATTTTAGTCAATACCCACAATCTCCTTGGGTCCTTCGGGATGTCATTTTTAGCCCGATAGCCCATTGTTCACCTCTAAATATCGCAATAAACTATATCGTGCTTACTAACCATCTCAAAGGAGAGATGTTTTTCAATGAAGAAATCCCAATTGTCCAGAATAACTAACGTCTTTTCGCGATTCGTCGCCTCTGCCCTTTCTATTTCCCTACTTATCCCCTTCAATGCACCGCTCGCTTGGGCGGACCCCTCGCCCTTTACCGCCTGCATTTCATCTGAATTCTCCGCAGAAGCCCTGGCTCCGGCTGCAGCAGAAGCAGTAACTCCTCTTGATCAAGTTGTTGCGGCCTCCAATGACAGAGAAGGATCTAATCTATTGAGAATAGGCTTAGCGTCACAAGGGAGCGGATTAGAGACTATTCGGTTTTTCCGAACTCATGACACGACTCCTAAACAAGGGGTCATTAGCCTTTTTGTGAGGCATAGCTATGAATTCCGGCTGGAGCGAGACGGCCACACCATGTATGGCAGTTTCATCGAACTGGATGGCAATAAATTTATGCAAATCGGGGGGCGCTGGATTTCTATTCCTGTGGAGCCGACCAGCGTTCAATACAAAGATCTTCTTGAGAGCGAGTTGCAATTGGGCAATCCTGAACTCTGCGATTTTCTCGGTTTGCTTACCCCCGATGCCGACGTGGCCATTCGAACGATGCCTGAAGGTTACCGGATCGTCAGCGAGATTCCTGGGGTGATGACAAATAAGTATGAACTTGCCGTGATTCAAAATGCTGTTCAATTTCTCGAGTCACACGCGCCGCTAGATTTCAATTTAAAAAGGGAAAGTGATCGCGAAGCCTTTCTGCGTTACTTGGATGCCTTTCTCATCGTGGCGCATCCGTCCGCCAAACAAGAAAAAGTATTTTCAGAAGCGCGTAGGCGTCTATATGCGTTTCGTGCGGGAAATCAGGATAAACCGGAACTAAAGTCCTTTGTAGACCTAGTGCAGCGCATCTCCATTCAGGCTGATCAAAGAAAGTTTTCAACGGCCACTGTCTTACTCAGCTTCCTGGGTCGCATCAAGCAAAATGAGAGAACTGCTCAACAGTCAGGTACCGAACCTGCACACCCTCAACAGAATGGAACAGGAATTCTGTTGGGAGGGGATGGAAAACTCATGCGTGTGGACTATGCTGGTGACGCGAATCTCCCGAAGGATGTAGCCGTGGCGCAGGGCTGGTCTGCTGGGCGATCTGATTTTGAAGCGATTCAAGAACGATTGACCGTTCAGCCATTAATCCCGATTGCCGGCGAGGGTTCCCGGATTTATGAGCCATTGGCAGCGGCTAATAAGATTTTGTCGCGTTTTATCCGTATCAGGGCGGGGTACGAGAAGCAAACCATTGAGCAGCTCAGGCGGGCCGGTGTTCGTGCGGACCTTTATCAGCCCGAAGGCTCAAAGTATGCCTACATTGCCGTTGGGCATGTTGTCGCAGCCTTGAACCCAGGTGCTAAATGGATCGCTGGAATTTCGACATTGGCACCTCTGTCGGATGCCCTCCCTTCTGATCTTCCCTATGTGACCCAACCGGTTTCTCCGACTTTGACAGAAAGCGGGCTATTGGACGAATCTTCCATTGGACTCGGAGGACATGGTGAGATCATGCAGAAACTGGGCAGTGATCGTGAAATGCTGCTCGGTCTGCTGGAAAATGGAGTCGTTCCTCGCATGATTCAAGGAGATGATGTGAGTGATCAGGAAACAGCCAAGATATTGTCCTATTACCTACGGCAGGGCAAAGCAAGCATGGTGGGAACCGTTACAGCTCAGAAGATATGGTTTACGGGTGCCAGCGCAGAGGAGGTAAGGGAATATACGGAGAAATTAAAACCAATCCATGCCTTGATCGAAAAATCCTTGACGCTGGGCGACGACAAACAAAGGGATACTTGGATTACGGCTCTCCGACGATATGAAGATGAAATTATTTTGCCGGCGCAGCGAGCAGGGCATAAAGTGAACTTTTACAAAGGAGGAATCCTGCTGCGTTTTGGGAAAACGACAGCATTTGTCGAAGCATCTCAGCTGCCTGCCAAGATTCGTCTTGTGGATTCAAGAGGGGCGTCGAACGAATTTTCTTCAGATTCTTTTATGGCTTTGATCGCGCTCTACTTTAATACGAATAATTTTGCACCGGATGCATTAATTTTTGCAGCCAATCGGGACCTGAAAATAAAAGAAATTTATCACACCTTCCTTCGTCAGGCTCACGAAGACGGCGTCTCTCCTCAGCAGATCATGTTTTATCGGCGGGAAGCGGAAAAGCAGGCTGCCCGTCGTCTATCGGAAATGTCGAATGAAGAATGGCTGGCCCGAAGCTGGTTAATCGACCGACTTCGAATTGCTCTGATGGGAATCCCGCTCGAATTTAAGAAAGGCCGATGGAAGCTAAATCAGATGGCTCAGCAGGTCGCAAGCTTTGAAGCGGATCTTGCTTTGAGTGACATGACAGCCGATAAGATTTCAAATTTGAACGATCTCGAAATCATTTCGAATTCGAGGCTGAATCTCGAGCAAAAAAATGCTCTCATCGAGGGCTTGGGATGGTCAATGTCGAGAAGTCCATTGATTCCTCTGGATGTCAAAGATATACAGCTTCTTCTCGTCAGTCCTGATCAGTTTACGCAAGTGAAGCTCCCCGAGCATTACCCCATTTTTTCTGAGACTGCGGCGAAACGTTTTGAAGGGATTGATCCCAGCGTGTCTTCTCAAGCGCTGCTTGGGATCGCTCTCAACCAATGGCTGGATTTCGCACTGGCATCTCATACCGCCAGCGAGACCGCCGCAGAAAAGCTTCGGCCCATCTTCTTGAAGTTGATGAACGAAGAAGTCGTAGATGACCAATTGGTGCAATTAGCTTCCAAGTTAGGTGCAATCGTAGGACAAGGCGACGTAGGAGCCCCTAATCGCATTGGGCGTGCCGACGACCCCTGGCAGGCGATCGAGGAAGAAACGGATCCACGTCTTCCCGTAAAGAGCGGGGTAGGAGCAGGTACGCCAGCGTTAGGGATTTTCCGGAAGATTCTCGAATGGTTCGGGCCAACGGCCACCTTTGCACTCGGAGCCGTTACGGAGGGAGTGATCTCGGGATATGCGGCACATGCTCCGTTTGCTCCTGTTTTCTTGTTCTTATTCATGGTGACGAGTGCGATTGTCCATCTGCGCGCGGGTATTTTTGTCCTGCAGAACGGCGAATTCGTATCCGTCAGCTGGAGTGATCTGAAGTCGGGTCGTGCCGAACGAATAGGTATCAGCGGATCACAGTTCTGGAAGTCCTACGCAATGGCAATGGCTCTTTCTGTTACGAGCCCAGTTGGAGCGGTTGTTGCGATGTCTTTGGGAGCGTCCTTACCTCTGACAATGCTGGCCGCTGTCGTGCCGCATTTGTTGAACCTGGTTGTCGCAAAACAGGCGGACCCGGATCCTGCCGTACTCTCGGCAGCCTGAGCGAATGGGCCCAGGAGTCTACAGGGCCTGATGGGCCTAAAGATTTAGTCGTTTGTTGCATAGATTTAATTTAAAAAAAGTTGCATCCTATAGGTATGACAATGAGAAAGGCATCACCCGCAGGCCCCACGATCGTTGTAATTGATGACGATGCCGGGATCCGGGATTCGATCAAGGATCTCCTGGCGCTGGAAGATTGGAATTGCGTCGTGGCGGAAACCGGCCAAGACGGGCTGGATCTCATCAAATCCCTCAATCCTCAATTGGTTGTCACCGATGTTCAGTTGCCAGATATGTCCGGTTATCAAGTCTGCCAAAGCTTGAAGCGTTCGACCGCCTCTAAGAATGTCCCTGTGATTATGATCACGGGTCGGTTTACGGAGCCGGATGATAAGGTCCAGGGTTTCGAATCCGGCGCCGATGAATTCTTTTCCAAGCCCTTTGATCCGATACTCTTTATGGCCCGACTCAAGAGCATCCTAAGGGGGACAGCGCCTCAAGCCGCATAATCACAATTTCGAGAGGGGGAAAACATCCATTCGCTTAATTAACAGCAGTGGATGTTTTTTTTGGGCAAAAAAAATGCCCGGAAAGAGGGAGGGGGATTCCTTCCGGGCAAATCGTTCTAAATTATTGGTAGCAGGGTCGGGGCTCAACGATGCCCCGGTCAAGAACCTTCCTCAAACCGCAACGCACGCAGATCAGGTCATAGGCTTCCAGCATCATGTCCAGCACTGCCATTTTGCTTCCACATCGATTGCAGGCCCCATAGGTTTGCATAGTGTCCTCCCTGAGACCAGTGTAGCCCTTGAATGTTACGCGTGTGTTACCTGAGGGCGGAATTTATGGGCGCGACGATTCTTATCGTTTTTTAGAGGAGATTTTCTTCAGGGTATCCCAATTGTCGAGGATGTCCTGTGCGGTCGTCATGGGGCGACCCTTGAGGGCTTTGCGATGTTCGGCGCGGTAGCCGAAGACATGAGGATGGCGGAGCGTCAGTTTGCGAATGAGGGTTTTTACGACATCATCGATGCTAAAACGGCCCTTTTCCTTGGCCAGTTGAGCGTGGAAAAGAACCTGCAAGAGAATGTCTCCCAGCTCTTCTTCCATATTGGGATAGTCCTTCTTGCGGACGGATTGCTTAAACTCACCGGCTTCTTCATAGAGGTATTTAAGAAGGCTCTGGTGAGTTTGTTTTCGGTCCCACGGGCACCCTTTGGGAGACCGCAGCTTGGCCATTATGCGAACAAGTTGATCAAAACTCTTCATTGGCTATCCTTATCGATGGCGAATTGTATAAAATCTCACGTATTTTGAAGGATAAAAGGCCCCGGGGTGGACTGGTGGCGGAATTGGCATACGCGTACGGCTCAGGACCGTATTCCGAAAGGATTGCGGGTTCAAGTCCCGCCCAGTCCACCACGGGGTTTCTGTTCTTATGAAGGATAAAAAGGCCCATCTACCGCCCCCGGCTGTATCAAACCGGAAAGCGCGTCACCAATACCAGATCCTGGAAACCTACGAAGCAGGCATTGCGCTTCGCGGTCCCGAGGTGAAGTCTCTTCGAACGGGCAAAGCGTCCCTTCAGGATAGTTTTGCGCGGGTGGAGAGGGGGGAGATCTTCCTTCACCAAATGCATATCACGCCCTACAGCTATACGCACCATGAGGATTTGAGCGCGACGCGAGTGCGGAAACTTCTAATGCACAAGCAAGAGATCGAACGCATCGAAGGGCGCCTCCTGGGGAAGGGGTTTACGCTGGTTCCTTTGGAGATTTTCTTTAATAAAAAGGGAATCGTCAAAGTAAGTCTTGCTCTTGCGAAGGGGAAACTTGCTCCCGATCAGCGTGATGACATCAAGAAGCGCGACCTGGAGCGTGAAGCCCGCAGGGAGTTTCGAGCCAAGACGAAGTTTTAAGTAGAATAGGCTGAATTTGTGGAGAGATGGCCGAGTGGTTTAAGGCGCCGCTCTCGAAAAGCGGTGTACGGGAAACCGTACCGTGAGTTCGAATCTCACTCTCTCCGTAGTTTTATGGAGTGTGGGCTCGGCCGCCAGACAACAGGCGGCCGCCCGCCCGAAGTGTGGCGGGCGAATCCCACCCTCTCCGTGTTAATTTAATCAATGAAAAAGTTATTTAAAATCGTCCTGATTCTAGTCGCCCTTGGCGTGGTGCTCCTTCTGGTGGGCACTGTGGCCTTGCGGATTTATCTCCCACCTGAGAAAGCCAAAGCTCTTGTCCTCCAACATTTGAGTACACAGCTCAAACGCGAGGTCACCCTGGGGTCCGCCTCCGTGGGGATCTTGTCCGGCCTTCATATGACGGATCTCAAGATTTCAGAATCGCCGAATTTTTCCAAAGGGACCTTTCTCTCGAGCGAACAATTTTCACTCAAAATCGCTTTAGTCCCTCTGTTATTTCGAAAAATCGTCGTTCGACAGATTATCCTCATTCGCCCAGAAGTCGCCATTGTTCGCGAAGCCAATGGGAAGACGTTTAATTTCTCCGATCTAACCAACTCGACAACTCCTACCCCGCCCTCCGGTTCCACTCCGGCTTCGGGGTCTCCAGCGAAGGAATCTTTGCCCTTTCTTTTATTAATCTCCAGAGCGGAGATCCAGAAAGGGGCCTTGCACTTCGTTGATCATTCGCCCGCACGACAAAGTGTGGAAATAATGCCTTTTGACCTCATCCTTAAAAATGTCAGCCTGACGAGTCCCTTCAGCATCCAGACCTCCCTTCATCTGAAATCAAAAGGGGATGACATCGCACTGAGTCTTACCGGACAGGCCAACCTATTGAACGGGACCTTTGTGATCAAACAAGGAACGGTCATTAGCCGCCAGACCAAAGTAATTCTTTCCGGGGAGCTCAATCATTTAACGACGCCGGAACCTGCTGTTGATCTTAAAATCGACATTGCGCAGCTGAACTTTTCCGATATCAGTGCTTTTGTGGCACTTCCAGCAGGGATTAAGATTGATAAACCTCTAAAAGGAATTATTTCTGCTCAGGGGGATCAGAGAGTCGTCGAGCTCAGATCGCAGCTGGCCCTCGGATCCTTGCATGTCGACGGTCGCGGGCGGGTTCAGGATGTTTCTGCCGATAAGCCGTTCATTGCCTACCATTTGGAAACCAACGCTTTTCCGATTGCGGAAGTCCTCGCGTACGCTCCGACGATGGTGCCTCAAGGAGTCACTTTGAAGGGGAATACGCAGTTGTCAGTCGACGTTTCCGGAACCAGCTCAGCCATCCAGTTTGCAGCCAAATGGGTCGGCACCGATCTCGCGGTTTCCCAGGGAGATGCCTTTTCTAAACCGGCAGGAGTTCCTTTGGATCTTTCAATGACTGGCGATGTAACAAGCATGACGCCGCTTAAGGTTGTGGTGAAGAGCATGAATCTTCACTTGGCGGCCAATGAGCTGACCGGATTCGGCACCTATGAGGTTCATGGGTCGCAGGCTGTCGTCAACGCCGCGGCTAAAGGAGCCCGCTGGTCTTTTCCCGAACTGGCTAAGGTTTCTCCGCTTTTGGCGCCCTATCAACCGACGGGCACCCTGTCATTTGATGCCCATGCGTCCGGTCCTGTCAATGCTCCTCAAACGACGGTTCAGACCAGCGGAGATCTCGCCATTGCCTCCATCAAGCAGGACTATTATGAAGGTCAAAATTTGCAGATGCAGTGGTCTTTAACGGATGTCACACCGGACCTGTCGCGTGTAAACGGAACCGCTTCATTAAAACAGGGCCCGGGAAAAATTCTAAATGTTCAAAAACTCGCCTCCAGTTCTACGATCGGAAAGATTGCGCTCGGGCCTCTCGATGCGCTCGCGAAATTGCAGCAAAAGGGCTTGCTGAATCAGGTGAATGTTCCGAATCTGGCGACAATCACCTTTGACTCCATCGTCGGAACTTATCAGATGCACTCGGGCGTCATGGATATTAAAACTTTTGATCTAAATGGGCACGCGCTGAGCATCGGGGATCAAGGAACGGTGGGCTTAAGCGGAGACCGCCAGATGGCGATGAAAGTTTCCATGAAGCTCGCTCCGGGGACAATTGGGGGAACGGTCGGGGAATTGATCGAAAAAGATGAAAAGGGGCGCCAGCTTTTGAAATTTTCCGTGACGGGCCCCGCAGCCAACCCTAAGGTAAAATTCGAATTCCCTGAACTCAGCAAGAAAACGGTTCAGCAAGCCGGGCAGGAAATTTTGAAAAATCAGGACGTTCAGAATGCGGTCAACGGGCTGCTTAAAGGAATTTTCCACTAAGAAGAGGTTGGCCCGATTGGCGGAGGGATGCAAGAGTGGTTGAATTGCCCACCACACGACAGGCGGGCAAGCGCCCGAAGTGTGGCGCTCGAATCCCAGTTGATGAATTAGTCCAAAAGGCGGAGGGATGCAAGAGTGGTTGAATTGGCTTCCCTGGAAAGGAAGTAGGGGCGCAAGCTCCTCGTGGGTTCGAATCCCACTCCCTCCGCTGTTTGGACTCGGTCCATACTGGACACATAGGTAACACTTGATACCGGAGACATGGGTTACACAATCTTCGGTGCAAACGGATAAGGTAACGGTTCAAACCGTTTGCTTTGTTCATCGAAGTAACCCAAATCATACTGCATAAAGCTGACCAGCCAGATTCGGTCTTCGACTTCTGTAATGCCAACGTCCTGGCCTGCAAAGGCCTGGCTCAAATGAATCTTAATTTGATGGATGCAAATCCGGCCGCAATGAGTGACGGTGGCGACACGGTCATGCAAGGGGTAGGCCAGCTCTTGCATGCCCTGATAGGGTCTAGGCGAAGGCTTGTAGAGCTCGCCGGGGAATTTCATATTCAGGGGTTGGTGGGGTCTTTGGTTATTAAATTCTTCGACAAAGGAATCAAACTTTTCTTGTTGTTGCAGGAGATTATCACCGGCTGGTTTGGTGGCTTCTTTTTTAAGGGTGAGATGCATACGTTCATGGCGGCCATTTTCTTGAGGGTTGCCAGGCTTAATGCGCTCAACGGCGATCCCGAGCCTGAGCCACCACACCGAGAGCCGGCTCAAACCGAAGAGTGCGACGCCGGAAGCAAACGGCTGGCCATTGTCTGAGCGGATGGCCGTGGGAAGTCCAAATTCTTTGAACGTTCGCTCAAAGACGTCAAAAGCTCCCGAGGTGGAGGTGCTATCGAGTGCTTCACATGCCAAGAGATAGCGACTGGAGAAGTCGGTAATGGTCAACGGGTAACAATAGCGACGATCGGCCAAGGTAAATTCGCCTTTAAAATCGGCACACCAAAGGTCGTTGGGTGTTTGCGTGGTGATTAACGGCGTTCCTTGAGCCTTGAAGCGCCTTTTCTTTCGGCGTGTGACCAGTCCATGGCGATCGAGGATGCAATGAACGGTGCTGATGGCTGGGCTATGGATGTTGAGATAACGCCGAGTCAAGATTTCGCGGATCTTGGGTGCTCCCCAACAGGAGTGTTCCCGTTTGATGCGTAGGATTTCTTCTTCAATCTGGGCAGGAAGCTGATTGGCGTAACGATAGGGGCGCCGAGTGCGATTACTAAGACCATAGAGCCCACCTTTTTGATACCGCTCCCAAAACTTATAGCCGGTCTTTCTAGAAATGCCGAATTCACGACAAAGTTCGGCCATTTTTTCGCCATCCAACAGACGTCCAATAAACTTCAATCGCTCGTTCATAAGTCCACTTTCTTTCCATGGCATACAAACACCTCCTGTATGCCATAAGTCTAAAAAGTGTTACCTATGTCTTCGGAATATTCTGTAACCTATGTTTCAGGAAGGACACTCGTTGTGAATCCCTGAAGCCAAAGCGGTCTTATTCTCCAGCAAAACGTATAATCGGCAGATTCAAATGAAATCCTTTCAAAGAATCCTTTGCGCAGCGGTCCTGTTAGCACTTAGCGCATGCAGAAAGCCCACCCCGGAAGACCGGATTTTAAAAGCCCTTTATCCTTCCGCATTCCTGAATGATTCGAGCAGGCCGATTCCTGCACTACACAACGTGGTCATGCCGCTGCCTGGAGATTCAACAAAGACGATTGTGATTTGCTGGGGCAATCTGCCGCTTATGCATCTGGATAATTCCCATGTCACATTTCAAGTAGTGGAAGGCCTTGAAGAGAATCCTACGACCGTTGCAACTTCGTACCTCACGTTCGGATATTTGGAAGAAATTCAATCACTCCAAGTGGACCCCGAGCTTCTTACGATCGGTTCCGGTCAGAGCGCTATCTCCGTCAAGATCATACGAACGATCACGAGTGTGCAGCCCCCGCTGTTTATTGAATCGCATGCACTTTTCCAGCTCCGGGAAAAGGAGTTTAAAAACATTTTGAACTGCGAGACCGGCTTCTACGAGACTGACACTTCTGACTTAAATGCCGTCCATGCGACGTTATCGGTCGACTCAGCTCAGACGGCGGATTTCTCCAATCTTCTATTGAAGGACACAATGGGCCGCATGACTTCTTTTCATTGGGACGCTGCGAAATACAACTATACGAATGTGTCCTCCGATCAGCACCTGGCCGTTAATCTGTATTCGATCACACCTGCTCAAGGGACAGTCCCCGTTGTCGAAGCGACAGGAAAAGGGGAGGCTTTTAGGGTTGAAGGGAACGCCCTATATCCACTCACTTTGTACAATTTCCCGCCAGAAACCGATATTCGTGTCGCTTTAAGCGCTAGGGACGCCGTGACTCCGTCTCTTTGTTCCAAGCTGATTAGCTTACCGCTACCTCCGCATATGAGGTTAATTATTCGCGGATTTGGAACTTTCGAAAATACCAGCGACAACATGCAGTTCTCCGCGAATCTCACAATGACAACTCTCTCCTCTTGCTTTTGGTCGAACTATTAGGCGGCGAAAGAATAAACGCTTTTACAGACGTCGAAGGAAAAGCCAGGCGGCGACCATCAAAACGGCCAAGATCCCGGTGAAGAGCGACCATCTTGGAGCGCTGATTTGGCCGAAAGATGGGGGTAGCGAATTATTGGTTTGGATAAAGGGTTTTCCGATGGACTCCTCGGCCCTTTTGACGGCGACCAGCGCCTCCGGAGTACCGGCTTTTTGGATTGCGCTGCGCGCCGCTATAAATACATCCGTCATATCCCCCGGATTAGGATGTCCCGACAAGGCGGTTTCTTTGAGCATGAGTGTGCCCAGATCGGTAACTGCACCCGAAGACAGCGTGTCTCCAGACTGCAGCGCTTTGACGGCCGCCAGCCGCACGCCTGGATCCGAATCCGAAAGGGCCAGCCGATAAAGCCCCTCATAGCGTGAAGTATTCTGTGCCACGATCGTCAAACCTTCCAGCGCACAGATTCGAGCGGGCGGACTTGTTTCCTCCCGGGCCATTTTTTCCAGGGCCGGCACGATCTTCTCGCCGGCATAGCGCGCCAACGCCATTTGGCATGCTTGGTGTCGCATTTCGGGGTTGGCGTCCTCCATGTGCTGAAGGACCTCGGCTAAGGGCGCAACAGGCGAAAAAAGCATCTTGCCCATAATGGTAAAGTTTTGAACCGCGATACCCGAATCCTTCAATGCTGCGAGCCCGTCCGCTCCTGACTGACTGAGCAGATTCGCTGCCGATCTTCTGACCTTCGGGTCCGGATCTTTCAACATTGGAGTTAACACCGGAACGTTTTCAGGCGACCATGGAGATATCTGGCCATATGCATTGAGTGCTCCGAGCCGTTTCTTGGGATCCGCGTCGTAGAGCAGTGGCTGAACCCACTTTAACGATTGCGGTCCTAAGCCGGTAAGCGCTCGAATGGCATCGGAGGCTGTATCGGCCCGCGCTCCCGTATCCGAAATAAAATCGACTAAGGAAGGGGCCAGCCAATCGATCTCCTGATTGCAGCGGCCTAACATTTTACCTGCATATAATGCTTTGACGGCCACGGGCCCTTTGGGATCCCGCTCCGCATTCGGAAAGATAGGAAAGAAGCGTCGTTATGGTCGAACGCCTGGCATCCGAAGGCATTTTGTCGAAATCCGCGACCGCCGAATCTCTGACGCTGGCATCATTGGAAACAAGCCGTTCTTCGAGCGCGTCGTCGCCCCACAGCAAAGTAAAAAGCATAAGAAGTGTAAGAAGACAGATTGCGATGCGAACGAGTGAGTGTGGCCTCAGGATAGCCATAAAAGGGGAGAAATAAAGCATATTTTCGAATGAATTTTATCACGGTTTGGGGCTTTTGTCTGGACAACTGCACGTAAACCGCAGAGCATAGCTACAATTTCGCTACAGTCCGAAACAGCCTCCCTTGAGTCTTAGACCCCCCAAATTAAAAACCCCATCATTTCTGATAGGGTTTTTGACATCAAATTTGGTGGAGGTGAGGGGGATCGAACCCCTGACCTCGTCGTTGCGAACGACGCGCTCTCCCAGCTGAGCTACACCCCCAAAATCGACCACAAGTATAACATGTATAATCTTTTGAAATTCCATGAGCTATCAAGTTCTTGCACGCAAGTATCGTCCCCAAACTTTTGAAGAGATCGTCGGACAGGGGCATGTCGCGACGACGCTCACCAATGCTCTCGTTCATCAAACGGTGGCCCACGCCTATCTGTTTTCTGGGCCGCGTGGCGTAGGGAAAACGACTACCGCCAGGATCCTGGCTAAGGCGCTGAACTGCGCCAAAGGGCCGACAGCCACTCCCTGCAATGCCTGTGATTCCTGTCTGCGGATTGCCCAGGGGCAGGAACTTATCGATGTGCTTGAAATCGACGCCGCTTCCAATCGCGGCATTGAAGAAATCCGCGAGCTGCGTGAAAACGTGCGCTATGCCCCGGCTCGCAGCCGCTACAAGGTTTATATCGTTGATGAAGCGCATCAAATCACCCACGATGCCTTTAACGCTTTCCTGAAAACGCTGGAAGAGCCACCAGAACATGCCGTTTTTATTCTGGCCACCACCGAACACCAGAAGATCCCGGCCACCATCCTTTCCCGCTGCCAGATGTTCCGGTTTAAACGCGTCTCGGTTGAAGAAATCACAAGTCATCTGGCCAAAATTCTCGCCAGCGAAAAAGTGAAAGCCGAACCGGAAGCGTTGGCTCGTCTCGCGCGTGCTTCTGGCGGATCTGTTCGAGACGCCTTAAGCCTCTTGGATCAGTCTCTCGCTTACGCCTCGGGAGCCCTTACCGCCAAACAGGTGGAGATGCTTCTCGGATTTCTACCGGACGAATTCCTTATTGGTTTTGCCTCCGCGCTTCTGGAACGAAAGCCTGCTGGAGTGCTCGACTGGGTGCGTCAGCTGGTGGAAGAAGGCTGGGATATCCCTCAATTCGTTCGTGATTTTCGGGAATTTCTCCGTCAAACGATGGTGGATCAACTGAGTGCTGAGTCTCGAGGACTGAGTACTGAGCGCTCAGTCCTCAGCACTCAGTCCTTGCAGGTGGCCGGGCGATCCGTTTCGCTTCCCGAAGTGCTTCAGATGATCAAAGTGATGGGTCAGTGCGTCGATGAAATGCGTTGGAATGATAATCCGCGCCTTCTCTTGGAGCTCTACAGCCTTCGGCTCACCCAGCCTTTTGTCGATGCGGGAGAGTTGCTACGACGCCTTGAGCGGCTTGAGAAAACGACGGGTGAAACCGAAACACAACGGGTGATACCAAATACATCGGGTGACACCAAGACAGCGGATAGAGCAAAACCATTTGATACCGCTCGCACCTCTGGAATTTCGGCACCTGCGGCTGCTTCGGCCATGCCGGTCGTTTCGGCGTCACCCGTTGTCCCGGCTTCACCCGCCCCTTCGGTTTCACCTGCTGTACCGGTCTCGACCGATGTGGCCAGTTTGTGGAAACGCATGATTTCTGAGCTGTGGAAGAAACCGAGTGTGGCGTCCCATCTCGAGCGCGCACATTTGAAATCCGCCACCGATAAAGAATGGCTCATCGGTTTTGTGGACGCCTTCGCCATGGAGTCGGTTCAACGAAATCAGGCCTTCTTGGATGAAACAGTGACGGCTGTGGTGGGGCATCCGATTAAAGTTCGACTTGTTCAACAGCCTCTTGATCGACGAGAAGGCGAAGAGGCCACCGTGGTCATTCTCCCAGTGGCTGAGGAAAAAGCGCGAGCCGCCGTCCAGGATGTACGCGTTCAAAAGGTTCTCGATGTCTTTAAAGGAAAAGTGCGCGAATGACGATGATGGCGATGTCATCCGCCCTGGAACAACTCCGCCAGAGGCTCGCGCTTTTGCCAGGGGTAGGGCCCAAGATGGCAGAGCGCTTGGCGAGGCATCTTCTACGAGCGCCTGATCACGAAGTCCTGCACCTGATCCGTTCCCTGGAAGACGCCCGCCGACAAGTCGTTTACTGTTCAATCTGTCTGACGTTTACCGAAGAAAATCCCTGCCGCATCTGCTCAGATTCCACACGCGATCCTCAGGTAATCTGTGTTGTTGAAAACCCTCCAGACGTTGAGGCGATAGAAAAAACCCATGCGTTTCGCGGTCGCTACCATGTGCTCCACGGTGCGTTGTCTCCTCTCGATGGCATTGGCCCTCAGGATTTGAAGATTGCGGAACTTTTGAAGCGTATTCACGCCGACCAAGTGAAAGAAGTCATTATTTCCACCGATCCAACCTTGTCCGGAGAAACCACCGCGACCTATCTCGCCGAAAAAATTCATCCCCTTGGAGCCAGAGTCACGCGCATTGGCTATGGCGTCCCCATGGGCGGGGACATCGAATACACCGACGAACTTACCCTCACGCGTGCCTTAGAAGGCCGTCGTGAAATCTGACCGCAAAAATAGGCCTTGATTGATATGGCTAATTGATGCATACTGATGCATATGAGAACAACATTAAATTTGGATGACTCTATGATCAAAAAGGCAGCTTCGCTCACAGGGGTCCAGGAAAAGACCTCTCTAGTTCACCTGGGACTCCAGGCGCTGATCGCCCAGGAAAACCATCGCCGCCTGGCCGAACTTGGCGGAACGGAAACTCTTTTGCGCACGATTCCCCGCCGGCGCATGAAAGCTTCCTGATTGATTCTTGTCGATACGTCGGTCTGGGTGACACACCTGCGCGCCGATTTACCTC
>Ga0206903_10129_pt1 | contig 24665 bp, 17 predicted proteins | sample Alteio_BWOrgHeat_45_FD_152959 | JGI IMG/M metagenome (GOLD analysis project Ga0206903, IMG submission 152959) | Enriched cells from forest soil in Barre Woods Harvard Forest LTER site, Petersham, Massachusetts, United States -... | ecosystem: Environmental > Terrestrial > Soil > Temperate forest >... | reverse complement strand
GAGCGAACATTGAAGTATTGATATTAAACACTTTTTCTTGATCCCAATTAGTAGCATACTCTTCCCCTTTTATACTTAATTGAAAAACTAATGCCTCTTTTACGTTTTTTAGCTGATTTTTAATACGACCTAAAATAATAATTGATTCCTCCAATTTGATACTCATTAGACTGAATTTTTGTGACACAAGCAATTACCGCCTATGAGGCAGCCATTATACAACTTTTCTTTACAGTATTCCCTAGAGATTGTTATGGCAATTGACTCATAAATTCTTCAACACCTGAATAATAAATAGTTATTTCTCTTCCACTAAAAAATGTTTGGTAACGGTATCCTGCTTTATATTGTTTGATTTCTTCCCTAACGAGTTCAGGATTGTCATTTGCAACTAAGTATACTTCGATTTTCGCGTCACTACGTAACATCTTGGACATTAGTTGCTTAAATTCAAAATCTGCTGCAGGTAAAGAATATCCTAGAAAAACTACGCGAGAGGCCTCTGACAGCTCAACTCCTGCATTTTGCCAGATCAGCTTATTTTGAATATTATTAAGGTTTTTTAAAAACGTTGGCGTTATAAGATTTGTACTAAGCAGATTAGTATTATCATTTTTATTTTTAAAATTTTGCTCGCAATGTCTGCAATACTTCTTGTTAAAAATATAACCGCCGGTAAATCTTTTATATAGCTTGACATAGAGTCGTTGACATTTTGAGCATTGCATCCAATTTAATGAACCATGCAATTTCAATATTTTGACATTAAATCCACCCTTTCCTATTGCATAGAGCCCAGGTTTAATTGTCTCATCCGATTCGTCCAATGATGAGATATAACAACAATAGTCAACAACACCCAACACATTCGAATTCTTTTTGTCGTTACTTATTTTAATCGCTGCATACACTTCATTATCAAGTATAATATCCCAGTTTGTTGTTATAACAGAAACGGAATCATTTTTCTCATCTTTAAGCCTCAATCTCGCTTGGTTTGTTAGATATTTAGCAAATTTTTTTATAGACGTTTTATCCTTATCCGCTTCCATGATCGTTTCTCTGACAGCAAGCATCACGAGTTTATTTATTTTATTTCTAAGTATTACCAGTTGACTTGATGTATACTTTTGAAAAGATGATGACTCTAAAATTGCCTTATCGATTGGAGTATAAATATCCTCCAACGCATATTTGTCTCGCTTTTCATTAGAAACTCGCAAACCTTCTGTCATGAATTTTTCAAGGTCGTTAAGCCAAGAATTAACCGAAGAATTTTTTTTGGAAGAATATACATGTCTAAGTGCAAAAATTGCTTCTAATAATTTCTCTTGAGACGGTGCTCCTGAATTAATCGAGAATCCTGCGCCTGTTATGTAAACTGTTTTATTCATCACCTGTTTTTTGTACCCCGAAAGTATTAAAAGAATATCATCTTGCGGCTATCCACAGAAATCGGAAATCTGTAGGTAAATAGGGATCGGCGCCAACAGAAATTACCATGCGAAGAAAAACAGTCGGAAATCGATGCTGTTGCGCAGTAAGACGGGTTGTGTTATCTGGCGCACTCGACAGTTTATGTCGACCTCGCGGTAAAGGAGTTTCTGGCGGAGGCGCAATTTACGTCGATGAAGAAATCGTGATCGCCGTAGTTGAAGATTATTTTACTAATCGTTTTTGACCTTATCGGCAGTGGCGATGACGAATGAAGACGATCGATCATACTTTCACTTTTTCCAAGTAATTCAGAAACCGTTCATACTCCACGGGATCTAAATATCGCTCGAACCTGTAATTTGTCAGAAAAAGTGGTATATCATCATGCGGCGTATAATCCAACACAACCGGGATAATTCTTTGAGAAGTGGTTTGTGTTATTATCCTGGCTAAAACCGACTCATATTCATTTCGCGCCCATCCCGACTGTAACTGATCGCGGCTGATAAACGGAACAATATTTCTACTATGCAGTAACCCGTTGGATATTTTGTCTATAATGTTATCCCCCGGTTGAATTTCGCGTTCATCAAACCAGCAGGAAACGCCTCTGGCTTCCAGATCTTCCATAATTTTTCTTACTGTATTTTTATCTATTGAAGAATGGCACAGAAATGCATCCCAGGGACCAGCACGTTTGGGCGCAGATAGTTTAGTCATAGAAATGATTTCTTTTACCGAATGTTGACCGGACAGTCTTTCATACAACTTCTTCCCTTCTTTCGTTATGACATAAGCCTGCCCATTTCCCGTAAAAGCAATGATCCCTTTTTCCTTAAAACGGTTAAATATGGCTACCGCTTCACTCTCATTAAAATGAAAATAATCGGAATTGTTTTTAATCAGGTTCCGGATGGAATCCAAATTGTTATAGGTGTTTTGATAAAACTGACCCAGCAACAGATATGACAGTTCCCCGAACCCATCAGACGACTCCAACGAATCCAAATGATCTTTTAAAGCCAGCAGTAAACCGGCGATTTGTTTTAAGTTAACGATACTGCTCCACTTATCAATTCTCGTATAATTTCTATAAAAAACACTCTCTTTACCCAGATTGAATATTATAAAAGATTCCGTCGATGTCCTCAATCGTTGTATAATTCCTTCATCCATCGTTTTGAGGGCCATTCCAGCCAGTTCTAAAAAGTCCTCTACCTGCTTTGAAAGGTTTTTGTTGCCTGACATAACTATGTTGTTTGACATACCTAAAGCTATGAATTCAGGGAGTTTTTGTACAGACAATGGAAAGAATCTTATAATCCTGTACGCATATGTCGTCACCATTAGACCATAGCTGGCCATATTCGTTGGTCTCCAGCCCTCTGTCCAGATCAGTGAGTGCTCTTCCTTTGTTAGATGACACTTTTATTTTCAGCCGGTAAATCTGGTCTGCTCCTTTTATAAATCCCAGCAGGCATTTATACTGACCGTACTGTATCCGAAAGACGTCACAGCAGAATTTATCCGCAAAGACCCTTATCATTTCGACCGCCATGATTTCCTGCACAAGACTTAGTTCTTTTTCCTTTAAAAATCCAACGCCTCCGGATGTGTTGCCAACCGTCCTCAGAAAATTGCCGATTGCATCCGTATGTCTTTGAATTTCTTTTAACCTGCGCGTTTCCTCTGCGTCGTGGTTGTCGATATCTTTCATGGCATCATCCAGCTCATCGCTAAGCCTGGATGTCAACCGGATCAGCTCGTCACAGTCGTCCTTATTTGAAATCTGATCCGGAATTTTTCTCACAATTGACCGCAGTTCACCGGCATAATCGTCCACAATTTGTGAAAACGAAATCAGATAAAAGAGGCCAGTCACAAGAGTTAAAATATATCTGCGTACCATTTCAGTTGGGATCTTCGTTTTCAGATTCATCCTTTTCAGGTTCTTCAGTACTTATTTGATCATCATCTTCTCGAACACCTTCCCTATCCATATTGGCTTTATCAATATGCACTTCAAACGTACATCCCCTGTCGTCTTTTACTTCAGCTGTTCCATCGTCATCAATCGCTGTGGCATCGATATGGTCGCTATCCAGCCAGCCACCTTTGGGGAAATCAATTTCAACGACCTCACAATCGCTCACCACAACATCCAGCGTATAAGATGCCGTATACCTGGTTTTTGGATTGTAATAATCCACATCAGAGCGATAGGTCCCGTCGGCTATACCGCAATCGCCGCCGGAACGGGAATAAGAGCGGTGTGTTGTATAATTCGGAACATCATTCCTGGGATGTGGAGTGTAAGCCGGAGGATTATAAACTGGAGGATTGTATACAGGCTGACTTTGAAACGGCGCCGCTGCCGGTGCTGATTCGCTATCATTGGAATGAGAACTATTACATGAGACAGTAAACAGAAATAAAATCAATAATCTGAACAGACTGCCTTTCATTCAATAAATGTAACTCAGTTAAGTCATTTTATTGAATCGCGATTGTGATTATACAGGTTTGCAATGGTAGTTTTACCCTCCATTAGGCTGGAAATTTTTTCCTTGTTAATAATAATGAGCCAGCATAAAAGGCAGACACCCATCATGAGCTCCCAGAACGGCAGTTGTTTTTCGAGCATTTTTAAACCTTCCTTTTCTTCCATTATTCTCCGCAACTGTTTCTGTTTTTCATCTTCCGTCAGGTCGAATTCACTCATCATCCGGTACATCGCCGTCAACTTAGATTCGATAAGAGCGGACGCTGAAATCTCCCTTATGTATCGTGGAATGTCCTGCCCCATATTAAAGATTTCAGCAAGCCGGTCATTTAATTCATGCAGCTCAAAGTCTTCTGTTTTATGTGCTGCGTCATTCCTTAGTTTTCTGAACGCACTGAGATTTTTATATAATTGTTCGCCGATTAACCGAAATGCATATGCCAGTTCAATTTTTGCAGAAAATGAACTCAGGGATCCGGGATAATTAAATATTTTATTTTTTTGATTCCTTGAATATTCTTTCGGCAGCATAGTTTCAATGAGTTCCTTTAAATGCTGTTCGATATGCGGCGTCGCGATCAGAATCGCTCCCCTGCCGGATTCTTTGAAGAGGCTTTCAATCAAAATATCCAGTAATTTTTTGATCTCCGGGTGTTCAAACGGCTGTTGCATCGATACCTGATTTTTTGATATTTCTATTTGAATCTGTATCCCTTTGGAATCATCTCCGCCCTGCTTTCCGCTAAAGCCATCGCCCGGGATCTGAGGTGCGCGGCTCTGTTCGATAGAGAATATTTTTTTGCTTTTTTAGTCAGCGAAATACCCTCAATAAATATGTTAATTTTCGATTCTGTTTTTTTCATGTGAAGGACCTCATTTTGCCGAACTTTTTTATCACCTTGGAAAATAAAAGGCACTATCTCCACAACAGGTTGATTGGGCTTTTGCAATTTCAGGCTTTTATCCAGCATACGGATCAGGTTTTAACCGCTTGTATGTAAATTAATCGTCGAGATTGATTATTACCTTAGACAAAAATGCAAGGACATTGTACCGATGCTGAAAAACTCCCTTTACGGGTTGAGGGGTGTCAAGGGGGATGAAAGTTTAGTGTTGCTTTTACGAATTATATCCGTAACTAACAATCTTAATAGCGCTTAATCCTCCCGATAGTTTACTGACTTGTATCTGTGTACCAATCCGTTCCTTCAGCGCATCAACATGTGAAATAATACCAATGGTCTTCCCGTTCGCCCGTAAATTTTCCAAAGCCGTTATCGCTATATCTAATGTTTCCGCATCGAGGGTTCCAAATCCTTCATCGATGAATAGTGAATTAATCTGGGTTTTTTTGCTTGCCAATTCTGACAATCCAAGTGCGAGGGCCAAACTTACGAGAAAGCTCTCACCTCCGGACAACGAATTCATGGGCCTGGTTATATCAGCCTGGAAGTTGTCAACAATTTGCAATTCGAGATCGCTTGCAGGGACCTTAAGAATCTTATACCGATCATTCAAATGACCCAGGTGTTGATTCGCGAGTTCTACTAATCTGGCAAGTGTTAGCCCCTGGGCAAATCGACTAAATTTTTTACCATCCAGTGAGCCGATGAGTTTTGAGAGTTTTTCCCATTTTATTGTTCCTATTGTTTGTTTATCTACTTCAATACAGATCTCATGATATTTTTTATCCTGTTCAGAATTTGCCTGAATGACCTGAGTGATTCTTCCAATTTCCTGATTGAGTTGTGAAATAGCAACTTCTAAAGTAGAAATATCAGATATCAGGGTTTCGGGATCCTCTACAGTAAGTGACCTTCGGGTTTCCTGGTTTAGTTCGATTGTTATATCCTCAATAGCCCGTTGAAGCCCGATTTTCTTAGTGTCTGCCATTCGCTCTTGCTGTTCAATCCGATTTGCTTCTGTTTCCTCAAGAAATCTATGTTTTAATTCCTGGATCGTCAGGATATTGTCTTTCAATAATTGCTGCATTAGTCTATTTGAAAGAGTTTCATTTGTGTTATTCAAATGATTTTCCTCCCTTGTCCATTGCTCCTTATGGCTTTTCGCTATTTCAATTGTTTGCAGTTGCTGGTTTAGCTGTTCCCGTGACCTATCTAAATTTTCCCTAACAGTTTCCAGCTCCTGCGTTAGCCTTAGACGTTCTTCCTGCGTATCTTTATCACCGAATAAGGCTTTTCGTTCATGAATAAGTTGATCCAATTCTGATTTACTAAATTGCATCTGTTCCTTTATAAACTGCAATTCATTTCGCTTTTCTATAATGGTGCTGGTAATAAATTGGATTTCACTATCAGCCTTTCCCAGAGCCAATTGCTTTGCCTGGTAATCCCTTACATAGTCTTTAAAAGCCTGAGATCGCTGCAAAAGAGTATTCAAAGCATTTTTTGAATCAGTATAGGTAAAAACGATGCCATGGGTAAGGAGTGATTCGGAAACCCTATCAGTGATCTCCTGTCTTTTAACCATAAGCTCCATTAATGACCCGTTCACTCGAAGGATAGAAATTTTTGCGGCTTCTGTTTTTGATAGTATTTGATTTAACGCATTTTCATCTTTCAGAACGGATTCATTTAATTTTCCAATGGCATTATTCTGTTCCTGAACCTGCCTTTCTGCTTTCCTTATTTCAGTTATCTTGCCATTGAGCGCTCCGAGATTCTCCTTTTTTTTGATTATAACTGACTCTATAATTTGTGGTTTATCTAAATCCAAGGGTTTTGGCAGTTTTTTGTTCAATGTCTGAAAAGCGATCAAAATATCTGATCGATTGGTAACGGCAATTTCCATTTGTTCCTGTGAGAGCGCATTCGCATGCTGAAGATTTCTGATCGAAACATCTCTATTATTCAAGTCATTTGTCAGTTGGCTGAGTTTTAATTGCCCTTCGTCTCTTTTTTGTTCTGCCTCATTGCGCTGATTAGTATAATTATTGTGAACATAAGGATGATGGATTGACCCACATAGTGGACACGCTTCGTCGGGTTTCAAAATTTTTCGATCTTCTTCATATTTTTGAACAAGAATCTGTAACTCAACGTTCCTGCGTAAAGCCTCCAGGTAAATCGACGCTGATTGTTGATCTCCTTTTAACTGCGCGTATAAAGCAGATTCTTTTGCTATCTGCGTCTGATAGGCATTGTTTTTTTCCTGTAGGGACAATATATTCCCTGACACTTCCCGGCTACGGATAGCATTGACCAATTGATGTTCACAAATAGTGATTAGGGCGGGTAAAGCAGCGGCTTCCGCTTCCCATTGCTCCAATGATTTATCGGCCAACACAGCTCGAAGATGCTCCTTTTGTTGCAGCAATATTTGCTGAGTAGACCCAATTTGGTTGTGTTGTAGGTCTATCTGAAGTTGTAGTGGCTGAAGTTTATCGGATTCAAGTCTTTTTTGCTGCTCATAGGAGGCGATTTCACTTTTTTGTGTTTTTATATGTGTATCGAGCTCTCCCAGTCTATCCAGTTGAGCAACCAAAGTGGAGGTTTCCTTCTCCAAAGTAGCGTCCTGACCATGTGTTTCAATCCACTCTTTCAAATTTTTGATCAGGCTATTCAGATTTTGAAGCGCCACTTTCTTATCTGCTTCTTCTTTTTCCAATCCTGAAATAATCAGTGAACCCGAATGAACTTGTCCGAAAATTCTATCATAGGTCTCTTTTTTATTAACAATCTGAAAATCCATTTTCTCGGTTGCCTGAATGACCGGGGATAGATCTTTTTGCAATTTTTCTGTCTCCTTATAAGTCGTTTCTGCCTGCCTTGCATTTTGAGTCATTGAAATACCAGTCCGCTCTAATTCCGGCAACCGAGTTAACACCTCGCGTAGCTTCTTTCCAGCCTCCTCAAGAAGCTTTTGGCTTGTTTCATATTCGATTAAGAGGTCCTTGTGCTTTAATGCCTGCTGATGGTGGTGAAATTTATCGTATAACGACTTATTTTCTTCAAAGTGTAAAGTTGAGGCTTCAAATTCTTGGCCCAGCAGTGTCCTTTTATTTGTTAGTCTGTTAATATTTCGTAACCATATCAATTCGGTTTCTCTTTTTATCTTTTCTGTTTTCTTGTAATTATCCTGCTCAATTGCCAGCGACAAATTATCCTGATAAGCCCTTAAGACATCCTCGTTTAACAGGATTACATCGGTTAACTTAGATCTTAACACTTCAAGCAATTCCTTTTCCGTCCTGGCTTTTTCAAAAATGAACGTGGATATCTCAGAATAGACAGACGTATCGGTAATCTTTTCCAGTAATTCGCTACGTTCATTCTCTGTGGCTTTAAGAAATCGGGTGAAGTCTCCCTGAGAAAGCAATACTGATCGTAAAAACTGGTTGTAATCGAGTCCGGAGATACTGACGATCTTCTCTTTAACCACATTTAACGGATGGCTCTCCATCAAAATATTGGCAGTGACATCAATCAATTCCATCCTGGGTCCCTGCAATTTTCCATTAGGGTTTTTCCGGGCTCGGTAATTAGACCATTTTGCACGGTAAAGATTTCCGCTTGCTTCAAACTCTACTTCTGAATAAGATTCAGCCGTGTGTCTTGTCATTATTTCCGATGGATCCCCGTTATCGTGCCTGTGAACCTGCCCATACAGGGCAATTGTAATAGCATCGAGGATAGTCGTTTTCCCAGCTCCGGTTGGACCCGTAATTGCAAACAAGCCATTACTGGTAAAAGGTGCTTTGTCTAATCGAATATCATGAACACCCTTTAGTGAATTGAGGTTTAAAAATTTTATACTGATGATTTTCATTGACAAACCTTTAATATTCAAAGCCTCTAACCTCTATTCATTAGTACCAACGCTTCGTCGAAGGTTTCGAGAATTTCTTTATAACTGCCCTCGGGTAATTCAGTCGCACATTTTCTTTGAAATACCTCTCTGGGTGTCAAGTCATTCAACGACAGATATTCGTTTACCGTTTCACTGACAGAGGGATAGACCCGCTGTCGGATCTGCTTTATGAATACATGTTCAATATGAGTCTTACCAATCACAATTTGATTTAATTGCTCGTTAAGATCCAAAATGAAACTCTCCGTTTCTACCTGCACCTCTACCCAAGTGGGCAATTGACACATGTCTGCACTATCCATCATAGCCAGGTGAGTCTTCACTTTTTCAACTGACCCGACTATTCTTTTCAGCCTCCTATAACATGGTATTTTAATTTCTTTAATATCCACCAGTTCGTTTTTTTTAAAATCCAGCAGGAGCACCATCTTTTCATGTTCACTTTCAGAAAAGCTAAATGCAATGGGAGATCCAGAATATCGGATATGCGCCAACCTATTTACTACCTGAGGTCTATGGAGATGGCCCAGGGCGATATAATTAAACTCAATGGGAAACTGATTACCCCCTATCTGTCCAAGATTGCCAACAAATATCTCTTTTTCGCTTTCAGGAGACGCAACCGACCCCGCTGCAAACAAATGACCTGTAGCCACCACAGGAATTCCATTTGCTTTGTAGCCCTGTATATATGGAAGTAAATTGTGATAGTGGTCAACAATTCCCTGTTTAATACGGCCTTCCCGCTCTTCTGCTGTTTCTCCCGAGACTGATAGCCGAACATCTTTGTCCCTCAGGAAAGGGACCGCGCACACAATCAAAGCAAGATGTCCGTTAATATCTTTTAACTGAATAATCTGATCCTCTATATTTTCCGGAACACCTCCCATAACGTGCACGTTGAGATATTCCAACAACTCTTTCGGGGCATTTAAGGTGGAAACTGAATCGTGATTCCCGCCGATGATGATCACTTCCCTGCAGGAGGTATCCTTTATCCTGAGCAGAAAATCATAATACTGCTTGAGCGCTGTGTTTGAAGGATTTCCCGTATCAAAAATATCGCCCGCTATAATAAGTGCTTCAATTTCATTTTCAATTATGGTTTGAATCAACCATTGAAGGAACCGACTATGTTCATCAATGCGGTCGCATTGTTCAAGATACTTTCCCAGGTGCCAGTCCGCGGTATGTAAAACTTTCATTTATTTTTATATGAGAAGTTTGTCCTGATCATCATGAAATCCCACTGAGCAACCCCATTCATGAATGGTAGTTTGTATAAAAGCCTAGTTCAGCACAGCCGTGACGCCGCCCTCTGCAGCATTTAGTGTCCATAATCGTGATGGAATTCCATCGTTTTCCAACTTTCGCATAAAATATTTTGCCTGGACCGAATCGTGCGTTGCCAGTACAATTTGAAAATCGTATTCCACAATATAGTCGCGGAGTAAGTCAAAAACGGCAGCAGCATGGACTAAATCATGATGCTGGGTAGGATCATCCAAAAGTAAAATACGCCAGGGGGACCATTGATACTTTTGCGCCATTGCCAAAAGAAAAGTAAGTTGGAGGTCAGTGATCTGCGCCTCACTTGCTACCTGGGAAACCAGGGTTCCTTTACCATGTAGCTGGACATTCACGTCCGCATGTTGTTTGTTATAGTAACTGTAGCTATTCAAACTGGTTTCAGCAAATCTAGGATCAACCACGATTCGCTTCAATAATTTATTCCATAGTGGATTAATAGAACGAATTCGTTCGTGGACCGTATCCAACTCAGAATCCAATTGTCTTGAAAATATATTTAACGTATTGGCTTTTAAGCTAGTCGTTTCAGCTCTTTTAGTAAATAATTCTATATCATTCTTCAGCCGGTTCGTATAGTCTGTTTCCGATAGTTCTGCGCTGATTTTTTTTATATCCTCTTCAGCCTTAAAATAGTCATCAGCAGCTTCCCATCGGGCTAACTCTGTATAGACAATATCAAGTTCTTTCCTTTTATTTTCCAGGGTTTGAATCTTGCCACTGATTTCAGTTTTTGCGTTTTCCAGGATGTGTATAGAAGGCTCTCCTTCCAGTTTCAATTCGGACCAACGGGCTCTATATTCAATAATACGGGTATTCAGGTCGGAATGTTCTTTTTCCTCGTGTCTCAGGATGTCGGAAGTCTCATTCAGTGATAACTGCTTTTGATTTAGTGTTGTCCTGAACGTTTCGATCTCGGCTCTGGAAATTGCGATGACGGTTTCCTGTGCTACAATTTTTTCATTTAAGTTCAGAATATCCTCACTTTCTCCCAAAGATTTTTCTAATGAGACTTTTAAATCCTCCAGATCCTTCATCATTGAACCGGCCACCCTTATTTGTTCCGTTAAGGATAAAAATTCAGCATGTTGTTTACTTTCTTCATCTTGAAATAATGCCATTTGTTCTTTGGATGGTTCAGCCGTGGCTTCCAATTTTTCCAAATCCAACCTACCCTTATCGACTTCATATACGGAAAAAAGTCCTTTTAAATACTTTTCGGCTTCGACAGCATTTGATGAACCCGGGAAATTAGACATGATCGTATTGAGCTCTTCTTTTAAGGAAGTTATCTCTTCATTCACCTTATTTAATCTCATCTCTGTTTCCTTATTCTCATTTTCAGCTATTACAATAGCTGCATTGCCTTCATTGACTCTTCCCTTTGCACTATCCAATCGTTTCGCAGCCGGCTCTAATTCCGGATCCATTGCATTCAACGCCTGTGTCATTTTTGTCCGTAGCTTTTCAGGAGCATATTGCGCCAGGCATACCGGGCAATCGCCTTTATCCTGGGGGAATTGTGTCACAATAATTCCTACCGCCTCACGTATTGCATCAGAAGTTGCATTTAACGTGTCAAAGCTTCGCTGTGCCTCACCTAATTTTACCTGGTTAAGCTCCTGTTCGGTATGTACTGCTGTCAGCCTTTGTTTAGCACCTGATTCCCTGATTTTTAAATCAGGGAGAACGTTTCTTTCGATATCGTCTAGTTTTTCACCAAGTTCAACCCACCTTAAATATGCCTTTTCCAAAGCGAGAAGCTCGATATGCCGCATAGACAACGCCTGGGATCTTATTTGTAAACCCCTATGTATTTCCAGAATTTTTTGAGCCTGTTCGAAATTTGTTTTCGAAGTCTGAACCAGCTGATTTACCGTAACAAGCTTTTCCCTTAAATTCTCCAGGTTTGTACTTATAATAAGTGTGTCTTCCACATTCTTGCTCAGGAGATCAATTTTTCTTTTTAACTCCTGATAAGTTTTTAGCGAAGATTCATTCCCGGACAATTTTACGTCCAGCGTATTCATCTCATTGTGCAAACCGGTAATTTCATCTTCGATACGTTTCTTAGCATTCTTTGTGCTTGCTAGGTGATCTGCCGATTTTAACAATGCCTCAATTCCCTGAAGAAACTCCTTAACTACCTGATCTGTTGTCTCCAGAGAAACCGCCGTGGATCGAGATGCAACCAATGCCCTCTCGGCAGCTGATGAAACGGCATTAAGCTGACTTTTTATGAAAGATAAATCCTCACTGGTTGCTGTCTGAAATACTTCAATATTCTCCGAAACTGTGTTTATCCTTTTAACCAGATCACCGCGCGAGACCAGAGAACTAATAAGCCCAACATTAACAGAGTTACGTTTCTCCAAAATTTCCATCCAGGCTTTCATTCTGCCTTCAGCTTCTTCCAATTCACGTTTGGCAGTTTCTCCCATACCTGTTGCCGCTCTTTTTGCAGATTGCATTAAACTTTTTACATGCACTGCGTCCCGACCTATTGAAAGGTGATCTAACTGACCGCCCGCATCAATTCCATTCGACTGAACGAACCAGTCATTTGCGCGTTGGTTTAAAATATGTGTAAGTCTCAATAAAAACGGAGTGTCCGGTCTTTCCTTATAGCCAAAAAGCTCATCGTGATTGCCCGAAATAACGGGCACTTGGCCTTTTTGAAAAGTCGCCTGGCAGTATTTCCCAGAATCAAAATCCAGACGGATCAGCGATTCTGTTTGATTGTCCCTGATCAGAGGATCCGGCGGATTGTCCAATCTTTTTACGGTGCCCGTAAGCGCCAGTTCAATTGCCTCAAAGATGGCCGTCTTACCGGTTCCATTAGGAGCGAGAATAATGGTGGCACCTTTACCCACTTCGATTTCAACCTTTTGGCTAAATCTCCTAATATTGCTAATGGTTATTTTATTGAGCTGCTTCATCATTTTTCTTTTTCGCTTTTAACATCCGCGAAAAGCAAATCAACCAGTTCTGCTCCCGTTTTACCTGAAAGGAATGCCTCATGCCAATGAGCCTGTTCGGCAGCATTAAACCATTCCTTTTCACTCCCGGCCCTTGCGAGTGCCCCAAGCAGTGGATCAGAAATTTCTTCCTTAGTGACCTCTCCTTTTAGTGAGCCTAAAAATGTACGGTTAACCAGGTCCGATTCTGTTTCTCCCGGTCTTAAGATATATTTTCGGCAAAATTGTTCGCCCGATTCAATATTAATGCATTGATCTACTGAAAAGTTTGAATCTTTAATTGCCGCAATCAGATATAAATCGGCTGATTCAGGATCAAGCAATTCATCTTTTGTATCAGCCGCCCACTGTAATACCAAATTTACTTCATCTTGTGAGTCCAATACCGCCATAAGAAATGTTCGCCAGTTGTTACTACCAGTAGATATACGCTGTAATCTGATTACCCTTTTGTCTTCCAGTTGCTTAGGGGCCAAACTCAATATTTTCTCCACAAATACTCCTGTAGAATCAATTTGATATTTATCTTTCGCTAATTCGGCTATGACTTTAACAAATTTTGATAAATCAACTTCATTTTTCATTTCCTTACTAATTTACCTCTTTAGCTTTCATACCTTTGTCTAATTCTCCCCTTATATACGCTCTTAATACCGAAATATCACCATCCGATACTAATTTTCCGAGCTTTGGAGTATCCGTAATTATCAATATTGGTTTATGAGAACTTGCCATACTACTCTGCTGGCTTGACTCATAGGCCATCGATGTTTCTAAAATGGCCGTACTTGATGATTCCAGTTTGGAAAGAATTAATATTTTCGACGATTCTTTTCCCAGAAGTTCAAAAATACCTACTGCCGTCAGCTTTCTTGGTTGGCGCGTTTTACCACTCGGGCCACTCCAAAAATGTAACCCCCTCACTTCTATTGATAGCTCGCCATCGATAAGTTTCCACCCTTTATCTGTATTACTAAGCGCGATTGATGCAATTAGTAAATGGTAAAGGCCATTGGCAATTAAAGGGGCTGTCTTCGGCCCAACACGAAGGATAGCAAGAATATCTTCACCTTCTGCAGCCGGATGTAGCATGGATTTACACAAAAGCATTTGTTCCGGTACGTCACTCTCCAATTGATCTTTCCAGTTTCGCCATCTTATCTCAATTTCTGTTCGTATAGGTGTCGCGTTCATGCCAGTTATCTTATCATCCACATATTTAAGAACCTTCAGCCATGTTATACGATGCATCTCTACAGATAGAGCGGTTCCTTCGGAATCATGATCATTTAACAGTCTCAATTTTCGGTAATCTGAAGACGAAGAATGACTTGAACCTTCTAAAACCTGTAACGTACTGAGTTCGATATCATATTCACCGAGGCCTAAAGTTTTGCCAACACTATTCTTTGCGGCTTCCTGCCAACGATCCACATCTTGAATATGAGCTGTCGATAGATGTTCCAGGTGTAGAGCTAATCTGGTTATTGCTTTAAGCAGAACCTCAGCCCCATGATTCGGAATCCCCACTTTGAGTACGCTTTTACGTGAGCTGTTCCATAAAGAGTTCACTACTGGTCTGGGCGATTCCACTGAACTTTGGCCTGAATCATGTGTTCCGGAAATCTCCCAGTCCATTTCCGTTTTATGATATTGAGTCCAGGTTAAAATGTCAGGCAATAAATATTGACGTAATTCCCCTAGTAAGGGTCTCGGAGAGATTGCGCTTGTAAATGATGAATTTGCATAAATAAAGTCTTTTATCTTGATTAAGGCTTCAGCGTAGTCAGCAAAACAAGTTTTGAGATCATTCATCGTATCTGCGTCTAAATCGGTTTCATTACCTGATTCCTTTATTTGGAGTAATCTCATTGCTTTCAAAATATGATCCGTATCATTAAAATCGCACCAGGTCCTAAGCCAATTGAACAAATCCCTGATTGAGTTATCATGTGCAGCCAATGTATCAAGACCTGTAACAGTCGCCGACGGATTAATATAATTATTACAAAGGTTATATAACACCCTTAGTTCGAGTCCATTTTTAATTTGAGTTACGAGGTTGGGAACTTCTATTACAAAGTGACGTCTTGGTACACATGTGGACGGATCATTTTCGCTAACCCAAATACCCAGGCTATGGATTGCCTCGTCCAAAGCCGATAACGGACGGAGTTCTGAAGACCCATCACGATGTTTTACATTATCTCTTATACAAGGATGGTCACTAAAATCAGTTATTTGTTGCTTAATCTGGACATGCTCATAGGCGCCATCGGATTCCTCTATAACTAAGTCATCCCATTTTGGAATGCCACCCTGTTCACTTCCTATTTTTAAATCATGTTCCCGTCCCTGAATAAAAGCAATCAACATTTTCACAATCCTATTTACAGCTATTGCCTGTTCATATGTCTTAGTCTGATCTAATCTTAATTTTCGCAGCACAAAAGGAGAATTGATTATTTATTATCGCCAAGCTGAAATCGTTAAAAAGGCTAGTAAATATAATTGATTGACTGTTGATCTTTGTCGATAACATATTATATTTCCTTATTGGTATATAATTCAGTCCAACAGGATTTATAAAAACCTAAGTTGCATCTCGTTCAATTCAGAATTTATATTTTGACGTAAGGGTAAACACTTACGTGATTTTCTTATTTATCTTCATTGCGGCAAAATGCTAACAGGCGGTACGTCCAAAGGTTGTACCAGCTATAATTACTATTATCACAGCAAATGCCCTGCTGGTTTAGACGAAAAGCACCTGATACTAATAATTTGAACTATTCGTAGACGATCAACTGAGGTTTGATGATTTCAGGGAATTAAAAAAAGAGTAGCACAATATTTCTGAAAATCTAAAAAAATAATTTAATTCTGTTATACACAAATTAAAGCATATCGATAAACAAATGGCCCAAGTCAGAAGATTTGTTGACGATGTTTTTCAAGTATATCATTTAATGGATATAGCAGATAAAAAACAAATTGTAAATAGGATCAGCCCAGCAGAGCGAAATATCAAAACTGGCGATGTCTCCCTATAGATGAATAGTGCTTTAATCAAAATTATACGTCAAAAAACAAATCATTTTTAAAACAATTCGAGTACGAATAATGCACTTTCTGATGGCACCAATTTTACAGTCAGAAAAATATCGTTAAAACGGGTAATAGAGATTTTGGCCAAAAACAATATTCAAGTAAATAACAGTGAGGCTGCAATTATATTGGATTTTCTTTACCAGATGGCCCAGATCCATAACAAACACGAAGCACATAAAAAGATAGATACCTTAATGGGAAATCGAACCTAATAAAAAAGTAGGCCAACATTGCCTTTCATCACATTTTAGCCTCTCTTAAAGGAAAAGATGAAGCGATTTTTTGACAGAAATCGAACCGCTAACCAGCGTGTCTTAACTTATTGGTTAGTATAGTATATTGGCATAAAAAAACGAAACATCCTAAATTAGGCTGTTTCGTTAAGTGACCCCGCTCGGGCTCGAACCGAGGACCCAAAGATTAAGAGTCTTTTGCTCTACCAACTGAGCTACGGAGTCAAAAATTAGAGTTGCAAATATACAGGGAATTTATTTTGTAGAAACTATTTAGCCCTTATCTTTGCAGTCCTAAAAAGGGAGCATAGCTCAGCTGGTTCAGAGCATCTGCCTTACAAGCAGAGGGTCCGCGGTTCGAACCCGTGTGCTCCCACAAAATATGAAAAGGGTCGCAGCATTTACTGGACCCTTTTTTATTTCTCCCCACAGAACTTCATTACTTATTTTGACAATTGCTTAAATTCTTCATCCGACAGATTTATGTTCACACTGTCCATATTCTCCTTCAGATGTTGCAGCGAACTGGTTCCGGGAATGAGCAGAATATTGGCGGCCCGCTTCAACAGCCAGGCCAGCGCGATCTGAGCTGTTGTCGCTTTATGCTTCAATGCAATCCGACCGATCTTTTCTTCTAATTTGCCAGGGCCCGATGCCAACGGGTACCAGGGGATAAAAGCAATGTTCTCTTTAACTGTATAATCCAGCACTTCCTCCCACTGACGGTTACCCAGGTTGTACAGATTTTGGACTGACACGATGGGAATAACCTTTCGCGCCCGTTCGATTCCCTTAATGTCCACTTCGGAAAGTCCGACCCATTTAATTTTGCCCGCAGATACGGCCTCCGCAACCGGTCCCAGCGTTTCTTCGACCGGAACTTTCGGATCGATCCGGTGAAGCTGCCACAGCTCGATCTGTTTTACCTGAAGTCTTTTGAGACTGCCTTCAATTGTTTTCTTTATGTATTCGGGCCTTCCGTTGGTGACCCATTTATTTGGCCCCGTACGTTCGAATCCTCCCTTGGTGGCAATGAGTATTTTATTATAGTACGAGCCCAGGGCATCATGGATCAATATCTCATTGGTATGCGGTCCGTAGGAATCGGCCGTATCAATAAAATTTACGCCCCCATCCACAGCCGCTTTGAGAACGGTTTTGGCCAGCTCCCGGTTAGGCGCATCGCCCCATACTCCCGGACCGGTAAGCTGCATTCCACCATAGCCCAACCGGTTGATCAGTTGTTGACCGGCGAGCTTGTAGGTCAGCGAATGATTGTCAGACATATTATTTTTATTTTCTTTTAAACCATAAACAATATGCATGCGTAAAAGTTTGCGGAAGATTTTCCCGGAGCTATGATTTTATCCTGCGATTATTCAAGAACCACCCGCCTGTCTTTTGGATATTTAACGCTGTATCCGATCCCCGATTTTCGCTCCTGACCCGGTTGCAACGCAATTGTCCAGGTTACGATGCCGGTTTCTTTATCAATCTGCGCATCCGGTGCCTTGATATCATCCACGTTGATTTCCTTAACCGTTGAAACAGGGTACTGATCGGCGATTCGGATATTTACGGGAACGCGCTTGGTGTTCCGGACAATGATCTCGTATTCTTTGGTTTCCGTCCGGCTGCTGCCAATAAATTTCGAGGAGCTATATTGTTTTACCAGTTTGCGGGAAACTTTTATTCCATTGTCCTTGCCCAATGACAGGGAAAGAGTATCCGCTATGGAGGTTAGGTCAATGTAGGTCTTGCCAAGATAACTGCCTTCAAAATACAAACTGACTTCGCCCGACTGCAGTTCGTAATCCTGCCAGTTGACAACCTTGGCAGTCAGAAATGCTGTCGGTTCAATCTTCGGCGTCGCGTAATAATCATAGAGCGCCGGCATTTCAAATTGTTTGATTCCGATGGTAGTTGTTTTTCCGTCCGTTTCAAGTGTATACTTATCATCAATCCGGTAAATCATTGTAGTGGGCTGAAATTGGGTAATCACGGATACGGTCTGCATGTCTTCTCTTTTTTTCATCGATTTGTCTGATATCCCCAACCCGGAGGCCCTGCTTTCCGGTGCAGCGCTATATCCAACTACTACCACATCAGTTAAGGAAGTCGTGGACGCCTCCAGCGGAATGGTGAGATATCCCGGTTTAACAATGATTTCACGCTGTTCGTAACCGATGCCACTTACGATGATTGAGCTGTAACCCGGAATATTCTGAAGTTTAAAAAACCCATTGTCGTCACTCGTGGTGCCGGCTTTCGATCCCTTCACCGACACGGTAGCGCCCGCGACCGGTTGATTTTTGTTATCCGTGATCCTTCCGGAGATGCTGCTGTTATTTGCTTGTCCGCGCAGCGAAACCGAAGGATCATAAAAGCCCAGCATCCAGGGTTGCAACAAGGAGGGTGTGGCATTATCATTCGGATTGCCCGTACTCAGCAGAAGGGAAATATTTTTCCAGGTCTCGCCGCTGCGCTGAAATACGTTTGCATTCATCAGCACATTTAAGGGGGCATTTACTTCATTCACGCGTACATCATAGGTCGGAAACCATCCGGCGTCTTTCACATTATAGAACAATTGAAAATTGACCGTCCGGGTTTCCCGGCTTTCCACCAGCGCGTTTACGATATATCGTACACTGTCCTTTTTTTTGCTGATCTCCATCAGTTGCAAATTTGCCCTTTGCAGTTCCTGTTGTTCAGCGATCAGCCGCTTTTGAATTTCTTGTTGCTTCCCATATACCTCCGTCAATCGTTGCCGCTGAAAGTCCAGCGATTCTTTCAGATCGGAAGCCTTAATACCCATCTGACCACCGATCGACTGATTCTTGATCAGCATAGTCTCTTCATTCTTAAAAACATCCAGTAGCCGGGTATCCAGATCGATTTTGTCTTTGAAATCATTTGCCCTGTCGATTAAATTTTTTTCTTCCAGTTCAATTTTCCGGACGGATAAATAATCTTTAACTGTCTGAACGGACAGCAGGGTAATATTGGCATCTGCTTTTAACTGTACCGTTTGCTGCTCCAGCTGATTGCTCAGGTCGCCGAAAGAAATTTCAGTGCGTCCGGCTGGAATGGTCACGGCCGAGGATCTTTCCACCCGGGCGCCGGAGGAAAAAATCGTTACATTCTGAATGATCGTCTCTGCCGTCAGCTTTTTATCCTGGGCACTACTGTCAACGGATGCGAGTATGATTAAGAAGAAAAAACTCGTGCGCATAAAAGCGATTTAGGTGATTAAAAATGAGTGCGGGATCAGACCCGCAGCTCTTATACCGGGATGATTCAAAAACGGTTCACATTACACACGGGCCTGCACAAAAGTTTTGGCTCTCCCCTGCCGTTCGGAAGATCTTATACTGTTTTTACCATAAGTTTTAGAATTCAGGTGATTGATTCCGAAAATGCCAGCCGTTTCTGTTGTAAATTGCTGGTCCCAGATGCCACTCGTTACCGTTTCCCATCTTTCGAAAAAATTCAGAACCCATATGGCGGTTGATGACCTTTCGTTCACCGTGAATGAAGGCGATGTATATGGGTTTCTGGGTCAGAATGGCGCCGGTAAGTCAACCACCATCCGGATGCTGCTTACGCTGGTTGCGCCCACTGCGGGTCATATCGAACTATTCGGGATGGACCTCCGGAAGGAAAGAAAAAAAATCCTTCGCCAGATCGGTGCCGTTATTGAAAAACCTGATTTGTATAAATACCTCAGTGCCTACGAAAATCTGTCGCTCTTTGCCCGCATGAGTGGATCGGGTACTACCCGAAAAGAACTGGATGACCAGCTGGGAATGGTCGGACTGGCGGACCGGGCCGGTGATAAAGTAAAGACCTTTTCCCAGGGCATGAAACAGCGGCTGGGCATTGCCGTTGCACTCATACACAATCCGAGGCTGATCATACTGGATGAACCGACCAACGGGCTCGATCCACAGGGAATTGCAGATATGCGCAACCTGATCCTGCATCTCAGCCGGCATCTTAATAAGACGGTCATCGTTTCTTCCCATCTGCTACATGAAATTGAACAGATTTCTACCCGCATGCTTATCATTGACGAGGGAAAGAAAATGGCAGAAGGCGCCGTTGCCCAACTGATGGATCCGGCAAAGACACTGGTGGAGGCGGAGGTCACGGATCCCAAATCGGCTGCGAACCGGCTGGAAAATACGGAATGGTTCAAGTGGTTTCTGAAAATAAACCATAACAGCCTGGTATTTCAAATGCCCAGGGAGCAGATCCCTGCATTGAACCGGGAGCTGGTTCGTTTACAGATCAATGTTTTATCGCTGCAGGCGAAAACCTCCCTGGAGGCTTATTTTTTATCCTTAACCCGTAGCAGACAAAATGTGGCAGCTTTTACAGATTGAATTATTAAAAATATTCCGGAAGCCGAGAACCTATATAAGTTTCGGCGCCATTGCGGTAATGGTAATCATCGTACAGATCGCGTTGAAATTCGACGGCGCATCCTATATCGAGTTTATCGTAGGTAATCTGAAAGAATCACTGGATATTCCGTACACACATATATTAAACGGATATTTCGTTTGTTTTGTGATCCTGAATTTATTGCTGATCCATATTCCTTTGCTCGTTGCCCTGGTGGCGGGTGATTCGGTGGCGGGTGAAGCCAATATGGGAACTTTGCGGCTGCTGGCAAGCAAACCGGTGAGCCGCAGCGGCCTCATGATGGCGAAATTTATCGCTACGGTGATTTACACGGCCCTGCTGCTGATCTGGCTCGCCTTTATAGCCCTGCTGTTGAGCGTGCTGGTATTTGGAACCAATGATATCCTGATTGCCCGGAACGACGCATTGGAAATCATCCGCAGCAGCGATGTGATGTGGCGCTACCTCGCCGCATTTGCCTTCGCGACACTCGCGCTCACAACCGTGGCTGCGCTTGCTTTCATGCTTTCGGTATTTGCCGAGAATTCCATCGGTCCCATTGTTTCAACGATCAGTATCGTGATAGTATTTACAATTTTGTCTGAAATGCAGATCCCTTTGTACGACCGCACGATAAAGCCATTTCTTTTTACCTCGCATATGCTGGCATGGAAGGGGTTTTTTTACTGTAAGGTGGATGCAGGCGGTTCCGCCATTCAGGGCACTATTGAGAATATCCGGGCCATTGGAAAAAGTGCGCTGGTGCTGGTATTATATATTGTTGGATTTGTTTCGGCAGCTATTGTTGTTTTTAACAGGAAGGATATTTTGTCTTAGGGCTCAAAGCGCAAGGCTTAAGGCGGAAGGCGCAAGGTTTAAAGCAGATGGATGAATTTATAAATGATTAAATTATTCCGGTGAAAGTTTTTTTTATAGTTTTTTCATTTGCCTTTTTTCATGCCGGCATCCATGCCCAGGATCCGCAGGCATTGATGAAACAGATACAGTTGAGGCTCGAAAAAATAAACGACTACGAAGCGGATGCTTCCCTAAAAACTGAAATTTCCTTTCTGAAAGTTCCCGATGCTGTTGTGAAAATATATTATAAGAAACCGGATAAGATTAAGATAAAAAACCAGAACGGCATTTCCCTGGTTCCGAAAGAAACGGTGAGCATCAGCCTGTACAGCCTCGTGAACAGTCCCTACCAGGCACTGGACGCCGGCACCGATATCATTCAGGGCGTTCCCGTGCGCATTATAAAATTGCTGCCTTCTGATGAAAACGGAGCGCTGGTATTGGCCACCCTTTATATAGATACCAAACGCCTGCTGGTTCTGAAGGCAAAAACCACCACGCGTGAGAGCGGTACCAATGAAGTGGCGCTTTTCTATGGAAAATTTCTGGCGACCGGATTGCCCGACAAAATCGTTTTCAGCTTCAATACCCAGGATTTTAAACTCCCCAAGGGCGTTACTTTTGATTACGACGACGGATCGGTTAAAAAGAAAGCTCCGGACTCGGTCCAAAATCAGCGTGGAAAGATTGAAATTACCTACCTGAATTATTCGGTGAATAAAGGTCTTCCGGATTCCATTTTTAAATAAGCGTAAGGCTGAAGGCGCAAGGCATAAGGCGAATCGCTTTCCAATCAAAGCTTGAGCTTTAAGCTTTACGCCTTAAGCCTTAAGCCTCAACAAATATTTGATCCCTTCCTGTTAATTCGCTTTTTTTGCGCTAGTGTCACATTAAACAGGCACCTACATGGTAGACATCGGATCGCGGAAACTTACCCTCAGAAATTTCTCAGATATCGTATTTAAGGAGGATCCAATTACACTGAATCCTGCAGCGCTTGAAAAAGTGGATGCCAGTTTCCAGTTCCTGAAGCATTTTTCAACCGGGAAACTGATTTACGGCATCAATACCGGCTTCGGGCCGATGGCCCAATATAAGGTCAGCGACGAAAACCGGCTACAGCTTCAGTATAACCTCATTCGCAGTCATAGTTCAGGCATGGGAAACACCCTGTCACCTCTGCTTGGCAAGGCGGTGCTGGTCGCCCGTTTAAACAGTCTTATGCAGGCGCACTCCGGCATACACACCAGTCTGGTGGAACTGCTGGCGGCCCTAATTAATAATAATATTATCCCCTGTATTTATGAACATGGCGGTGTGGGCGCCAGCGGCGACCTGGTGCAGCTGGCCCATGTGGGTTTGAACCTGATCGGTGAGGGCAAGGTCTGGTATGAATCTAAATGGCAGGAAACGGCCTCCGTGTATAAAAAAGCCGGACTGAAACCCCTGGAAATTCAGATCCGGGAAGGGCTCTCCGTGATCAACGGCACGTCGGCCATGACCGGCATCGGGCTGGTTAATATCGTGCTGGCGAAAAAACTCCTGGCCTGGTCCGTGATGCTATCCTCCATGACCAACGAGATTGTGGAAGCCTACGATGATCACTACTCTAAGGAACTAAATATCGTAAAACATCATACCGGCCAGAACTATGTTGCGGCGATGATGCGGGGCATGCTGAAGGATAGTAAGATGATCCACAGCCGCACTGAACATCTTTATAACCCGGCCAATATTGAACACGATGTTTTTGAGGATAAAGTACAGGAATATTATTCCCTGCGATGTGTAACCCAGATCCTCGGACCCGTTTACGATACGATTGAGCATGCCGAAAGAATCGTAGTGGAAGAACTGAATTCTGTTAACGATAACCCCGTAATCGATCATCAGAACAAAAATATATTTCACGGTGGCAATTTTCACGGAGACTATGTTTCGCTGGAGATGGACAAACTCAAAATTGCCATAACCCGCCTGTCCATGTTGTCGGAAAGGCAGTTGAACTATCTCTTAAATGATAAGTTGAATCAAATTCTGCCGCCCTTTGTAAATCTGGGAGTTCTGGGCTTTAATTTTGGTATGCAGGGTATGCAGTTCACAGCTGTTTCCACAGTAGCAGAGAACCAGACTCTTTCATTTCCGATGTACGTACACAGCATTCCCAACAACAACGACAACCAGGATATTGTAAGCATGGGTTGCAATGCAGCCCTGATGACATATAAAGTGATTGACAATTCATTTGAGGTGCTGACCATTCAGGCGGTGACTGTTCTGCAGGCAATCGATTACCTGAAATGCCAGGAGAAACTCTCGCCTGCCACCCGTCGTGTTTATAATGCTATACGGAAAATATTTCCTAAATTCATTGAGGATAGCCCCAGATACGAAGAACAGGAAAAAGTAAAAAACTGGCTCCTGCAAAACGATCCGTTATGAAGTGTGCACTCGTTACAGGCGGATCCCGGGGAATAGGCAGGGCCATCTGTATTAAACTCAGCTCACTGGGGTATCATATTCTTGTAAATTTCAGGTCGAATCTTACTGAAGCTGAGCAAACTATGGCGGTTATCAAACAAAATAATGGAACTGCCGAACTATTGCCTTTTGATGTCGGAAACAAGAAAGATATAGCCGATACACTGGGCTTGTGGTTGAAAGACCACCCGGAAGATCCGATTGAAGTGTTAGTAAACAATGCCGGTATCAAAGACGACGTTTTGATGATGTGGATGAAAGATGAGCAATGGGAAAATGTTATGCGCACAAACCTCGACAGTTTTTTTTATGTGACCCGCCTGGTGCTGAACGACATGCTGATGAAAAGATATGGACGCATTATTAATGTGGTTTCGCTTTCAGGTCTCAAGGGCCTGCCGGGTCAAACCAATTATTCTGCTGCCAAGGGTGGCGTGATCGCAGCGACCAAAGCGTTGGCACAGGAAGTGGGCCGGCGCGGTATCACCGTAAACGCTGTGGCTCCGGGGTTTATTA
>Ga0206903_10126_pt1 | contig 24931 bp, 25 predicted proteins | sample Alteio_BWOrgHeat_45_FD_152959 | JGI IMG/M metagenome (GOLD analysis project Ga0206903, IMG submission 152959) | Enriched cells from forest soil in Barre Woods Harvard Forest LTER site, Petersham, Massachusetts, United States -... | ecosystem: Environmental > Terrestrial > Soil > Temperate forest >... | reverse complement strand
ATTTTTTCGGCATCGGATTTTTTACCAGTTTTGCTTTTTCAATCTTTGTGAATGTACGTGCAGCCATATAATTTAAATAGCGAAATTAATTTAACGACATGGTTTTGTTTCTTACAGCTGGATGAAGTTGGGAAGCAACACCAATCCTGTTCCAGGCATTAATGGTAATTGCAGCCATAATAATTTGTACAGTGAGTTCTTCACCAAAAACAGCAATTGCTTTTTTATAAGTTTCATCACTTAATCCATGTAAATGGATCAAGGTAATTTCTTCAGTTATTTCAAACAATAGCTTTTCTTCTTCACTAAAAACGTTTCCTGCTTCGCGCCATGCGCTTACCAGTAAAACTTTCTGTAAAGGAACATTTAGTTTTAATGCATCATGCGAGTGTGCATCTGTGCAATAAGAGCAACCATTTATTTGCGATGCACGGATCTTTATTAACTCACGGTATTCTTTGTTGATGGATGAATTATCTACAAACGTGTCCAATGCATCCATAGCATCGTAAGCGGCGGGTTGTGTTTTACCAAAATTGATCCTTTGTTTCATGACTTGATTTTTTATAGATGATATTGATCGTGGCTGTTAAAAAACGCTTCGCGTTCTTCTGTATTTAATGATACTTCTTCATTCACAATTTTTTCAAGACCCTTGAAAAAATCTTCGCGATTTTCTGCACCGGTGAAAATAAACTGCAACCTGCTGCCTGGTTTTCCAGGCTTAAAACCATGTGGCGTCATCGGCGGAATAACAGCTGTGTCGCCGGGCTGAAGCATATATTTTTCATCGTTAAGCATAAAAGAAAACTCACCTTCAAGCACTGTGAATATTTCTGTCATTCGTTTATGATAATGCGTGTTATAATCCAATGTTGTATTGGGATAACGGCCTTCATAAAAACCAAAACTTCCCTGCGCCGGATAGGATGAAAGATGAAAAATATATTCACTTCTTGTCATTTTAATTCCATCTTTATCATCAGCGCGAATGATGGTAGCTTTTTGAAATTCCATACTTTTTGTTTTACGTTACCAATTTATTTAATACTGCAAAGTTTCAATGTAACCGCATTATAAAGAATAGACAATCTTCAGAAAAGCATGTAAGTTTCAGAGTGCAAATTTTTGCTGGTAAGATCCTGGAGAAACGTGTGTGTGCTTCTTAAAAAATTAGAGAAATAAAATGGGTCATTAAATCCCAATTCGTAAGCAACTTCTTTTACCGAAAGATTCTGATAAGTAAGTAACCGTTTGGCTTCGGATGCAACCAGCCCGTAAATAACATTTTGCGCAGTTCTTCCTGTATGCAATTTTGCCTGTTCATTCAGTTTTGCTTCAGTAGTGCCAAGCATTTGCGCCAGTTGGGAAAGCGAATAATTGTTTTTAAAATTGTTTCTTACCAGTTCAAGAAATTTCAGAAACAATGCATCGGGTTTCCATATCTCATCACTGCAGTCAATTTTTGCGCGGTTAATTTCAACCAATATCAATTCAATGCGCGAATGAATAGTGATGAGATACTGATAAGGCTGTGATTGCAATTCCTGCATTATGAGCTCAAGCTGAGATTGAATCATCCTGTGACCAGGCACAGCAATTATTTCATTCATATCAAAATGACAAAACAATCCATTTTGAAAAATGAGCTCTATGTCATTATCATTTTTACAAAAGAAATCGAGCGGGAATTCAAGAATAAAACCTTCTGCCCTATTACAGTTTTTCAGGTAATGAATTTGTCCTGATGTAATAGTGAGCACACTATGCTGCTGTACGCTCAATTCTTTTTCATCCACTACAACAGATGCTGTTCCTTTCGAACACCAGATAAGAACATATTTTCTTATACGTCTTGGCTGAAAGATGCCAGTATGTTCTGCAAATGTTTTTATTTCGATCATCGCGATTAATTATATCCTTTTTTACTGTTCAGCAATGCACCACAAAGTACAGGCTTTATTTACTTGTTCTGTTAACCAATGCAGCTTAAGCCTGAAAGGCTTTAATATAAATAGCCTTAGATGTAACCGGAGGATAAAATCGTGATTAATCAATTGAATCCTCGCAGGGTTCAATGCCGTTTATCCATTTTTTACCCGCAAGGATTGCGGGGTTATTTAAGTTAAATCCTTCCAGGATCACTTTATGCTTAACCCGAACTCACGTTAATCTTATATTTTTATACTTTGAATCATCTTTTATTAAATCTATTGATAACATATGACAACAAAAGAAATCGCAACAATATTAGTAGATATGTGCCGCAGCGGAAAAGTTGAAGAAGCGAAGGATGTTTTATTTGCTCCGGACATCATCAGCATAGAACCACATGAAGGTTTGCTTCCGAAAGAAACCAAAGGAATGGAAGCTATAAGAAAGAAAGCTGAATTATTTATTTCGATGGTAGATAATTTTTATGGAAGTGAGATATCTGATCCTGTAGTTGCCGGAGATTATTTTTCGGTTGCCTGGCATACCGATATACAAATGAAAGGAGAAGGGCGCAAAACAACGAGCGAGTTGTGTGTATATAAAACGGGTGAAGGCAAAATAATTTCAGAGCAATTTTTTTATTGAAGCGGGTTAGAAGAATAATTATACGCTATGAATATACACCTAAAGCTAAATAGCGATATGCAGATGACGGTAATGCGACGCAACGAAGATCGACCGGAGTTCATTTGCCTGTAACCAAAAATAATTCAAACAACCACAAGCGAGCGCATTAATTGACAGTAAAATTTATCACTTGTTCATTATCACCGGAGCCATACGTAAGTGTAAATACTTTAGTAACCTGGTCCTGCAAACCCGCGCCAACCGCACATTGCAAAAGGAAATAACTTAACGCTCTTATATAAATTGTTTGCGCGAACAGGGGTTTGAGATTACCGTAAATATCCCTGTCAAATTTTTTAGCATCATAATTTGCATTGGCATTAATTCCTCCTGCAAGGTTGGATAAACCATTAATGAAACTCCTGACATCATCTCTTAAATGAGGATGCATACCAACAACACTTGAGAAACTATCGTTGGTTTGAATGGGCGAAGCAGTATCCCAACCGCTTTCTTCATACGAAGCTAAATTATCAGGATTGCCTATATGTTCTATTGCTGATGATACAGTACCTGCTATTTCCGAAGGATCATCTGAAAGGGCGTTCGTTAAATAGCTTTTCCAGAGACTACTGTATGTATTGATGCGTTTTTGTACTGTACTTCTTAAATTATATTCAGGCATAAATTTCATGGCAGCTGATAAAGCCATTGAAAACTGTGTGATGATAACATCATTCCATCCGTTATGACCTAATTGTAAAATAAGGCTTTGAAAAATACCTGCACTGAACACAAGCTGCGTTTGTATGGTAACAGGTTTGCCTGAAATCGTGTTAACATATTTATTGAATAGTTTATCAACATCTTCCTGTTTTACCGCACTGATCAAAACGGCTGTATCTAAATATTCTTTAAGATCATTAGCGCTTACATCAGGATCAGTTAACGCAGTTGTTAATTGTAAAGCATAATCAAATTCATTTAAAACTGCTGTTTTAAATTTAGAATAACCCTGCATATTACACATCAGTTCTCCCATCCATTTGCCGTTGCCCTTTCCTAACTGCCAGTTATAACCTTTGCTGTAATCCAATGTAATTTGCGGCTGTCCCTGTATATTATTTCTTGTTACCGCAGTACAATCGCTGAAGTCTTTGCCTGTAAGTGTAATGCCGAATACGCTTAAGCCAAAGCCCCATGTTCTTTTAATGTCAACTGATTTTTGATTCAGGTAAGAATTCAGTTGAACACCTTGCACAGTGTTGCTCCTGATATCATTTATGATAGTACCGGCATCAAATCTTAATAAGCTGCTGTGATATGTTTTTAAGCTTGCTGTTGGAATATTGATGGATAAAAATTCTTTATTCTCCGCGATCAAACTATACTCATATGTAAACGAAGCTTCTACATGCGCGTTGGCAATAAAGGCAAGTGTTTTTGTAACATCATCTTTTAAAGATTGCCACTTATTTACAATCATATTTGCTAAACCGGTTACTGAATTTAATTTAAAGAGATTAACCAGTGCATTTACGATCTGTTTTTCTGTATCAGACAATGAACTTGCTGCATTTTGAAATTTACTGATCGCATTATCTACATCAGCGCGGTTAAACCCGGTTAAACTTTTAGCAACCGCATCAAATAAAGTATTCAGTTGTTGCTCTGCCTCACCTGCGTTTGCGAAACCCGCACTTATACTTAATCCGGCTGATAAACCGGCTTTGGTATTTTTAGCTTTTGAAACTTTTACGAGGCAATTAGTGGCGTCAATTTTTTTAATGAAATAATTAAAATCATCAGTTATGTCTAAATTAAACGCGGCCTTGAAAGAAGGAGAAAGCTGAATATCGAATGTTACGGGAACAGGCAATTTTTTCGAGAGTAAAGAAAAGCTTTGCGATAAAATATTACTCCAGCTGATGGTAATATTTGAAGAGAGTTTGGTTGTTGCTTTGAAACAAAGCGCATCATTGATCTCTAAATTTTCAACATCTTCAAACTTAAAGATGGTTTTGAAATTGCCTACATCAAACAAAAAAGCATCTTTTATTGCATCTGTATTGCTGTGCTTTTTATAGAATAAATTTTTTAAAAGCAGGTCTGCTGAAACAGAAAAATTAAACCCTATATCCGCGGTGCCTTTTCCCTGGGCGTTTGCTTTCGCGTTTACAATTATCGCATACTTTAAATAAGCGCCGGTTGCAGTATTAAAATTTATATCTGCGTCTTTCGCTGATAAAAAACCATCTTCATCTTTATCATCTTCATCATTAAATAACTGCACTGATAAATTTGTGCCTGCTCCTATTGAAAAGGTTACATCGCCCGCATTTACAGGATATGATTTTCCTGCTGCTAACTGTACGGGCTGCACCAATGTGCTTTTATCACTTAATTTTTCATCTGATGCCAATTCTCCTGTTTGGGCAAAAATGGCTTGCAAGTTTTCCATAAATCAAAAGGTTATTGGCTACAATTTATTATAAAACATTTCAATCAATACAATATTTATTGGAATTAATGTTTTATTAATTGAATCTTACTAAAATTCTTTGTTGAATCTATATTCAATCATAAACCGATCTCAGCCTGTATTACAGGAAGATCAATTTTTATAGCAGTGCCTTTTGCAATCTGGCTATCTATAAAATAGTGAGCGCCGATCAATTGACTTCTGTTGATGATATTTTTTAATCCCATGCCTTTGGCAGTATCAATATTTGCAAAATTAAAACCCAGCCCGTTATCGTTAATGCCAAGCATAAATTGCTGCGGCTGAAAAGTAACACTTACATTAATAACCGAAGCTTGTGCATGTTTGATAATGTTATTGATCATTTCCTGGAACATCCTGAATAAGATCAATTCTTTTTGTTCAGGCAAATGATAATAGTTTCCTTCTATATTAAGCGTAATAACATACGCGCCTGTTTTTTTCAATATGTTAAGCTCGCTTTCTATGGCTTTTAGTAAACCGTTCTCTGCAATAATATCGCTGTGTAAACTCTTTGATAAATCGCGCAGATCCTGTATAGCTTTTCTCAACAACTCTGATATATCATTTAGCTTTTCCTGAATCACCGGGGCCGAATCATCTACATTGATCATATTCAGGTTTAATTTCGCAACACTCAATACCTGGCCTATGTTATCATGCACTTCCTGCGATATGCTTTTCATCGTTTGCTCCTGTATCTCGAGCCGGCTTTCTAAAATTTCTTTATCATAGTTTGCCTTGAGTTGTTTTCTTTCACTCATGTATTGCAATTGTTTTTTCTGATAGATCAGCACAAATACAATAATGCCTGCAGCCACCACAAAAAGTAAAACGGTAACTAAAATAATGGGAGTGAGATCAGACATGATGCAAATTATTCTTTTTAGAAATTTGCAGGCTAACCAGCAGAGTAGCAGCCGAACAAATGAATAAGATACTGTTATGTATTTGCCACATATCTCCCCTTGCGAGGTAATCTTTGGAATGATTATAATAAAGTACTATAATAAACGATCCGAGAAAGTATAAAAGATACCCGCAGGTAAGCCAGAAATCAAAATTTAACTGCAAACCTTCTTCTTTCATATTAACGAGCAGCTGGTATAAATATAAAAGCGAATAAAGAACAATAGTTATAAATGAAATTCCATAAATATCGTCATTATACCGATCGTACCTAAGATAGATAATATTTGTACAAACAAAAGCGATCGCATTGAATATACTACATATAATAACCAACCTCTTTTTTGTTTCATCATCAAAAAGCTTGAAATAATACCACGATAAAACAAGGATATTGGCAAAGAAGATAAGATTATACGTCCATTCGTTTTCTTCAAAAAAAACAATACCTATGTATAAGAACACTGCGCACCCGATATAATAAACAGAAAGAACCTTGTACCTGATTGATCTATCATGCCTCGATTGTAACACAACAGCGAGCACATAAATCAAATAGGCAAAAGGCTCCAGTTCATTGCAAAGAAATGATCTCACATTGCACAGTTTATTGCGTGGGGTAAATTAATATAACTTCCGGATAAGAAAATTTTCTAAAGCAATTTATTTTAAAACGAACAATTAGCTTTTATTAGAAATTTCCAAGACTTCTTATTCCGGAATAATCTACCCCGCAATTTAGCAGGCAATTAACTGACCTTTCCGCAAGGCTTTGGACATAATGTTATTGAACCGAGCGGTCCTTCTGCTGCAATTGTCCAGCCCGCAGTTGGATTGGTGTCATAATACAAGCGTATTACTACTTGTGTTACATCATTTGTAATTTGACTGATCTGTGTTTGTGTAATACTGAATGAACCTACATTTAAATCTGCCATAATTGAAGTTTTAATGGTTAAAAATATTTTGCTTAAATGTATGTATGCATTTAAGCTGTTACTACGGGAAAAACCCGCAAACCTCACCGTATTTTCAACAGAAGAAACATAAGCCTTATATTAACGTGGGTTTTGGATATTACGAACTGAAATTCAATCTTATAATAGTTCAGACTTCTAAAATTAACCACATAGTTGACATAGAGGAACACATAGACGGATTGCCGTGAAGCCTATGATTATGTGGTGCAATAACATTCAAAGCTCACGTTATATTAATCAATGTGAATTCAGTTTAAGCCTGAAGGGCTTACTATGAATAGCCTTCGATGCAAACGGAGGATAAAATCGTAATCAATCAATTGAACCCTTTCAGGGTTCAATGTTGTTTACCCGTTTTTTACCCCGCAATTCTTACGGGGTTATTCAAATTAAATCCTTTCAGGATTACTTTGTGTTAACCCGAACTCACGCTAATCTCCCGGGTCAGTTCCGCGAAGCTCTGCTTCGCCTTTGATATTATCTTTATGAGGTGAGTGAATATATACATAAGAGCTATAATGTATCTGTTTTGTTATATCATTATGTATGTCCTGCAAAATATCGTCGGGTTGTTTTTCAGAAGCAGTTGATAGGAGTTTGAAGGGAAGTATGCATTGAGATATCTAAACGTTATGAGATTGAGTTTAACGGAAGTAAAGCAAAAACTTTGGGGCGGAGAATTTTGGACAAGGGGCTATTATGTGAATACAGCAGGCAGGCATGGAGATGAAAATACAATTCAGCAATATGTGAAATCTCAGGGAGCCGAAAAGGAATACAAAAAGCTTCATGAGCAACAGCTGCGGTTGTTTTAATACCCCGTCAGCTCTGCTGCGAGGTAGTTCATTCAATGTTGTAAAGCAGTTAAGCGTTTATACAAAAACACCGGTTAATCAATTGCCGGATCAATTTACAAATCGGGCAGAATGCCTGATCTAAAAAAGATGTTACAAAACAACTATAAAAGAACAATAACGTGCAGGCAGGGGAAGACAAAGAGCCTGGCGAATGATGAGGTAAATTGATCCAAAAAAATATGCTCTTGCTTTTCAACGGCCAATTTTTATTATCTTCAAAAAAGCAAAACTGCTGTTATGGATGAAAAAGCTTTCGATACGTATGTACAGGAACGTTATGAAAAGCAGATGAAATATTATAGTGATACGTCTGCAAAAAATCAAAAGAAGTATAAAAGGTTTCAGTGGATACTGATCATTCTGTCTGCAGTAACACCTGTTATTGCTGCACTGAATACCCTGTTTGTAAAAACAGGCGGCAACTCAGTTCCATTAAGTCTGGTTGTGGTAATCATATCCAGTGTGGTTGCAATTCTTACTACCGGCTTAAAGACATTCAATTACCAGGAATTATGGATCACCTACCGTTCAACTTATGAGAAACTAAAACCGGAAATTCATTATTATCATTTTAATGTGGGTGAATATGGCAAACCGGGAATTGATAAAGAATCTTTATTTGTTTCAAGGGTGGAATCTTTACTGGATGCCGAACATGCGCAATGGCCACCTGCACGAAAACTGCAGGATGATCAGAATAAAACAAACCCGGAAAATAAGAGGGGAGCTTTAAATACCGGCGATGCTAAAGACACGCCTGATGTAAATGACGGCGGGAAAACAGATTCTGCTGAATAAGAGAGTTGTTGTTAAAAGTGGGGTGTATGATTTATTTCTTGTTCTAACAAAAGTACTCATAGAACGATGTAGGATGCAAATTGGAACGATTACACTGCGACTGAAGTTTTTATATTGAAATTTTTGGATACCGGAAGCTAAATTAGCATTAAACATTTCCTATGATTGCTTTGATTGTTCCTGCAAGCAAAATTGATATGCATTATCTAAATCAATCAAAGCCCAACGATGATAATTTGAAGCCTGGAAAAGAATTAAAATACTTAAAATCATACCGATTAAAAAACATATAACCGGAAACCCATTATATTGGTAAAAAAAGAGAAAATCAATTACAAGTAATACTACCGATAATGCAGAAGCAAAATTTTTTAAAACATTCCATTGTTCTATGTATTTAAAATTCTCTTTGCTAAGCTCCCTCACAGTAGCAAATTTTTTCGACTTGCTTTTTGGCTCTTCATCTTTTTTGAAAATCGGAAAAAATAATTCTTTTAGCCGCCAAAAATAATATCCTATGATTGAACAGACAAAGCCACAGCAATAAGAAAATATAATAAATATTGCAGCCTCATAGATATTTAGGTTTGAAAAGATACTTCCTATTGTTTGAGACGAGAAATGCTTATCATTACCAAAATAAACTACATAACCACTAAATAATAGCAGCGCTCCCGGTAAGGTATAAACAAAGAGATCAAAAAGGGTATACTTTAGATTGTTCATATGTAAAATGATTAGAAATTACCTTATAGAAAATGAAAAATTCAGCTCTATATTACATCCAATAAGGTATAATTATACACTTATACCCAGCGCTGCAAATGTTTTTGGTCCTGCTATGCCGTCCACATCTAAAGACTTTGCCTTCTGGAACATTTTAAGGGCAGCTACAGTGTCACTGCCGAATACTCCATCTGCTGTTAACTGAGGGATGGCACCTTCCGTATTAAGTGCCTTTTGTAAGGCTAACACTGCAGAACCTGAATCACCTTTACGCAGGTAGGAACCTGAAATAAATTTTTTATCGGCTACGTTCGGCTCTGATGATTTTTCTTCTAATAATCCAACCACTTCGGGTGTTACAATACCTGTTGCTGGTATCTGGTTATCTGTTTGAAATTGTTTAACTACTAATTCTGTTTTGTTTCCAAACTCACCATCTACTGTTATAGTATAATTAAGATCATGCAGCATTTTTTGTATGGAAGTTACTTCTGTTCCAATGTCTCCTATTTTTATATTATTATCTGTAACAGTTGGTGAGGTGTTGCCAAGTACAGCCGGGCTGGCAAATGCCCTCACCAAATTTCTTTTTCTTTGCCTGCGCATCACTATGCCTCCATCGCTATCGTTACTCACAGAAGTATTACCCTCCCATGCAAAAAATGATGTTTTCCCTGCATCTGTCCATACATCAAAAATGCCTGTATGATCGCAATGTCCATCGCCATTCCAATCATATAATACAATGTCTCCTATTTGCGGGTCATTAGTGAGCTGGCCTGTAGTTTTCCAATGATTGTAACCGCCCTGGCAGCTCTGGTATCCCTTCGCGGTTTCAATAAAACCAAGCGGAGAACCGGCATGATCATACACCCAGCTTACAAAAATGGCGCACCATTTTTCCCCGTTTAAACCATACCAAACACCATATTTTGTTTTGTTTGAATTTGCCGGAGATTCTTTAGTGCCATCTTCTCCTTTGGCAGTTATTATAATTGTTTGTCTTGACATAATAAAGTGTTTTTAATAAATGATGCAAAAAATTATGAATGATTTTCACTTTAATAAACAATCAAGGTAATTATTGATGCTTGTTGAACATCAAGCAACGATTGCAACACAGATCATAATACAACAGCAATCCTGCATTATGATTATAAAGCTATCTTAAGTTCCAATTCACTATTTACAAGCTCACGTGTTGGTATATAATTCCTGTCAATGTCACCTTGAATTGTGTAGAGTAAATCCTGCATAAAAATCTGATTATAATCCGGATTAAAATACCAGGAATGAGTGAATGAAATACCCGCCACATCATCTTTAATCGTATTAAAATAAGGGCCATTATTTACATTCACTGCTTTTGCAGGTGCATCCAAAGGCAATCCAATTCTGCCCACACGGTTTTCAAAACCTGCGCGTTTTATATTGGACAAAGCAAGCACTTTATCATAAGGATTAGAATAATTGGTAACCCTTACGCTATGCGCATAAATGGAATTAGCATAAGCGCCTTCACTCATGGAAGAAGCAGATACGTCGCCTGAAATAAACATCATTTGTGTAACCATCCAGTTGCTGGCATTTACGCCAACGCCTGCATTATCGCCAGCGCTTACCTCATTGGTATCGTCAGCATCATCAAAAGCTTCTCTTACCACGTACGCGCCGGTACTGTGGGCTAATAAATGTACATTGATGGTGCAGTTTTTATCCTGTTGCCTTGCCAATAATGCAATACCGCTGTTTACAAGTTGCATGGCCGTTATTTTTGCTTTGTGCCTGTCTGGCAAATACATAAGTGCACTGTTGCCACAAGGCCAGTCGAAACTTACAACTTTGCCCTTGTAACCGATCATTTCTAATCCATTTTTTATTATGCGGTGATTAGCGAGCATGTCATTGTCACTATTATTATATCCGTGCACGTAGATAAGAATATCATCAAGAGGATCGGGTGGTGCATCAGGTTTTATTAAATTTAGCAGCCAGTCTTTCTGCGTTACAATATGCACGGTGGAAATTGCATTTGCATCATCCGGCACAATTAAATAATGCACGGTGGTATCAACATCATTGCCAAAAGAATTATCGTTGATGTTCCTGGCGGAAAAGATATAATCGGGCATAAAAAAGATTATTAATTATTTATTGAGAGTTTATTTTGATTTTGTATAGAAATTCAAAACCGGAATATCAACGCATACAGAAATACTATACCGCCAATAAATGTTTTTATCAAAATCGAGTTGTGTTGTATTATTTGAGCTGCTGATATTTCTGAGATTAGGCCCCATTTGTGCCCCAAGATTTATTGAGATAGGGCATTTGGGAATACCTATTGAAAAAAACAATCCGGGCGATATGATATTCTCAAGCTCTATTGATGGTGATTGTGAAGCAGATAAGGTATCGTGTCCACCGGCATCATTTTTAATTGTTGTACTGTCATTATTAAATCTGAAGGCGGCCACGGCACCAATATCAATAACAGATAGAAACAATGAATAAGACCAATGTCCATCAAATTTTTTCCAACTGCTAAAGGGTCCTCCCTGTAAAATAGATTTTTGTTTCCCCAAGCTCACGGATATTCCAATAGGCGCTGTAACGCCAAAGGAGTTAAACTGCCAACAGTTATTATCAAAGCCATTAATTTTTTCATAGCCAGTATATACACCTACGTATGCGTTTAACGCAACATTAAAAGGTGTTTCACGTTTAATACGGGCTGAACCTGCCGGTAATGCAAAAGCCTCAATTGTATTTTCTACATCATCTGATGATTGTGCCTGTGTCATCGCTGCCATAAAAGAGCCATATTTGAAAATATACGACTGCACTTTTGATACATCATTGTAACTGGCAAGCGTATCAGCGTTTCTTAAAGCATTCCGAAGATCATTTGATAAGGAAGTATCAGCTATTGTTTTTATATCAACAGCCTGTAAAGAAGAAATATCTTTTGATTGTTTTACAGCTTGGTTTACATTCTTTTTTAAATCTTTTAATGCTTTTGAACCATCATTACTTACAGGATAAAGAGCGGCATAATATTTCGTCTTTCGTGCAATTACTACATCATAAATGTGTGTGACATTTACTACAGCCGCAGAATAATTGCGTTTACTTATATTCAATACAAGATCCGATGCAGATTGAACCACATCAAAATAATCCTGCAACGTATCTGTGAGATTCATGTTCAGTACTTTTCTCACTACAGGAATACTGGTAATTGTTGCTGCCTGTTTAAGCAAGTCAACAGTTGCAGTAGCATAATTATAATATTGCTGGATTAGCAGGGAATCTGATGTTTGCTTTTGATATTGTTTAATAAGTGTGTTAAGCTTATTTGCTTTTGCGCCAAAATTGGTGATGAATGCTGACAATTGTGTGTATTGGGAATATTGACTGGCTACAAATCGTAATACGCTGTCTAAACTAATAGATACTATACTATTTGAATCATGTTTTTCAAACATTATCGAATGCGGCGTACCACTTATATCCTTATTAAAAGTTAATGCCTGCTGATAAATTAAACCAAGATAAATTTTGAAAGTAATTGTATCACTAACCAGCTCTTTCATTTGCCTTGCGCTTACCCAATAATTAGCCGAATCGCTGTTACCATTAACAGATGCTGTATCCCTCAACGAAGCAGATATTAATTGTAACGTTTGAATTGCTCCTTTCCAGTTAGGATTCAGTGAGTCAAGATATTCAGCGGGGTAGTTTGCCAATATATCACCCGGATGCATCTTATCTCTTAAACTTCCAGCTATATAACAACCACTTCTTAAAGTAGCAGCAAGTTCTTCGTGCGCTGAAAAGAAAACCGGATGATTAGGAATTATTGCAGGAAGATTTGTATTCAGGTTTTGTAAATCTTTTTCAAAGCTTTCTCTCAGTGTTTGTATATAACCCTGGTAGTTATATATCTCATCGCCAATAATAGTAAGCGCCTGGTAGGTTTGCGGAAATACAGTTCGTAAATCAGGATACTTAGCAATTAATGAATCGAATTTGCTGAAAAAGGAAATAGTTAATTCCTGCTTAGTACGCTTCACCAAAAACTTTGCAAGGCCATCTGCAATGTTGGTTACATCGAGGCCGCCGATGGAAGAGAATATACCGTTCAAAAGAGAATTAGTTGATGGATTTATCTGTCCTTCACCTTTACCGCTAAAAGATATCGTTTTAAAAAAAGGGTTGACGTGTAGAGAATCACTTATTGCACTTGGAGTGCTATTAGAATTGATATTTGGGAAATACTTATTCAGGATACTATAAATAGTATCAAAATTTTTGCTTATTAAATCCTTCGTTATAGTGTCTAATGAAAGTTTTTGTTTTTTCAAAATTGAAGAATCTTTATCTTTAGCATTAATCTTACTTCTTATAATTGAATCTTGGTTTAGCAATTGATCAATCTTGAATGTAATTGCAGTTAATGTATTGCCTGAAACATATTTCCGTAATTGAATAGCATCATAGTATGTGTTTTGATCATATCCCAAGAAAGAAAGAAAAACAAAACAAAAGGTGAAGATTAAGCATTTCATAGTTTATAAATATTTAAGTTGTTAGTAAAAATATTGGCGTTAAAAACTTCAAGCGAATTATCAATAAAATCAATTAAAGGAGTTCGTATATTTCGTTTTCTTGAATAGGCCAATGCTGACGAAAAAACTCCTGAAGTAATTGCAGTTGCAAAACTGCTGCCTTGGTCGGTTGTTATATTAGATAGTATTGTATCAAGCGAATTGTAAACAATATTTGGCAGAAGATATTTAACTTTTGCATTGATTTTGTTACTATTCCCATTGGTAATTACAGTACTTTCCGCATTTAAAGCTCCTATTGCTATTACATTATCATCTTTTGCTGGATAATTTATGCTTTGTAAAAGTCCTTCGTCGTCTTGAGCTGCGGCAAGAGTTATAACTTTTTTATCAGAAAAAGCTTTGAACGCATCCGCAAACTTTTGAGCATTATTAATAACAGGGAAATCAAGACTAACATTTATAATATCTGGAGTCAATGGACATTTTGTAAGAAGCCAATTTAAGCCATCATATACATTGTCTTCTGTGACGTCAAAACCATTGTTAGCAACTTTTACAACAATTAGTTTAGCTTTTGGAGAAACACCTTCTATCTGACCATTATTATTTGAGGCAATAAGGCCGGCAACAAAGGTGCCATGGCCTGAATTATCATCAGCAAGATTACTGCTTTTATCAAATACGTTGTATTGAAGAGCTATTGCATCTTTTAAAAAGGGATGAGCGTAACATCCGGTATCTAATATTGCTACAATTACACCATCTCCATTTGCATTTTTCCATTCCTCAGAAATATTTTGAATCTGTTGATTATAGTTATATGGTATCTGAACAGAAGTTAATGCAATATTCATTTGAGTATTTGAACCATTCGCATTCACCCCTCCGCCCCAATAAAAATTATTGTTTCCATCCATATACCATGTTCCTAATGAGGAGTTGGGTATATCGGATGCAGCAACTTCTTCCCCTTCAAATGTGAAATCTTTATTTACAACTCCCACAATGCCAAGCGGCTCGGGCAATTGCCTGGGTATAAAACTCCGTTTGTTTAATTTGTTTGCTGTTACTGTACACTGAGGCATAGCTGTCTTATTGATATTTTATACAATTATTCCATGAGCATTTATCTTTTGAGATAAATCCCAGTTATTATTCAGTATTTGCTGTTGAAAACATTCTGTTCTATATACTGTTGCCCTCAACAAAGAACTGCTGCTATTGGCAAGCCAATTCTGTCGTACTTCAACATAATTGGTTATCCATTCTTTTTCATTGCCACCTGCCGCAGGCACTTTCGTTAAAAATTTATTTGTAAGAAAAGATAGTATTCCGCCTGAATGAACTTTGCTGTCATAAATTACCAAAAGGCTTAAAGGGAATGTAAAGCCGCTTGTTGTAAACCAATTAAAGGCAGGAGTATAATAAGCCTTATCGAAAAAATTATCCTGGCAGGTTATCATAACAGGATCGTTTTTACCTGCATTAATCAATGTCTGACAAAACACATTATCACTCGCAAGCGTTGGTTGGTTACCAATTCTGTTGATATAAGGTTGCAATTGTGCAGCATACATGCCGTTGGCCTGTACATAGTCCTGGATAAGATCTTTAAGATTGCCGAATTCTGTTGTTTGGGACCGTCCATAAGTAACCTGTTGAGTTTTTGTTTTGGTGACCGGGTTATTATAATCGAAATATTTTACTAATTCTGAGTAATCACCTTGAACAGAACCTGTTTCAAAAACATTTACAACATGTTCGATTTTATTTTTTATCTGAGTTGTTATGCTTGCTGAAGCCGGTTGCAGGCTGTCTGCCGGTTGAAATATATCAGTATCAGCATCTATAGTTTCAAATACATTCAGTCCCCCACCCCAATAAAAATAACCGTCTTTGTCTTTATACCATTTTCCCAGGGCAGGGTTAGGAACAGGTATTACTTCATCTCCGTAAAAAGTATAATTAAGAAATACCATCCCTGATATATTGTTGTTATCAGGCAGTGATGAAGGAATTACTTTCCTTTTGTTTAACTTTTTTACGTTTACAACTAACTTTTCCATGTTATCCTACAGCCTCCTCATCTGTTGTATTAGAAGAATTTACAGTTACGCTTAGAGGTTGTGGTTGAGCTTGAGTTGTATCGCTTGCTGATGAATTAGAATCACTATCAGTAGGTTTCGAACCTGAAGAACGAAGGCTAATAAATTTATTTAAAAGATCAAACCAGAAAGGAGCGCCTAAGGTTAATGCAAGAGCAGTTATTAGCCATCCAAGTATGGACCAACTATCCCATCTTTTATATTCTATCCTGGCGAGCGCTGAATTGATCGCTTTTTGATTTATGATCAAAAAATCTTTTTTGACCAAAGAATCTTTTATAGCTAAAGAATCCTGTCTGGCTATTAAAGAATCTTTTTTAGTTAAAGAATACAGAGCTATAGATTTACTTTTAATGTGATTATTTAAACTATCTGCCAAACTATCTATATGATGTTTAACTGACAATAAACTATCATGTTGTTTAACTGAAGACCATCCAATTCCTAATATACTGCCAGCATTATCTATATCTTTCGTAACGGTTGCATAGGCAGCGCTATCAAATTGTTTCGCCTGGTTAGTATCATTAACAAGGCTGCCATATTTATTTTGCGATTGCGTAGCCAGCTGAACCATCTGGTCTCTTGCACTCTGGTTTGTAGCGAGAATGTGATAAATCTTTATAGTATCTACATTTCCTGTAATTGCAATAAATAATCCGATAAAAAAGAGAATGCGTTTAGTTTGTCGTTTATACCAACCATTGGTTCTGTCCATCGTTTCATTAAACCAATTTTCAAGTAGACTTTTAAACTTATCTATATCATTATCAGCATCTACAAATAATTGCCTCAATTGATCTAATGTTTCGGGCTTAATATCTGCAATAACAGAATCATTAAGGCCTACGTTTACTATAGGCAGCTGATTTGGGGTTTTAGGATAAAGTGTCTGAAATATTGAAACAATTTCAGGTATACTTCCATCATAATAACGCCCTCTTAAAATTTTTGTAAGCGTAGAAGAAAAATTATTTGGATTGATATAGGACGGTTTACTTCTAAGGCTGCTTGTACTAAGATATTTTATACTTGGATGTTTATAAAAAGCTTTAGCTAATGACTTATCCGGCAAACGACACCCTAAATAATTCCATTGATTTTTTAGTGCTTGCCCCACTCTTTGCAAAACATTCAACAATAAATTACTGCTATAATTTGTTGATTGCCGATCATTCAGCATTACCCTAATAGCTTTAACAAGTAACGCACCTCTGAGATTTAAAAAACCTGCAATTGCTTCCTGTATTATTGTTGCCAGGAGGCTATACAAAAGAAAGACAAATGTTAGCCCAATAAAAACATCTAAAGCGACATTATTAAACATAGACTTTTGTATTAATTATTTCAAAAAAAATTACTATTTAAAAACTTACCGAAAATAGAAACATCTTATACACGCTGCAATAGGGAAAATCCCACATCCTCAACGTATTTTACGCGCAGGAATTAAATAAATAAACAAGGAAAAAGCAGTCTTTGCAAAGGATAATTTGGTGTTGGGATAAATATTTTCGGGTTCACAGTAGTCAGTAATAATCCCGTAACGATATTAAACATAAAATTTTTATTTTAAATAAATTAAGTAATAATTCTTTCAATGTTATTCAAACAAACCGTTTAAACACCTGTTACAAATTGTACTGCATAGGATCAAGTTTTTAAAATATCTTTCGTCACTCTTTAATTTTATATAAAATTCAATACACCAAACCTACACGCATTGCATGCCCATACCTATGGGAAAACATACATATAAACCGGTATTTTTCCCGGATATACAACGAGGTAAAACACAATACAAATAATAGTAATTACACAGAATGGATTTAGCTGAAGGATTGGCTTTCGGGAACACAGTTGAAAGAAGCTGTTAGCTATAGGCAGTTAGCTGTTAGCGGAGCATAAGCCGGGAATGATGTTATAGGAAGCAGTGACACCAGGAATGGCTGCTATTGCGGAGAGCAGTTAATGCTGCACAGATGGCTTTAACCGGGATTATATATGCAGTTAACATCCATTTACCGGCAACAAGAATCCCTATAACATCCCTATAAGGTCCCTATAACATCCCTGTAAGGCACCTGTATATTAATTGGAGAAAGATTAAAAAATTATATTTGTGCAGTGTTAAACGGTGGTGGTTGTAAGATAATAAAATTTAGTGATCATGGCAAAAAATATTCACCCGGTAATTCAGCTGCAGGGCAAATTAGGAGGGCTGGTTTTTGTAAACAGTAAAGCGTATGCGCCGCATGTGAGAATGCCAAGGGGCAGTAAGAAAAAGGCCGGGATCAACCCGTCACTTGCCGGGAATGTACGGAAACTAAAAATTATAAACCGCGCCGCCAGGCAGGTACACGATCTTGTGAAAGTGTTTGCGGCAGATTTTAAAGAAAAAAGGTTATGGCAGAAAATAGTGGGCCGTATGTTTCCCGGCAAAAGCAATAAGTTTATCGACCTGCTCAGCAACCTGGAAGGGCTGGAACTAAATGCCGCCTACCCGCTGGAACGATTTGGCGGATTGCCTGCATTGAATATAGAAAACGCCAAACAAAAACTGGTTGTGCACTTAAAAAGCGCCGCCCCTCCTTTTTTAAGTAAACCCAATGACTGTTACCAATATATTTTGACCTGCCTGTTTTTCCCTTACAATACAATGGAATCGGGGTATATTACTGCGGCCACCGGCTGGTTAAACGGGCAAGTGCAGGCCGGTGAACAGGTTTTTCAATTTGTAAAACCACCAAAAGCGAGGTATTATTTATTGTGCCTGGGTTTGGAATGTGGTAAAAATCAAACTGCCACAGACACGCTTGCAGCAAAGGGAATGCTCTTTATTAAAGCAGACACATTGAAAATTAAGGGATAGGTTTTAATACCTGTCAATTGAAACCTGAAGGTTTGACTGGGTTTAGCTGCTCTTTATAATAAAAACCTGCCAAGGTTATACTGCACAAGGCACAATGGCAACTATATATTTCACACATAGACTATGTGTTTTTATTCAAAGGTTGATCTACGTGAATCGTCAATCTGTTTTATAACTGAATCCTGAATATAGGAGTCCAGTTGTTAAGCGGGTAATTTGTTCCCCCGGGGTCAAAGATAATCGTGCTACCCTGGCTGTCTCTCAAACAGCCTCTTGGTCCTGATGTTCTCCCCGCCTTCTTCAAAAGTCCATTAATGGCGTATGATACCTGGCCGCCTGATGGGGAGTTCGCACATTTTATATGAACAGTATCACTTCCTGTTATTTCAACCACTTTTAGTTTCATGTTCTTTCCCATAGAATTTTTTACAACAAACCCATAGTTACCGGGATTGACCACCTGGATGGTATCAAACACAAGAGGAGCCACAGGCACGTTAAACTCCAGGTAGATATCATCTTTAACTACGCTGGTTGATTTTACATAGACAAAATTCTTTACTCCATCTACCAGTAACTTCTTTGCGGCATACCCGTAATAAGCTGCAAGCATCCTGTAGTGTAATCCATCAAAATGAGTATTGTCCGGAAGATAGTCAAACATATACATCGGTGTGGCAAGTGTAAACCCGGAATCGTTGATACACAAATCCAATTGCGCTAATGCTATCCCGGGATTGGCCATAGATGCAGAAGTCCTGTTTATGCTGCTGACCTGGCCTACGATGAAAGGAATTGAATTAGTTTGCCCGGTTATAGCAGGTACATCCACATTAATATCATCATGTAACTGCACAAGTTCCTGCCTGTAATCATCATAACTGGTGCCTGCCGTAATATCAGCTTCTCCCTGGGTATATCCTGTTGATCCTAATGAGAATGTGTCTCCCATCCCTTCAGCAATTACATACGCAGTCTGCATATCATTTGTAAGCCGGGTATAATTAGATGACCCTTTGGATAATTGTAATACTGTCTGGCCTCCCGAGCCTGAAGCAACTCCATGCAAAATAAACGGCCTGTCGGGATAACTTTGCGCAAACATTTCGCAAGCGCCTGAAACCAGTGTTTCTCCAAAAGTGCCATCACTGCTCACCTGTTCTATTAATGGCACAAATGAAACGGGAACCTGTTTTTTATATTCAATACTTCTTACTCCCAAATTTGGCATTACAGAATTATATTTTTGGGTGCTGCTTACAACATAAGCAACTTTACCTGCATCACCACCAACAGACAAACTCTGCCCGTAAGAGTCAAATCCTAAAAACTCTGTTGTTGATGTATCAGTTGTTAACGTATCTGTTGTTTGTTTACTTATATTACCTGTTTTTAAAGCAGTATCTTCTTTTTTACATGCAAAAAGTAATACTGTTGCAATTAGTGCTAAGGTTTTCATTTTTATTATTGTTCCGGTTTTCAAATATAATTAAATAGTCCTTCTGTTGGTTACTTCAAATCCCTTTTCATCTTGCGGTTTACATAAGCTATCAGCGCATTAAATTATACGCATTGTATGTTCTTGTTTATGGGACAATATACATGTTAAACCGGGATTTTTCCTTTACAAGACAGGAAAGTACCGGGTAGTTACCTGCTTCATATCAACTCCGTTATTTAACGGACTTAATACGGCAGAGGTATGGCCCAGGTATATTGTTGATAATATTATTTGAAAGTTGAAAATAGTGTTGTGATAGGCGTTCTTAATTATCTTTAGCAGCATATCATTAAACACGGTTGATACAAAATCTGTCATATGCCAGCAACAAAAAAAATACTTATTATTACGGGTGATGCAGGTGAAAGTTTTGAAATACTTTATGCAACACACAGATTAAAAGAAGCAGGCTATACCCCGGTAATAGCAGCGCCAGCGATAAAAAGAATGAACCTGGTAATGCATGATTTTGAATTGGGTTGGGATACATACGTGGAACGAAAAGGTTATATTATTGAATCAGATATTTCATTTGATGAAGTAAACACAGACGACTATGAAGCGGTGCTGATGCCCGGTGGCAGGGCGCCGGAATATTTGCGTAATGATGCAAGAGTGATAAAAATTGTAAGGACGTTTTCAGATACAGGTAAATATATTTTCGCTATTTGCCATGGTTCGCAGATACTTGTTACGGCCGGCTTGGTGAACGGGAAAAAAATTGCCTGCTACGAGCATGTAAAGTCTGAAGTGGAAAGTTGCGGCGGTATTTACGTAACTCCCGGCGAGGCGATACAGGATGGTAAAATTGTTACAGGTAAAACATGGCAATCACATCCCGAATTTTATAAGATCGTCTTTAACTGCCTGAATGGATAAGGAATGGCAAACAACATTTCATGTTGATCTATAAACAGTATAACAAGGAGCAATTAAATAACCAATATAACATTCGGCTGCATGTTCCTGATTTTGCAACTTACTTTGAACGGTGGGAAAAACTGAGTAAAGAAACAAGAGCAAAATATCCCGTTATTAAAGACATTCACTATGGAGATAATGAAAGAGAATGTCTTGATGTATTTCCTCCCGCTAAACCAAATTCAAAAACACTGATTTTTATTCATGGTGGTTACTGGCACCTGTTTGATAAAACAACGTTTCATTTTATTGCAGAGGCTTTTTATGCCGATGATGTAACAACGGTGCTGATAAATTACCCGCTTGCGCCGGCCGCAACTGTTAATGAGATGGTAGCATCATGTCGCAAAGCAGTATTGTGGTTGCATAGAAATTTACAACAGTTTAATGGCGACCCGCAACAGGTATATATAATGGGTAACAGCGCCGGCGCTCATCTCGCTGCTATGTTAATAGAGAAAGAATGGATGCAACAAAATGCTGCAGGTTTTATTAAAGGGGCTTGCCTGCTCAGTGGCATATTTAACCTGTTGCCGGTTCAACTGCTACAACTGAATTCAGTATTAAATATAAGCAGGGAAACAGCAGTGCGCAACAGCCCTGTTGAATTAATACCTGACAAGAACTGTCAGTTATTTGTATGTGTAGGTGCAGATGAAACAGATGAATTCAAATGCCAGAGCAGGCAACTGTATGATAACTGGAAAGATAAAAGCACAGCTATTGAATTCTTAGAATTACCCGGCATCAATCATTATTCTATTCTTGAACCGCTGCTGAATAAAGCATCTGCACTTCATATTACCCTGCGTAACATGATGAACATTTAATTTATTTTTATTCTGGTAGTGACGTTAAGCAGCAGCACTTATTATTTCACGCAACTCATTTCTTATATTTATCTATGATAAAAGAACTATTGATCTTCTCCGTTTTATTAAGTGCATGCACAGTATGCATTTGCCAGGTTCAACTAAATCAATTTAAAATAACATCTTCCCACACGTCTTTCCCCGATACAGGCAGAATGGAGGGGCACCTGTATAATGATATCTTATATACTACAGCAGATCATTATTGGGATAGTTCTGTAATTATTATTACGCCAAAGAATTTTATTGCAAAGCAGAAAGTGGATATGATCTTCTGGTTTCACGGGTGGAATAATAATATTGATAGTGCTTTGATAAGATATAGTTTATCAAGACAATTTGCTGAATCAGGAATCAACGCTGTATTGGTTTTAGCTGAAACTGCCAAAGATGCTCCGGATAGTTATGGTGGTAAGCTGGAACAGAAAAATACCTTCAATAACCTGGTAGCTGATGTTCTTAAAAAACTGGTAAATATGCATGTTATATCTGCCAGTGACCATACCGGGAATGTTCTTCTTGCGGGTCATAGCGGTGCGTACAGGGTTATGGCTGATATCTTACAAAATGGTAACATACCCGTAAATGAAGTTATTTTATTCGATGCCTTATATGCAGATACAGATAAATTTTTATCCTGGTTAACTGCCGCCAATGATCATCGTTTTATAAATATTTATACAAATGATGGAGGCACTTTTGATGAAACAAAGAATATGATGAGTCAAATAAAGAATTTAAATATCCAGGCAGATTCGCTGGAAGAAACAGATGTAACACCGGGTATTATTCAAGACAATAAAATTATTTTTATTCATACGCTGCACGCGCATAATGACATTATTCAGCGCCCTGATAACTTTAAATTGTTTATTGAAAACACCCCGATGTTAAAGAAATTAAAGTGAACTGAAGGTATAAAGAAAGAATTCAATTTTTTTCTCTTGCCTGTTACTATAAGATTTATTTATTCCGTTAAGAATAACAATAATGCTTAAACATTTTTTCTCAATGCCGCGGTAGTGCATTAAGCATTTAGTGCAGATGATGGTACTATCTTTACAATATATATTTTTTCATGGTACAGGTTGGCATGTATAATACGCTCAAAGTTTCCCGCAAAGTGGAATTTGGTTTCTATCTTGATGATGGGAAAGATGGGATACTGCTGCCTAAAAGATTTGCACCAAAAGGCCTGCACATTGATGACGAAATAAAGGTATTTCTCTATCATGATTCTGATAACAGGTTAATAGCTACAACGCAGGAACCAAAGGGTGTTGTGGGCGATATTGTGCAACTGAAATGCGTGGGCACAACAGAGTACGGAGCCTTTCTTGACTGGGGTTTAATGAAAGATATTTTTGTAGCAAGGTCACAGCAGCTTACAAGAATGCATAAAGAAGGTGAATACCTTGTAAAAATTTATATTGATGAACAGACAGGTCGCATTGCTGCAACAGAAAAAATTGAAAAACAGATCAGCAATGATACGCTTACTGTAAAAGAAATGGATGAAGTAGAATTATATGTGCAACGAGAAAGTGATCTTGGATATGTAATGATCATTAACGGTAAACATACAGGCCTGCTGCATGCAAACGAAATATACCGCAACATACATATTGGTGATAAATTAAAGGGCTTTATCAAGACCATTCGCGCAGATAATAAAATAGATGTTGTGCTTGATAAACCCGGCTATGCACGTATAGAAAAAGAAGAGGAAAAAATACTTCGTTTATTAAATGAGAATAATGGCTTCCTGCCTTACAATGATAAAAGCGATCCCGAAGATATTTATAGTTTCTTCAGCATGAGTAAGAAAACGTTTAAGATGACGATCGGCTCGTTATATAAACAACGCAAAATAGATATTGCAAAAAACGGAATTAAAACAGTTGAGGAATAACAGCATTCAAAAACTTTTGCAAAGCACTATTGATGCCTCAATGTTCCGGGCCAACAGATAAGACTAACAAATTTATTGCAGTCGCTCAACCTTTAAAAAATCTTTGGAGATATTCGCTTTCATTATACCCGTTGTATCAAAATTTTTTGCCTTCATATGAACCGTAAAGCTGCAGGTGTATGTAGTGTCATCATCGTAAAAGACAACTTTTTCAATGTGGTATTTAACGTAGGAAGAATCGTTATTTACAGCTTTATATAAATATGACTGCATTGTTTTCTTTAATGTATCTTCTATACCTGGCGGCCCCGGATCTTTTGCCTTGCAGGAAAACATGATGATCAAAGAAAGAACGGCAATGGCTTTCGTTCTCATAAACAGCTAACTTAAAAAATATAATGTATGCATGCACATAAACAACCACTAAAATTAATTGCGCAAATTATTACCTGAAGCTATCGTCACTCAAATCATCTTCATCATCGTTGTAATTCATCTGGCCAAGATTCATCATGCTCCCGATAAGATCTTTAAACTCGATCTTTCCTTCAATTACTTTTTTGCTGATGAGTGAATGTGCAGCCAATCCATGTAAAACAAATTCCATCAGTAATGCATTTTCTTTTTCATTGGCTTGGGGAAAATATTTTTTTACAAAACTATACAGTCCGTCTACCTTATATAATGCAGCTATCTTCTCTGCATCTTTTGTATCAACAAACAGGTCGAGATGATTGCCCGCATCAAACCACCGTGTGATAGCTTTATAAGGATTATCACTTTCCTTTTCCTGTTGCGAAACTTTGCCTGTTGTTCTCCTTTTCTTCAATGTTTCAGGA
>Ga0206903_10125_pt1 | contig 24935 bp, 23 predicted proteins | sample Alteio_BWOrgHeat_45_FD_152959 | JGI IMG/M metagenome (GOLD analysis project Ga0206903, IMG submission 152959) | Enriched cells from forest soil in Barre Woods Harvard Forest LTER site, Petersham, Massachusetts, United States -... | ecosystem: Environmental > Terrestrial > Soil > Temperate forest >... | reverse complement strand
TTCTCCGTGATATCGAAACTTCGCCAGAAGAATACGAGAAATTTCGTAAGGAAGCGTAACCCGAATGTCGTAGGCGTGGGCGTTTTATTACATCCGCCCATGAATCCTATCCCCTCAAGCGTCTATTTAAAGATTACCGGATAACGATGGCTTTGCCGTTGATTTTGTCGCCCTGCGGATCGGTGATGAGATAGAGATAGATGCCGGACGCGACCTTTTCTCCAGAATCGTTGGTGAGGTCCCAGGGGGCAGATCCGCCGGACGCCGAGAGTGTTTTGATCCAGTGGCCTGAAACCGTATAGATCTTGATCGTGCTGCCGGTGGGCAGCGAATCGAATTTCATGTAGGAGACGCCCAAAGACGCTTTCCAGGGGTTGGGATAGACGTTGACTTGGCTTGTATTGGCTGCGCCCAAAAGGGTGATATCGGCGGCGGCGGAAGGAGAAATCATTCCATTTTTCAGTGTAACGTCCACGGTGACATGATAGTGGCCCGGCGAAAGGTGTAGAGAGCCCAAATCCGCTTGTACAGCAACGGGTTGCGGATTAGAACTTTGGGTTTGCGGAGCGAGATTGGTCATGGCGTCTTGGACCCTCATCATCGGGTCCATAGAGGTCACAAGCCAATTAAACTTTTCCACCCCGTAGCTTCCTGGATACGTCGCGTCCAAGGACGCCGTGACGGGTAGCTGGGATGACGGAGCAAATGAGGGGGCGGGCAAGCTCACAGTGGCAGTTCCCGTGGCGGACGAACTCCCACAAGCTAGCGGAAAGGCGGGATCGGAGGAAGCGCTACAAAGGTTTCCGCCGCCGTCGATTATCATCGTTTCTGGCAAAAATATGGGAGACAATTCGCTAAGATCGAAGTCATTATTTGAGAAAGTATTGCTGGCCAAAGTTTCTTCAGCCACCGGAATTGTTGTACCCATAGTTTCAAAATCAAAGGTGGCTGCCGGTCCAATCGGATTCATGGGGCTGGAGAAATGATTCCCGGTGAACTGATTGTTTTGAAAGTACATATGATTTTCTCCAGGCAATAGGTCATATATTCGGTAAAAAAGAAATAGAGACGAAGATTGAGTGACCGTATTGTTGTCGACGAGGTTATTTTGCCAGTTGGTTCCATACCAGGAACCTATACCGCTAACACCACTTTTCTGGATGGTATTGCCTTGGATCGTTACGTTGGTAATCATATAGACAGTTTCGATGCCACAATCAAAGACACCGTAAATCGTATTTTGCTTAACAATCGTGCCGGTCTCGTTCCCGAGGACGATACCGTCGTCCGCACCTATCAAATTATCGCCGCCGTTCCAATTCCCAAAGATCGTATTCGCAATAATGAGATTGTTGGCCCCGTTCTGTGAGGAAATGCCCGAACCATCGTTAGTGGGCAGGTTAAAAACATTGTTGGAGACAATACTATCATCAGTATAAGCTTGGTAATACTCTCCCGTAAATGTATTGTTGAGAACTTGAAGCTGTGAGGATCCGATGGAATCGTAAAGAGAGCTCACGGTCAATCCTTGAATGGTGTTATTGCTGATTATCCCTTGGTGGCTCCTTTGAATATTTAAGGCCCACCCTTGTGCGACGCTCAGCTTACACCCCGTGACTGAAAAAAGCGTAACACTGCTAATTTCTAGGGTGCCTGAAATGGTACTTGGAACGTTGACCCCGGAAATCGTATGCCCTTGACAGTCAAGATGAATATTCGAAGTGTCGTGAATTATCAGGCACGTGGAGCCAGAAGTACCCTGCAGATCAGAATTCAAAATATAATTTCCGCTTTGTGTAATTTCCCCGCAGGCGGAAATAATAGTGGCGGGGGGCGCGACGGGGCCCAATGCCGCCGCTTCGCCCAGACCGGTCCAGCCGGTCATGGCCTGGGTGTCGACGGCCCGGGCGGGCTGAGCTGCTGCGCAGAACAGGATCGGGCCGAGGATTAGGACAATAAGGGGATTTCGTTTCAAAACATGTTCCTTATTACGGACAAGCCACCGAGGCCGTGCTCAAAGCTCCCGCGCTATTGACCGTGACCCGGTAACACACCGCGCTGTTATCCGTCGCCTTAAGAATCACGCCGCTGCCGGGATTCGAAACAGCCACATCGCCGCCGGCGACCTGTAAATTCGCATTCGGCGTCGTCGTGCCGATGCCGACCTTACCCCCGGTGAATGTTACCCCGATATTACCTTGCTGAACTAGTTGAACGCCCCAGTACCCGAATACCTGGGTGTAGCCGCCAAATTGTGCGGAAATACCGTTAAATGTATCTCCGAGGTAATTATAGGCTGTGTTGGAATTTCCCCACCCTGCAGAGGGAATCGTGTGAATGACTCCTTGCACTGTTAACGCCTGATCCGGGCTCGTCGTGCCGATACCAACTTTGCCGGTATTGGTGATCAGGAGGGTCTGTCCGTTGGTGGCATCCCAGAAGCGAAAGCCTTCGCCGCTGTCATCCACGAGCGTATGGGGGACGTTTGCCGGTCCGCCCTGAAAATGGATCTTATCCGAAAATGTGGACGTGAGTCTTAGAGTGGCTGCGCCACCTCCATTCACATCCAACGTGTACCCAGACGCCGGCGTCCCGATGCCGACGTTGCCGTTGTTCACGTTAATCCCAGACACCGACATGGCATAAGGAGCAGCCGCCATGGGGATGCGTGCGGCGGAGGTCTCTCCCGGCACATCGATCTCTAAAAAGCGGTTATTTCCGCCCTGAAACACACTGGCGGCAATCGGAGTGACCGATCCCATCAGCGCGGTAAAGAGCCCGTTGGAGGCGGGTACGTTAGGCTGGGTTTCGGTAAAGAGCTGGTTGCCGCCTGAAACGGAATCCCAGATGGAGAAGGTGATGCTCTTATTCCCGGTATAGGTAGTATCCGGGCTGGCCAACTGACCCCGGTAATAAATCTGCCCCGGAGCGTCAGCCAATAGAGGCATCCCCTGTAGAATCACCGCCAATGAAATTATGCTGCCTAATTGTTTTTTCATAATTACCTCGCCTTTTCCGTTCCGTTATCGGTCGTCGTTTCGGCCAACCGGGGATTGCCTGTATACGACAAAAGCTGTATGAGCTGCTCGTACTCCACGTCGCTCCCTTTGACAAGCTCTTTCTCATAGGGATTAATGATCTGGGTTTGCTTTAAGTTCTCTTTGAGTGCATCGTGATCGCCAAAGCGTAGGAGCAGCGAGAAGTACTGAGTATTTCCCAAGTCACCATACGGCAACCAGGCATAAGCGAATTCCTGACCCCACAGTTGGAGCCCCAGGCCGACAGTAAAACCCGCCAGGGCCGATAATTGGTCTGTGGTATCGCTGCGATAGCCGGTTCGTAGGGCCACCATCGGAATCGGTCGCCATTCGGCGCCGACCCGTCCGTCAAATCGATCTGCCGGCCAACGGCGCAGGCCCTCTACGGACAAGAGCCAAGACCGGCTCGCCTGGTAAGCCGCGGCCAGATGGAAGGCCAAAGGAAGACTATCGCCCTGGTCGACAAAGGTCAGCTTGCTGCCTAAATTGGTTACCGTTGCCGCCAGACGCCACCGCTCCTGGAGTTTATAGAGGAGGCCCACGTCTGCGGCATAAGCGTTGGCTGAAACATCACTGAGTTGCGCGTTGATCCATTTGCCTGTCACGCCTACCCCCAGGGAGTCTGTGAGTCTTTGGCCATAGGACAAGGAGTAGGCCCCGTAATGAGCATTGGTCGTACCGGTTTGAGCACCGGACGTGTTCGTTTGGGTGATATCCCCTGTACCGAGATACTGGGCGGCAAAACCAATGGCCCGGGTATTGTGAGAAAAGGGAAGTGCACCCCCGACGTATTCGCTGTTGATGGAGTCTAAGTAGGAGAGATGCTGACCGGCGAGCTGGACGGAATCGACGAACCCCAACGCACCGGGGTTCCAAACAGAGGCATAGGCATTGTCGGCCAGAGCAGTATAGGCAGAGCCCATCGCGGCGGGGCCGGCGCCGACCGGAATATCCAAGAAGGCAGCGCCTTCGGTTCCGGGGGCCGCCTGCGCAGGAGCTGCGAATCCCAGAAAGGAAAGCGTCAAAATCGCAACAGAGAACCGATAGCAAAGTTTGTCCATTGCACAGAGTATGCTTTTCCAGTGTTACGCGCCTAAGTCGTTTGAGTTAACTTCAGGTAAACAGAGGGCGAGGGGAATCTATCCAAAACGCATTATTTATATGTGGGTTTACGACGTTCGCTACATTCCTGATTTACGGAATACCTTCCCTAATCTTTTGATACCTTCTTCAATCTGCTCCGGGGTGGAGTTGGTGAAGTTCAGCCTCAGCGTTTCATCGCCGCCGCCGTTGGCATGAAAAACATGACCGGCCACGAAGGCCACTTTGGCCTCGATGGCTTTCTTAAAGAGCTTGGCGGCGGACATTCCTTTCGGAAGCATGCACCAGACAAACATTCCACCTTCCGGTGGCACCCAGCGAACTGAGGAGGGGAAGAAGCGATCCATGGCGGCCAGCATGGCGCCGGCTCGCTCGCGATAGGAGGCGATGATAAGGGGAATGTGGCGATCCAAATGCCCTTTCTTGCAGTAGTGATAAACAGCTCTCTGCAGAAGTGAGTTTGGTTGCAAGTCTGCGGCCTGTTTAGCGAGGACTAGTTCCTGAATCATCTCCGGTTCGGCGACAACAAAACCCAGGCGGATCCCCGGCGATAGAATCTTTGAAAACGTGGAGAGATAAATCACTCCTCGGTCCTTGGCCAGGCTGTACAAAGAAGGCTGCATCTGCCCGGAAAACCGCAGATATCCATAGGGATCGTCTTCGACGATCAGGAGTTTGTGCCGCCGGGCAACTTTAATAAAGTCGATGCGCCTTTGGTGCGTCATGGTGATTCCGGACGGGTTCTGAAACGTCGGCACCAGATAGGCGAAACGCGGTTTGTCTTTACGAATTCTTTCATCCGCTTTCTCGATCAGGATCCCTTCCGAGTCCATTGGAACGCAAGAATAGCGGGCCTGATAAGCGTTAAAAGACTGGATCGCGCCAAGGTATGTTGGATTTTCGACGAGGACCTTGTCGTTGGGGTCAAGGAGAACCTTTCCAATCAAGTCGAGCGCCTGCTGGGAGCCATTCGTCATCATCATATGGTCCGGTGTGCAGTTCAGACCATGACGTGCGAGCCATTTACAGAGGAACTCTTTGAGCGGTAGATAGCCTTCGGTCACGTCATACTGAAGCGCGGAGGCGCCGTCTTCGCGAAGGGTCTGATTCAGTGCCTCGCGGAAGGCTTCCACAGGGAAAAGTTCGGGAGCTGGAAGCCCGCCCGCAAATGAAATGATGTCCGGACGCTTGGTAATTTTGAGGATTTCGCGGATGGTGGAGGCCTGCATCCGCTCCATGCGCTTGGCAAATCGGGGCTTACTCACTGGCGTCCATTTTTTCGATGATCGTTTTCTGTTCGCCGGTCGAAAGGGTTTTCTTGCCAATAGGGAATAGCGCCTCCTCTTCTTGATCCAAATGGGGGAGAAAGACATCCATCAAATTATTGAAGCGGGTAAGCCAATCCTCATTCACGCCATTTTTGCGCAACCGGATGGCCAAACTTTCCAAAGTAAAAACAACCGCCGCGTGATCGTTGCGAAGCTGATGGACGAGGCCCCGATCTTCGAGGCGCTTTCCGTCGTCTAAGACGCGATAATAAATATCTTCCAATTTAAAATGTTTTTGAATGACTTTCTGAAAGGAAACCAATTTTTCAGTCAGAACTTTAGGGCCGGTTTTAATCGCTGCGCGAAGATCGGCCGCCTGAGTTCTTAAGGTCTTGTGGTCGGATAATAATAATTCGTGGGGATCCATAGAAATTAAAACGACTTGGTGCCCCCAACGGGATTCGAACCCGTCCTACCACCTTGAAAGGGTGGTGACCTAACCACTAGTCTATGGGGGCACGAAGTCGTCAATTCTCGTCTGAAAATCAACGTCATTATAGCAAAGCCGATCTTATATAATTGTTAACTCAAATGTTTCTCGAGTGGGACCGTAGCTCAGTGGTAGAGCATTCGCCTTTTAAGCGAAGGGTCATGGGTTCGATACCCATCGGTCCCACTGGAGAAGCGCATTGAATCTTCAAAACAAAGTCGCATGGATCACCGGTGGCGCCCGGATGGGAGAGGGAGTCGCCGACGTTCTTTCAGAACAGGGTTGTAAGATTGTCCTCAGCTATCGGACCTCGAAGGCGCCGGCGGAAAAGATTGTTCAACAGCTATTGGATCAGGGAAGGGAAGCCAGCTCCATCCAATGCGACCTGACAAAACCAAAGGACATTGAGAGAGCGGCTCGGCAGATTGTAAAGCGCTACAAACGTCTTGATATTCTCATCAACCTTTCTTCCATCTACGAAGAAGCGCCACTGAAGAATACAGCGCTTGCCATCAGCGCCTGGGACAACCATTTGAAAACCAATGCGGAGAGCGCGTATCTCTTGTCACTCGCGGTGGCTCCCTGGATGAACCGGTCAAAAGGTGGGCGAATCGTCCATATCGCCGATTGGACCAGCGCCAGCGGCAGACCTCGCTATAAGGGGTATACGCCCTATTATGTGTCGAAGGCTGCTATTAAAGCGGTTATTGAGGCGATGGCTCTGGAGCTGGCACCGACGATTTTAGTGAACGCAATTGCCCCTGGACCGATTCTGCCGCCGCCGGGCATGTCGGCGAAGGAAGTTAAGGCCGTCATGAAATCGACCCCTCTCGCGCGATGGGGGGGAGCGACAGAAATCGCCAAGGCGGTCTTATTTTTAGTGGAAACTGAGTTTGTGACCGGGGAAACTATCCGTGTCGACGGCGGAAGACATCTTTATTAAACGGAGGAAGTAGAATGAAAAGGACTCGCGCTTCGTGGTCAAATTTTACGGACGTCATTGAAGGGCCTTGTGTGGTTTGTGGGGTGGATGTTCAGTTTGTGATTCCCAACGATCGACCAAGTCCGGCCCTTCTCTATCACCCGACCTGCGATGTCATGCCGGCTTTGAGGGAAAAACTAAAGGCAGCGACGCCTCCGCCGCTGCCTCCAGGTGAAACGATACGATTTCGAGGTACTTTAGCTTAGCAACCGCAGGGTTTATTTGGTCCCATTGTAGTTCCCTCCTTGTTCGAAAGTTGGTTAATTAGTATCCGAAGCCTACGGGCTCGTCAATATGGCGATCAAGCCACTCGGCGATATCTTCTTTGGTGTCCGCGCTCGTGCGCTTTCCGACCATCCGCCCATTTTCAAAGAGCAAGAGCGTCGGAATGGAGCTAATCCGGTATTCTTCAGCCAAATCAGGCGTTTCGTCCACTTTGGCCTGGACGACTTTCACCTTGCCGAAGTAATCATCAATAATTTCCTGCATGATGGGGGGCAGGGTAGCGCAGGGAGCGCACCAAGGGGCCCAGAATCCGACCAATACGGGAAGATCTGACTTTAGGACGACCTGGGAAAACGTGTCGTCAGTGACAGCCGCAATTAAAGATTTATCTTTTTTTCGCGCCATTTTTAGCACCTTTCTGGATTTCGAACAATTTTAAGACGGGTTGGCGAGGGGAGGACCTAACTTACATATGACCCCGACTCCCGAGCTGATGAACAAACATAGAATACTAAACTAAAAAGAGCCCGTCAATGGGCCTTAGTGCCCATTTGCTTGGCCAGTGGGTACATTTCACGTATTTGAGATACCGCACGCATGGTATAGAGGGGATCGTGTGTGTTATAGACAAGCGTCCAGACATAAATGGCCTCTTTATACTGCTTCTGCTTCTTATAAATGTTGGCCAAGATGGAGCGCAGCAGATTGGGGCAGTCATTTTCATCCACAAAGCCTTTAAGGAATTCTTCTAATAGCTTGATATTGTGGTTCTTTTGATAGGCAAGGCCTGCAAGAAATTGCTGGTAGCGCCACTCTTTTGGATGCGCTTTAATGCCCTCTTTCAGCAGAACTTCTGCCTCGTCCAGGCGATTCAAATTCCAGCCCAATACTCCTCCCCCGTAATAAAAAACATATTTGAAAGAGGGGTCAAGGTTAGCCACGCGCTGACAATAGGCCAGGAATAGGGGGTACTTCCCTTCCCCCGTATCGACTGCTCTTTCTTCATCAGTCCCTTCTTCTGTACTTCCGTAATAGACTAAAGTCTGAATCCAGGCCAAATCCGCGGTGACCTTTCGGAAGCCGAGCGAGATGCCGATAAAATCAGACAACGGTGTTACGGGAGAGGATAAACTGGCAGCCAACGGCGGAAATGGCTCAACGAAATGCCTCGCTGTAAGATAGGAAAGGGTGATCATGAGGACAAGGCTGATGCCGAAAAGCCCTGCCAGTCCGCGTGACTGCCCCATCAGAATTCCTTTTTGCGGAAAAGAAGCGCGGTCATTGCCAGGCAGGCACAGGTATACGAAAGACCATAGCCTCCCGCTGACCAGAGCCAGTGTGCGTTGAGGATTTCGGGTGGAATATCGCGGATGTTCATCATCTCGAAATTGGGGAAGATGTAATACGCGATTTTGCAGAGAACCATTACAAGAGGTTGTGAAGCTTTGCGGGCGAGGAAAAGAATTTCAGTGCTGAAATGACCCATGATCCAGAAAAAACAGGTGAACGTGAGCGCTGACGCGGCGGAGGTTGAAAAGAGGGAAAAAACGAGCGCCACTGCCGTAATGACCACGATTTTTTCCCACGAAAAGAAGAGGCTTAGCACATAATGTCTGTCCAAGGGAGCATGTATGGCTGCCAGTAAACCCGCGTGAGCAGCGGTCATTAAAAGAAAGGCGCAGGTCATGATGGCGATCAGTCCCAAAAATCGCCCGGTAATAAAAATCGCTCGAGACACAGGACGAGTCAGAATCAAGTAGAGCGTCCGAGATTCCATCTCCGATAACACGAGATTCACGGCCGCAAAGACGGTGGTGAGAAACGAGATCATTTCAATGGCCGCCAGTCCCAGATCGATAATCAGCCGGTCCTTCTGTTCTCCGCCCAAAGAGCTCAAAAGCATAGTCGAAACAATCAGAATGGCGGAAAAAAGAATCAGCACATACCAGACTTTATTCCGGAAGATTTCAATGAAGGTATAGCGCGCGATGCCGAAGAGCTTACGCATGAATGGTCTCCAGAAACAACTGTTCCAGATGCGCGTCTTTTCCGCTCCATTCCGAGCGTTCGATAATCCGAGCCAGTTTTCCCTGATGAATGATGCCGACGCGGTGACACAATTTTTCCGCCTCGGAAATGATGTGGGAAGAAAAGAAAATCGTTTTGCCTTGTTTGTTGAGGTCAAAAAGCAGCTGGCGCATTTCTTTTAAGCCCAAGGGGTCCAGGCCGCTTACCGGTTCATCGAGTACGAGAAGCTCAGGGTCGTGAAGAAGTGCCTGAGCAAGCCCGGCGCGCTGAAGCATCCCTTTAGAAAATTCACCCAACCTCTTTTTAGTGTGAGGCGCCAGTCCCACTTGAGCGATGACTTTGGGAGCGCGTTCCGCCACCAGAGATCGTGGAAGATCGGAGAGTGTAGCGTAGAGTTCAAGGAGTTCCGTCACCGTCAAATATTTATAAAAGGATGGAAGTTCTGGTAAGTAGCCGACTTTGTTCATTACAGAGAGGCTGGGAAGATTCTCTCCGAATAAGTGGATTTGCCCGTGAGTGGGGAAAAGAAGACCCAGGAGAAGTTTGATGGTGGTGGTCTTCCCGGCGCCGTTTAGCCCGAGCAATCCGAAGACTTCTCCCTGTTGGATGGTAAAAGAAACCGTCTCGACGCCTGGGGTGAGAGTAAGTTTCCCCAAATGACTGCGCTTATAAATTTTGGTTACTTCTTTTAATTCGGCAGCAGGCTCTACAATTTCACGCATTTGACCAATGTGATGCCTTGAAATTCACGGATTTGTTTTAGGACCCCTTCCGGAACATCTGCGTCTACATTGACGACGGTAATCGCCTCGCCGCTGGATTTTCGCCCCACTTGCATGGCCGCGATGTTAATGTTGTTCTTCCCAAGAACGGTACCCACATAGCCGATGACGCCGGGTTTGTCGACATTCGTATAGAGAACCATCGTTCCTTCAGGGACCACATCGACAGACAAGCCATCGATCGCCACAATCCGCGGACTGTTCTTGGCCAAAAGCGTTCCCGAAACCGAATACTTATTTGAACCGGATGCCACACGCAATGTAATCAAACTGGTGTAGTCCGCGGTCTGATTGGTTTTCGTTTCCGTCCATTTCAGATCACGTTCTTTGGCGAGGTGAGGGGCATTCACCACATTGACCTTCGCTCCCAGAATGGGAGTAAGAAACCCTTTGAGCGTGGCTAGGGTGAGAGGCGTTGTATTTTTCAGACTGATTTCGCCGGAGAATTCGATCTGGAGTGACTGAATCGGAGCGCCAACCATCTGGGTGACAAATTTGCCGAGATTTTCACAGAGCAAAAGGTAGGGTTCGAGTTCCTTAAACTGTTCGGCGTCGAGCGCGGGAAGATTGACGGCGTTGCGAACCGCTCCGGTGAGGAAGAAATCGCGCAATGTTTCGGCCAACTCCTGTGCCACTTTGACCTGCGCTTCTTCGGTTGAAGCGCCAAGATGCGGGGTCACAATCACATTAGGCAGCGCGAGAAGAGGATTGTCCTTTTTCGGAGGTTCTTCTTCGAATACGTCGATCGCTGCGCCTTTGACGTGGCCACTCTTAATGGCGTCGGCGAGAGCCTGTTCATCAATGATGCCACCACGTGCGCAGTTGATGAGGCGAACGCTTGGTTTCAACTTCTTGAGCGTTTCCGCATTAAACATATGGCGTGTAGTGTCGTTTAAAGGAACATGCACTGTGATGTAATCGGCCTGTGCATAAATCTCTTCTAAGGTGGAAAGCTTGATGTTGAAGTTTTTAGCGTATTCTTCAGTCGTGTAGGGATCAAAGCCCATCACGTTCATCCCGAAACTCTGACAGCGTTTGGAGACCTCGCGCCCGATCCGGCCTAAACCGATTAATCCAAGCGTCTTTCCCTGCAGTTCGGTGCCCGTAAATTGCGACCGTTTCCACTCGCCGGCCTTGAGACTGGCGTTGGCTTGCGGGATGTTGCGGGAGAGAGCGAGAATCATCGCGACTGTGTGTTCCGCCGCTGAGATCGTGTTGCCTCCCGGGACGTTTACGACAATCACACCCTGTCGGCTGGCGGCGGTGACATCGATATTATCGACTCCGACGCCCGCGCGACCGACGATCTTTACTTTTTTACTGGAGGCGAGGACTTCGGCCGTGATTTTCGTTTCGCTTCGGACGATAATGGCATCCACATCGGCCGCCGCTTTTTTCAAATCCTCAAGGGAAAGTTTGGATTGTACGTCGACCTTGAAATCTCCATTATGACTTTGGAAAACAGTCAGGCCCGATTCACTGATCGGGTCCGCAATAAGAATTTTAAACATGGGCCGGGACTGGCGCGGGTTGAATTGTGGGTTTGGGCGCCTTCAGCAATACGCGTTGTGCGGCGGCGACGCCTTTGCCGAGCTCAACCTTGTAGCCGAGTTCATGCAGAATCATCTCAGTCGCAGACAAGGCAATGATCACGTCAAACCGCTCCATATAACCCATGTGGGCGAGCCGGAAAATCTTCCCCATGAGCTGCACCTGGCCTCCGGCGATAGAAACGCCGTAATCTTCGCGCATCTTTTTGATAATTTTCTTTCCATCCACGCCAGCCGGTACGACGACCGACGTCAGCACATTGCATGGCTGTTTGGCGAAAATTTCGAGGCCAAGAGCCGTTACTCCGGCGCGGGTGGCTTCGGCCAGCCACGCATGACGGGAAAAGATGTTCTGAAGACCTTCCGCTTTGATCTGTCGCAGGGCTTCCGCCATGGAGACGACGAGAGAGACTGGCGGGGTCCAAGGAGTTTCTTTCTCTGGCAAGGACTTCCGCATTTTCCGCCAATCAAAATAGAATCGGGGGTTCTTTGCGACTTCTACAAGCTTCCAAGCGCGTTCAGAAACGCTGACCATGGCCAGCCCGGGTGCTGTCATCAATCCTTTTTGTGAGCCGGCAACGACCACATCCACACCCCAACCATCGGTGTCGATTTCCTGACCGCCGAGACCAGAAATGGCATCGACTACCAAAATCGCCTGGCTTGAAGCTGTCAGTTGTGCATATCGACGGATATCGTTCACCACTCCGGTCGATGTTTCTGTCAGCTGGCAGAACACGGCCTTCGCTTGAGGAGTGGCCTTCAGTGCTTTCTCGACATCTGATGCGGGCACGGCCTGACCCCACTCGGCCTTCACGGCAACAACGGTTGCACCAAAAGCTTCTAAAATTTTGCACCATCGGTCGCCGAAGGCGCCGCTAGTGGCCACGATCGCCGTGTCTCCGGGAGAAAGCAGGTTGGCGACAGATGATTCCATGGCTCCAGTTCCAGAACCGCTGATCAGCAACATATCGTTCTTTGTTTGGTAAACGTACTTCAGGCCTTCAAGAACTTCCACAAAGTAAACGCCAAATTCATTGGTTCGATGATGCAGGATCGGCAAACCTTCTTTGGAAGAAACTTCCGGCGGAATAGGGGTTGGTCCAGGGGTAATGAGGTAACTCTTTTTCATAACAACGTCTCCTTATTATTAAGTGTAAAGAATTTGGTTATGAGGGGCGCGGCAGGGAACCCTTCGCGCCCAGCGCTAATGATAGCACTTGTTCCATATGTTTGACGGGGATCATTTTTAAATGACTCTTGATGTCATCGGGAATTTCTTCGAGGTCCTTCTTATTGCCTTCCGGATACAAAACGGTGTCCATTCCTTCGCGATAGGCGGCAATGCTTTTTTCTTTGAGTCCACCAATGGGAAGGACGCGGCCGTGCAGCGTGATTTCGCCGGTCATGGCCATCTTTCGTTTGACCGGACGATTCGTCATGGCACTCAAAAGCGCCGTTGCGATGGCGGTTCCGGCTGAGGGGCCATCTTTCGGCGTGGCTCCTTCCGGCACATGGATATGGTAATCCTGCGTTTTGAAGAAGGAATCTTTGATCCGCCATTTGCTGGCATTGGCCCGGATAAAGGAAAGTGCCGCGTGCGCAGATTCCTGCATGACGTCGCCCAGTTTTCCTGTGAGAAAAAGTTTGCCTTTCCCAGGCATCCTCGCGACTTCAATGGCCAGAGTCTCGCCGCCATGCTCTGTCCAGGCTAGACCTGTGGACATACCGACATTATTATCCGAAGCCTTTTCCCGGGAAAATTCGGGAACTCCCAGAAGTTTGCTCGCGGTTTTCTCCGTGATTGTTAATGGTTTATCACCCGGGTTTTCGACAATTGTTTTCGCCGTTTTCCTGCAGAGAGCGGCAATCCAACGCTCGAGACCACGGACTCCGGCTTCGCGTGTGAAGTCGCGGATGATGGCGCGAACGGTTTCATTCGGGATCTCGACATCTTTGGGATCCATCCCGTGTTCTCGGAGTTGTTTGGGAATCAGGTGCTGTCGCGCGATATGCAGCTTTTCTTCCTCGGTGTATCCCGAAAAACGGATGATCTCCAGGCGGTCCTGGAGAGTGGGGGGAATATTGTGAAGTGTATTGGCGGTACAGATGAAGAGGACCTGGGACAGGTCAAACCCAACGTCTAAAAAGTGATCCACAAAAGCCTTATTCTGTTCCGGATCGAGAACTTCCAAAAGCGCCGCTGACGGATCTCCGCGCCAGTCGCTCCCCATCTTATCGATTTCATCGAACAGGATCACTGGGTTTTTCGTCTTGGCCTTACGCAACGATTGAATCACTCGCCCAGGCATGGACCCGATGTAGGTCCGTCTGTGCCCACGAATTTCCGATTCGTCCCGCACTCCACCCAGGGCCATCTTGGCGAATTCACGGCCCATGGCACGGGCGATCGAGCGACCCATCGACGTCTTACCGACGCCTGGCGGACCCACAAAGCAGAGAATTGGACCCTTCAAAGATTTGACGAGTTGAAGAACCGCCAGGTATTCGGTGACACGCTCTTTTACCTTTTCCAAGCCATAGTGGTCTTCATCCAGGATCTTTTGTGCACGAACTAAATCCAGTTTGTCTTCGCTCACCTTGGACCAAGGCAGAGAAAGGATCACATCTAGATAGGTCCGGATGACCGTCGATTCGGGGGAAAAAGGCATCATTTTTTCGAGACGAGCCACTTCTTTTTCGGAGGCTTCCTGAGCTTCCGGCGACATCCCGGCGGCTTTAATCTTTTCGCGGAGTTCATCCATTTCCTGGGTGGATTCGTCTTTATGGCGTAACTCTTTCTGGATGGCCTTCATCTGCTCGGTTAAATAATATTCCTTCTGAGTTTTCTCAATTTGGGTGCGTACGCGATTGTGGATACGTTTCTCCAGATTCAAAATTTCGATTTCGGCATGGAGAATTTCGACGACCCGCTCCAAGCGTTCCTGTGGATCAACAATCTCGAGAATCAGTTGTTTGTCGCTCATCTTGATCAACAGATTGCCAGCGATGACATCCGCAAACTGGGCGGGATCTTCGATCGCATTGAGAGAAACGGAGGTCTCAATGGAAATGCGTCGGTTAAGCTTGATGTACTGTTCGAAAAGCTGGGAGCCTTGGCGCATGAGGGCCTGAACTTCGGGGGTCAGGGTCACTTCTTCTGAAAGAATTTCAACATCGACCTCGACGTACCCCTTTCCCTCAACGGTCCGGAATTCTTGAACTTTTCCTCGGGCTTGGCCTTCCACCAGGATTTTGAGCTGTCCGTTCGGCATTTTGAGCAATTCCAGAATTTTGGCGGTGGTGCCGATGACAAAGATGTCTGCTTCCTGCGGGTCTTCCTTATCGGCTTGTTTTTGGGAGGCGACAAAGACCAGATGCTGAGAGGTCATCGCTTCTTCAAGCGCCTTGACGCTTTTGATGCGAGACACATCGAGCGGAACCACCATGCGTGGAAATACGACTAAATCCCGCACGGGAAGGAGCGGGAAGCGACTGCGGGTCACGCTATTTTTTTCTCTTCCTTGTATTGGAGAATGGGAGGATACACTTTGTGAATAACCTTCTCGTCGACCGTGCAACGCAATAAATTCTGTTGTTCAGGGAGGTCATACATCACATCGAGAAGAACTTCTTCCAGAATGGAGCGTAAGCCCCGTGCGCCTGAACCGCGCTTCAAGGCTAACTGAGCGACGGCATGCAATGCATCTGGCCGGATATCGAGTTCGACACCTTCCAGGTTGAACATCTTCATATATTGTTTAACGATGGCATTTTTAGGAGCGGTCAAAATCTGAACCAGCGTATTTTCATCCAGGTCGTCGAGCGTCGCCACGATGGGAAGACGGCCGATGAGTTCCGGGATCATGCCTGAACGAATGAGATCCTGAGGGGTGACGTGCTTAAGGACATCCCCGATTTTGATCTCCTGCTTTGGTCGCACATCGGCTCCGAACCCCAGGCCTCTTTTGCCCACGCGGGTTTCGATCACTTTTGAAAGTCCTTCAAAAGCGCCGCCGCAGATAAAAAGAATATTGGTGGTGTTGATTTGAATGTATTCCTGTTGGGGATGTTTGCGGCCTCCTTGTGGCGGCACGGAAGCCACAGTCCCTTCTAGGATCTTCAGAAGCGCCTGTTGGACGCCTTCTCCGGACACATCCCGGGTGATAGACGGAGAATCGGATTTCCGTGAAATCTTATCGATCTCGTCGATATAGACAATGCCCCGCTCCGCTCTCTTCACATCATAATTGGCATTCTGGAGGAGGCGTAGAATGATGTTTTCAACGTCTTCACCCACGTAGCCCGCTTCCGTGAGCGTCGTGGCGTCGGCAATGGCAAAAGGAACGTGCAGCATCTTAGCCAATGTCTGCGCGAGGAGTGTTTTGCCTGTTCCGGTCGGGCCGATGAGCAGAATATTCGACTTCTGGAGTTCTACGTCTCCGGGGAAGCTTTGCTGGGTGGAGATATCCATGCGTCGGTAATGATTGTAAACCGCCACCGAAAGGATTCTTTTGGCACGTTCCTGACCGACGACATATTCATCCAGAACGTGTTTGATTTCCGCTGGTTTTGGGACCGACTTGGGGCTCCGGCGATCATCTTCCTCGGTGATCTTGTTAAGGAGCTGGAATGAATTCCGGATGCATTCTTCGCAAACGTAGATGCCTTGACCGCCGATAAGGCGCAGGCCTTCGCGTTTGCCTTTTCCGCAAAAGATGCAGTGGAACAGCTCTTTGGGATCCCGGGGTGTGGTCATTTCTTTCTTACGATAACCTCGTCAATGATGCCGTAGACTTTCGCGTCTTCGGCCGAAAGATAAAAATTACGTTCCGAATCCCGCTCTACCTTTTCGAAGGTCTGACCGGTGTGTTTGGCGATGATTTCGTTCAGGCGTCTTTTGGTGTCGACGATTTCCTTCGCTTCAATCTCAATTTCGGTCGCCTGACCGGAAATACCGCCGCCTGAGATCAAGGGCTGATGGATCATAATGCGGGAATGCGGAAGGGCGAATCGTTTGCCCTTGGTTCCGGCTGTCAAAAGCACCGCGCCGAAAGACATCGCCATACCCATGCATATGGTCGTAATGGGGCAGCGGATGTACTGCATCGTGTCATAAACTGCCAGACCTGCAGACACCATGCCGCCGGGGGAGTTGATATAGAGATTGATTTCTTTGTCTGGATCGTCCGCCTCCAGATAGAGCAACTGGGCGATGATCAGGTTGGCCGAGTCCGTGGTGACCGTACCTTCATAGCCGCCAACAAAAATGATCCGATCCTTGAGTAGCCGGGAGAAGATGTCGTAACCGACTAAATTGCCCTGGCTGACCCGTTCAAGAACTGTGGGAATCATTGAAACCATTCTGTATCCTCCTCTTATTCTTTGACTGCTTTAACTTTAGCGTTATTCTTGAGGAAATCAAGGACCTTTCCTTCAGTTAATGAGGCGCGAATCGCCAGGTCCCGCTCCTGAAAGTACTTATTGACGTTTTGCGGATCATCTTTTGTTTCCGCGAGCGCTTTTTTCTTCAGTTCCTCGACATCTGCGGCTGTTGCTTCGAGCTTTTCCTGCGCCGCAATAGACTTAAACAGATAAGACAACCGTACATCTTTTTCCGCCTGCGGACGCGTTTTCTCCTTTAGCGTCTCTTCCGCCTGCTTGTCCCCTTCGGCGACCAGGCCCTGTCGTTGCAGATTCGACAGCGCCCGATGGGTCAGGGTCCGAGTCCGTTCCTCCACGAGGGTGGGGGGAACACTGAACTTATGATTGTCCAAAAGGGCTTGATCGATCTGCTCTCCTATGGAACGATCGGACTTCGTAATTTGTTCCTTTTGGAGGTTCTCCCGAACCTTCTGCTGCAGGTCGGCCAAGGATGTCAGCCCCAAATCCTTCGCAAAATCATCGTCCAGGGTCGGCAGCTTTTTTTCCTTAATTTCCTTAACTGTCACCATAAACACCGCGTCTTTACTGGCCCATTCTTTGCGGGCATAGTCGGCTGGAAAAGTCACTTTTACTTCCCGCTCTTTGCCGACTTCTGCGCCCAAAATGCCTTCGCTGAAACCCGCGATGGTCTGGGGTTGATTCATGTCCAGGAGATAATTCTTGGCTGACCCTCCGGGGAATGCCTTACCATCGATTCTACCTTCAAAATCGACCACGGCAAAATTTGTTTTATCAACTTTCTGCGCTTGTGAAGTGACAAGGGCCGCATTGCGCTCCCGGATTTCCTCCAGCGTTTTGGAGATCTCTGCCTCTGATAACTCGGTGGACAGGCGGTTGACCTTGATCCCTTTGTAGTCCTTGGCTTTCACGATGGGATCTTTTTCGATCCGCAGATGAAATACGAGCGATTTTCCGAGATCATACTCGAGCTTCTCAACACGGGGGGTATCTATTACTTCTAACTTCCGTTCGCGGATGACCTGGGCGGAGGCGCGGCTGACCAGGTTTTCCAGGACCATCTGGCGGGCTTTGTCGGCAAAGTTTTTACGAACAAGCTCCGCGGGGGCTTTCCCTGTACGAAAACCAGGTAGCGAAGCGCGAGTTTGAATATGCTGGTAAACGGTTTCCAGCTCCTGCGCGGCCTCTTCTTTGGACAATTCGATGGAAAGGGAGAGGATGCAGTCCTCCTCTTTCAGGACTTTTACTTTCGTTGACAGGGGTTTTTCCAGTGTTTCCATGATCCGCTCCTATTCCCTTCTATATTTCTAATGGACCGGGCGAGAGTCGAACTCGCATACCCTTGCGGGCACAAGGTCCTAAGCCTTGCGTGTCTGCCATTCCACCACCGGTCCGTGGTGCGCCCGACAGGACTCGAACCTGTAACCCTCTGCTCCGAAGGCAGATGCTCTATCCAATTGAGCTACGGGCGCCAAGATCTAAAAAATGGGCCATGTGAGACTCGAACTCACAACCTATCGCTTAAGAGGCGAGTGCTCTACCATTGAGCTAATGGCCCGATAAAAATGACATCCTCCACACATCGGGCGGATGCCCGCCTGCAGTGTGGCGGGCAAATTCCTGCGCCCGGCAGGAATCGAACCTGCAACCACCTGCTTAGAAGGCAGATGCTCTATCCATTGAGCTACGGGCGCAAAAGGTGGTCCGGGCGACCGCGCTACCCGATGACTCGGGGCGCCGGGATTTGAACCCGGGACCTCCTGGTCCCAAACCAGGCGCGCTGCCAACTGCGCTACGCCCCGAGTCATCGGGAAATACCACCTGCGCTACCTGCCTGCCGGCAGGCAGGCGCCCCCGGAATAACTTAATTTGCGCGATAGTTTAGCATTTTGATTACGATCTTGGCCCGAGACAACTCCTTCTCCAAGAGACCCATATTTTTGGGGCCTGTAACCTTGATCTTATCAGTGTGTCAAATAAGTTATGAACCACACTGCACTAAAATTGGCAGGGTTGCTTCTTGTATGCAATATAGCGGCTTTGGGCGATTCGCCGGGAGCGGGGTATGCGCCCCCAGGCCAAGCCAATACGACATCGCAGACGCCCAGCTCAAAGTCATCCGTCTCCGCAAACGCGGCGAATTCTGCCAAACCCGATGCACATGGAGACTTCTATATTTACGAGGACAAGGGATCGCCTAATAACCATTATGCTCCTTCCGGCTGGATGGGGGATAGCGGTGACCTTCAAATCGATGACGGGAGCCAAGATTCCCCTAAAAGTGGGACCGCATGCTTGAAGATCTTCTACAGCGCCAAAGGGAGTAAAGGCGCCCACTGGGCGGGAATTTTCTGGCAGGACCCCGCCAACAACTGGGGCACTCTGCCCGGAGGTTTTGATTTATCCCATTACAAAAAGATGACGTTTTGGGCTCGAGGCGCGAAAGGCGGGGAAAAGATCACTGAATTTAAGGTCGGCGGCATTACGGGACAAAACGGAGATTCCGATTCATCCTCCATTGGTCCTGTGTCGCTGACCAAGGATTGGAAGAAATTTACCATCGATCTTTCCAATAAAAACCTTTCCCACATCATAGGCGGGTTCGGTTGGTCGGCCAACCATGATGACAATCCGCAAGGTATCACCTTTTATCTGGATGATATTCGTTTTGAATCTTGATGCGATGATACCCGGACCACTGGTAGGTTGGCTCGTTAGTTAGAAGTGGAAGAAGTCCTCGTGCTCGGTTGCCCCGTCTCCAATTGATCCCAGCGATCGTTAATAAGTTATCCGATCATCAACGGTAGTTCAAGTTTGACGGTGGTTTCGTCCTGCATGAGTATCAGCTGGCCGTCAACTTCGGTGGGGTCCAGCAGCGAGCTCTCGGAACGTGCCATGAGCTTCCAATCCGCTGCTTCAGCGGCTGTCCCCTGGGTTTGAATTTGCACGAGGTAGTGACCGTCCGATGCTGTCTTGGTCGATTGGGTAAGAAGGCCTTCATCAGGGCTGTCTAGATTTACATCCACTTGCGCCCCCGCGCAGGGATGGCCTCCGCAGGTGACAGTCCCAGAAAATATATAGGTATAAGTCTGGCGGGAATTGCCCCATTCCAATGCATAAGCCACTTGGCCTTGAGAAGGTGCTGCCAATGAAAAGGTAGATTGAGCCAGGACAAGCAGGAATGCGAAGGGAATATTCAAGATTCGACGATTCATGATGTGGCCGCCTTTCCTCTCCCGCTCCAAGGCTACACCAAGGCTGTAACAGTGATGTCGTGGTGATGTAAAGGTGTTGTAAAGCGACTCAATATGAAGCAAATGGCCCAGTCAGGATCAATAAGCCTCATGAAATATAACTGGAGAGTCAGCATTGCTTAGTAGCTTTTTGAACGGACTGCTTCCATCTGCCGCGATAATCTTCGTGTACATAATGACAGGTTTCCCGACAATGAATTCTGGAAGCGCGTACATCACATGGTGGTTGTCGTACCACTGGACTTGCTGATCAATAGGTTCGGGTTCCGGGAGCAATGTCTCTTTGAGCGTGGCTAAGTTTAAAACTGCGAGATGCCAAGTGGGGCGTTTGCCCGACAATGATCGCTTTTTGAATGCAATTCGAGCGTTGTCGGGAGAAAGAGAAGGGCATTCAATATTTTCACAAATCACATCTGCTTGCAACGTTGCGAGGTTAGCCTTGATCAAGTAGATTCTCCCTCCTGTCGATAGCGTTGCATAAAAATAGCGACTGTCTTTAGTGAATGTGACGCCCCAAAAATTGAAATCCGGTTGTTTAAACACAACACCTTTATTCCTCACAACGAGGTCCTCGAGATCAAATAATGTTGTTCCAGTCTGAATATCAATTACAGTGGTTTTTGTAGACATCCGGCTACTGGCATAGGAATTGACCCCGGTAAAGACCGTTACGGCCCCCCATTCGCCATTGGGGGATACGCGTGTGCGGCTCGCGACACCCGCCAGAGGAATAACGTGTTTAATTCTAAACTCCTTGTCAAAAATGACGGCTTCATTCGGACTCAACGGATTGTTCAGATTCATGTGTAGACAAATTCCGTTACCTCCTCTGAAATCTGCTCTCATGCAGACCAGTTGGTCGTAAAAATGCAGCTCATGCTCTCTGGGCCCGTTTAAATCGACAGTAGCAAGTCGGCCTTGGTGGGCGTTAGTCGAGAGGTCACAAAAAAGAAGCCGCCTCGTTGGAATCCGGCGCGCTGGTTGAGTCGTGGCCGGCAGCTGAGGAGAAACAGTGGACACGGATGGTTCATCAACTGGTGAGACCTTTTGCAGCGATGTACGATGACGCGCGAACAAAAAATAGCTTCCGGCGGCCGTTACGCAAATCACACAGAGCCAAACAAATGCCACCCTGCGAGAATGGGTGTTGCTCTTTTGCTTAGTCATGAGAAACCGTGACTTTTCTTCGGATGAGGACCATCAGAATGGCCAGCGTCAGGCTCATCATAAAGATTTTCGAAGTAGCGATGTTCCCTCGGTTCCAAAGCCAACCCGCGATCACAGATGATAAAAGCCGTGCTGTATTGGTTACCGTAGCGAGAAGTGCCATTCCGCTGGCGCAAAGGGAGCTCGGCATGACTTCGGCTGCTTGAGCCATTAACACTCCGTCTGTGGCGGCAAAATAAGCCCCGAAGAGAGCGAGCAGGAGAAGTACGAATAGCCCGTTGTCGTGAAGGAGAAGCGGCATCGCGTAAACACCAAGCAATAGGACATGACCGCCAACGAAGACCGCGAACCGGCTTGTGTGGTCCGCCAATCGGCCAAATGGGATCGAGAAAAAGACGTAAAAAAGCGATGTGCCCAGGTAGAGCAGCGGAAAAAATCTGGCCGGGATATTCAGCTGGTGCTGAGCCCCAAGATAAATAAAACTGTCGCTCATCGTGCATACGCTTAAGAGTCCACTGATGATCACAAGAAAGAGGAATTGTTTTTCCTTCACGAGGTGTGCGGCCGCCTTAAGTGACACGACGACCACTGGACGTTTCGGATCGGCATGGTCACGGTTGTCGACGAAAAGAGCCAGAATCCCGAGACCGATGATCGCCAAGCAAAAACTGGCTACAAATACCGCATCAAAAGCTCTTGGCGCATGGCTCAAAATCAGAAAGGCCGCTCCAGGGCCGATGACCGCGCCCACCGCATCCAACGCTCGATGGACGCCGAACGAAGCTCCTAAGTTGTCTTTGTCGCTGTACAGCGATATTAGGGCGTCCCGGGGAGCCGTGCGAATACCTTTTCCGGTCCGGTCGAGCGCGATGAGCATCGCCACTGCTTCCCACGCATGCCCTACGAATAAAAATGCCGGTTTACAAAGGGCTGATAGGCCGTACCCGAGCAGAGCCACTTCTTTGTGTTTCCGCCAACGATCAGCGAGAAATCCAGTCGCAATCCGCGACAAGGCTGTTACGCCTTGGTAGAGACCATCTACAAAACCGAATTGGATAGGTGTTAATCCGAGTTGCGCGATAAAGTAAAGGGGAAGAATGCAGCTCACCATTTCCGATGAGATGTCTGTGAATAGACTCGTGAATCCCAAAGACCAGACGGTGGAGCTAACCTTTTTTGAATCAGTCTGCCGCGAGCGCCGCCGACTGAGCCAATCGAGAGCATACATAACGTCTCACATATAACAGAAAAACTCTCATCTCGCTATCCATAATAAAGCGACTCATTGGCATGTCCAAAGTGGGCTTCCTGGATTGACGATTTTAGAACTTTGCTGACATTGGGATTTAGAGTTGCTGAGGGGCAGGGGGAACGTCAAGAAGCGACTTGATTTTATCAACCATTTGTTTGATTGGAATCATTCCTTTAAAGACGACGGCGTTAGCGCCCAGGCTGATAATTTCATCCACTTTGGCTTTGCTCGCCGAACCGGAAAAAACCAGGATCGGGGTCTTTTCCGTCTTCCCTGAAGAACGAAATATCTTCAAAATATCCGTCCCATCCATGTCGGGTAAACGCAAGTCCAGAAGGATCAAATTGGGATTTTCTGTATCGGCAAGAGCCAACCCCTTCTTTCCGTTCTCCGCTGTCAGAACGTCAAATCCAGCTTTCGTTAGGACCAGATGATAAAAGCGGCACATTTCCGGAGCGTCATCAATGACGAGGATTTTTGCTTTTTCAGTCATTTATAGATCAAGTCTAATGCCGGTTTTTGCGGTTGTCAATCCGCCAGCCTGCTCTCGCTTTCCGGTCGCCGCTTGATTTGAGTGATATTTCAGTCTAGGCGAAGATTAATCGAGCCAATGTTCCTAACCGAACGGCGATTATCTAACATATAACATCAATGGTATCGCCCTGGCGACGAATCTTCGGAAGTCCATATATTTGGATAGGTGTTATAGCGTCGGGGCTCTACGTTCTTCTTCTACCGCGACATCCCGTGGGTTACTTCTCGGATGACGCTCTCTACATTTTAGGCGCAAAGTCATTATTGTCTGGACGCTACGCGGCGCTACAATTGCCCGGCCATCCACCGCTCAACGTTCCATTTCCCGGTTTTTCGTTTTTCCTCGCTCCCTTTGTATTCCTTGCAGAACCCCACTGGGATTGGTTGAAAGGGCTATCGATCCTGTTAACACTTAGTTCAGCATATCTCATATGGAAATTATCGGAACCGTGGCTTAAGCCAGGCCCACGTGTCGCTGCTCTTCTTCTGTTCGCGTTTAATCCGGAAGTCGCCGCGGCCTCGACGACGGTCATGTCGGAACCATGTTTCATTTTCTTTTCGCTTAGCGTTTTGTTTTTACTCAGCCGGCTGCCCCAACATCCTCGTCCTGCACAATATGTGTTCTTGGGAATTCTGCTGGGCTGGGCCGCGCTCATGCGGCCTTCGGGGATAGCCTTGTTTTTGGCGGTCGGATTGGGATTGGCGGTGAGTAAGAGCTGGAGGACCTTCGCGCGTGTCATGCCGATTGCGTTCGTCATTTGGGCAGCCTACCTGTTGCGAAATGTTTGGGTGACACATTCCGCCACGGGATATTTACAGCAGTTAGAAGACAATGCTCCTCTGCGTTGGAGTAATTTGGGAAATCTGTGGACGCATGGTTCTTTTCTTGCGCGAGCCGCTGTGCTGCAAACGTTGTGGGGGATGCCCTTGGGATCGACAGGAATTGAGGGGAAAATATTCCGCACGTTCATGACGATTCTCGGGCTAGGGCTATCGATCTGCGGAGCCCTTCACATCGGGCGTCAAGACAAAGTAAACCCCGCAGGGGTAGCCATGGAAGCCTTTTGTGTGATTTATTTTGGCATGCATCTGTTCTGGCCCGCTTTTCAGCCTCGTTATATCTTGCCGCTCCAGCCATTTTTAGGAATGTTTATATTGTCAGGTGTTCAATTGTGGATGCAGCTGAGGAATCCTGTTTTTCTTCTTGCTGCTTGTTTGACCTTCGTAGGATATTGGCAAGGCAATCGTGCGCTGATTCGAGAAGCCAACATATTTCAGGTGCGCGCCGGTCCTGAACATCAAGCCTATCAATGGATCCGCGAAAATCTTCCTGAAAAAAGTTTTATTCTTGCGGCCAATTCTTCTGAGCTCACTCTGTATACAGGGCGATATGCGATTGGATTTGTGGCGGTGAAAGACGGAGTGGAATTGCATCAATGGATGATGAACCACGGAGCCGCGTATCTATTGTGTCGTTCCGCCAGCTTGCTTATGGTTCAAGCTGAACAAACCGTTAATGACCCTAATATTTTCTGGCGGCGCGTCCCTGTTTGGGCCGAATCGTCGAAAGGTTTGTTTCAGAAGATTTACGATGTTCCTCATGATGCGACGACGATCTACGCCATTCGCAGCCCATCGGGAACGCTACGAGAACCTTCAACGGAAGAGGTGGCCAAATCTGGGGTGGATAACGGGACTTGAACCCGCAACCTCCGCCGCCACAGGGCGGCGCTCTAACCAATTGAGCTATATCCACCAAAAAAGAGGGAAACAAGGAAGGAACGATCATTAGACTAGCAGATTCGTGCTAGCGATTCCAACCGTTCTTCTCTAGGTTTTTCAGGATTTGACGTCCTTTCCC
>Ga0206903_10069_pt3 | contig 24935 bp, 25 predicted proteins | sample Alteio_BWOrgHeat_45_FD_152959 | JGI IMG/M metagenome (GOLD analysis project Ga0206903, IMG submission 152959) | Enriched cells from forest soil in Barre Woods Harvard Forest LTER site, Petersham, Massachusetts, United States -... | ecosystem: Environmental > Terrestrial > Soil > Temperate forest >... | reverse complement strand
GGATAAGCGCAGTTATGCCACCGCAAAGAACTGTTTGTTCACCGAAAAGATCGGTTTCGCATTCGTCTTTGAAGTTTGTTTCAATGAGGTGTTTGGCCAGCCGACGTTGCTTTTTGTGTTTGAATTCAATCAAAGAGCTAAAGAAATTCTCGGAAACAATATAATTACTGAAAAAACCTATAACGAAATTTTAGAGAAAATCAGCCCGGAGGCCAAAAGCGGAATCCTTAACGGGCCGTCAGCTTTGGTGAAATATTGGAAGCAGGGTGATGAAGTTGCTAAAATTTGTGGATTAAGTATAGAAAGATAACTAGCTCCCTCTGCCCTTACGAGGGTGAATTGGTGAGAGGGATTTAAAATGACCAAATTACCAAATAACGAAATTACCAGTAAGATATTCTCTGAATTCGGCCTGCATATAAAGATCGCGGGTGAGATCGAGTTCTATGTTTCTCCGCAGTTTGAGGGTGAGGAGCAGGAGAATGATTTTCTTGGAAAGATGATGTTCAATTTAGCTTCCGCGCAGGTGCCGGTGTGGCAATTGGGTAAGGAAGTGACTCCGGGTCAATATGAAGTTGCCTTGCAGCCCAGAGAGCCGGATATTGCGGTTGCTGAAATAAAAAAACTTAAAGAGATAATAATAAAAACCGCCCAGGAATTTGAAGGTCGTATGGCTAGTTTTGTGGCGAAACCGTTTGATAACCTTCCTGGCAGTGGGTTACATGTTCATATTGGTGTTAACGATTCTGATGGAAACTCTGTATTGCAAAGGGCTGGTGTACAGGGTGAGCGGGAAGGGGAAACGGCGGTGATGCTGGATATAATTGGTGGTTTGTGCAGAACCATGCTGAAAAATTTTATGGCATTTGCGCCGAGTGTGGAATCGTATAAAAGATTTTCATCGGAAAAAAATCCTGTTCATGGGGAAGATAGCCCGCTCAATGCATATAACAACGCACCGGTGAACGTTAGCTGGGGCGGCAATAACCGTACCACAGCCATTCGCATTCCGGCCAGTTCATATGATGAGACCACCCGCCATATCGAGCATCGCGTTGCCGGGGCTGATGCTGACCCGGAAGAAGTGGTTGCCGCGATCATGGAGGGGGTTTATGTGGGGTTGAGGGAGAAACCTACTCCACCGGAAAAAATTTATGGCAATGCATATTTGCCTCAATATGACCATTTGCAGGCCTTCCCGAAGGATGTAAAATAATTTGATAACTGAGGGTCAGTGCATCTCAAATTCCCGCGCAACTGTGCGGTGGATGCTGATGCCGGGCGGATAGCCAAGAGTTTTTTCAAAATGTTTTATCAATGTTTTTGTTACCGCCTCTGATTGTTCCAGTGGAGAAAGATGGCCGCAATCTTTTGCAACTGCCAATGTTGCGGGCCAGGTTTTGCTGCCGTTGATACCGCTCAGCATTTCCCAGGCCATTTCAAGTGTCGAGCGCTGGTCGCCATCGCCAACTATTATTGCGGTCCTGGCCTTTATATCTTTTAAAACAGAAAGCGATTCGCTGCGGCTTATTATGGTTTCCATCTGGTTTATGAAATGCTCAGGGCCGGTATCTACAACCATTTTTATAAAATCTTTGCGTAGTTGCTCGTCGTTCAGGTTCTTTTTGCAAACCATGGTGTTGAACATTGAGTTAGCCGCTTCCTCCATTTTGCCTTCCCTGGCAAGTTGTATTAATTGCGCGCGGCTGGCGGCTTTTTCCGGCAGGTCGGCGCGAGCGTTGGTGCTGAGCAGGGTGAGGGTTTCAAATCTTTCCTGATGGCCATCTTTCACCATTTGCAGCGCGGCATATCCGCCCATTGAAAACCCCACCATGTGAACCTTGCTGGTGCTGCCGAATTTTTTGTTTATCTCGTTAATGATAGAGCTGGAGAGCTCAGCCATGTTGGTTGCTTTTGTGTGGTCGGGGATGAGGACCTCGTAGCCGGCAGCTTCCAGCGCGGCTTTCTGGTGGGCGAATAGTTCCTCGGTGCAGCTAAGGCCGGATATTAATATTACTGGTGCTTTATCAGGCATAAAAACCCCCTTGAATGTGGGTATGGTATTATATTTTATGGCTTAAAACAATGGGTTTTAGCTTTTAAAGAACCTCACCAGTAATTCGCTAACTTTTTCTGGTTGTTCTATGGCTGATAAATGGCCGCAATCCGGGATTATTTCAAGGGTTGCGCCGGGAATGCCATCGGCCATTTCTTTGGCTATGTCTGGCGGGGTGAGTTGGTCACCTTCACCAACTATCACCATTGTTTTTGGTTTTATGAATTTCAGGAACTCGCGCGAATCAGGGCGGCTGATGATGGTGCGCTGCTGGTTTATGAAAGCTTCCGGCCCGGTATCTTTGGCCATTTGGTTGACCAGTGCGTGCAGTTCTACGTTATTCACATGGCTTTTATCTACCAGCACAGGCCACATCATATTATCAAGTTCTTCGAATTTGTTTTTGAATGCCATTTTGATGGTGCGTTCGCGGCGGCTGGTCTGTTCTTCAGTGTCGGCGCGGGCGGAGGTGTCGATCAACACCAGTTTTTCCACGCGTTTCTGCGCCTGGCGCAAAATTTCAAAACAGAGATAACCACCCATCGAAAGTCCGACCAGGTTGAATTTTTTTGGAGCGGAGGCTATGATATATTCAGCCATGTGTTTTATGTCATTGGTCTTGGTGTGGTTGGCCACCATCACCGGCGCTATCGGCCAAAGGGCGGCTATCTGGTGCTGGTAGAGCCGCGCAGAGCAGTTAAGGCCGGGTATCATTAATATGGGCAGGGTCTCGGTCATGATCAATCCTTAGGCATTGGGATAGAAAATTATAATGCCATTCCACCCGTATGTCCATGGTCTCTGTAAACGTTAAATCTGCATGAATTATAAGTTGGATAGTTAACGCCCTGCAATTTTTCTTTTGAAAAGAAATCTGTGAGGAGCCGTGCAGTTTCACCAGGTTGTTCCATGGTCGAGAAGTGACCGCAATCATTAAGGACAACTAAAGTTGCTGGGCCTTCTTTATTTTTATTTATGGCTCTTAATATATCCTTATGAACTTTAACATCAGACCTCTGATCGTCCATTCCAGCGATAATTAGAACCTCATTATCTATTTTTGCAACAACCCCTTCTGCCAGATAATCAGAGCGGCTCATTACCTGTTTTAACTCATTCTTAAGACCTTCAACGCCAGTGACATTAACCATATCATTATAAGTTTTTGTCAGCTCTGTATTTGTTTCCCGCCCCTTTTTTACCATTGAAGGCCAAAGTTCTTCTGCGGCTTCTTTTAGAGCCTTTAGGCCATGGTTTAAGAGGTCGCCAATCCTGTTAGTGCGTTTTTTTATCATTTTTTCATCGTCAGCATGGGCATTGGTGTTCATAAGCGCAACTTTCTTAATTCGTTTTACTCCAGATTCCTGTTCCTGTTTCAGCATTTCGAGGATGGTATATCCGCCCATTGAAAGGCCGGCTACGTGAAACTCAGAACCTGCTCCAAATTTTGCATCAACCTGCGCATTAATATCTTTTGCTAATTGCTGAATTGTTTCCGCTTTTGTAATATCTATGACCAGCACTTCATGCCCCAGCTCTTGTAGAGCTTTTATTTGGGTTGTGAATAAGCGTTCATCACAATTTAGCGCCGGTATCATTACAACCGGTAGTTTTTTAGATTGCATTATAATCCCCTTTAAGCTTTAATTATTTGTGCCAGAAATTATAGCATCTTATTGATAATAAGCAAGTTTTTTGAGCTAATCCTTTGGCATGGTTTCAATGGCGCTGGGGCGCTTAGAAAACTCAGTGAACCATTTTGCGAGTTTTGGGTTATTCTTTTCCCAGCCCAAATTGTTGATGCGGAAATTGATATAGCCGAGGGCGCTGAAGGCAGCTATTTGTGCCATATCCAGTGTGCGGCCGAAATTATCAACTTCTTTTTCAAGAGCTTTCAAACATCTTTCAAGCGTATCATAACATCTTTTTGTTTTTGCTTCATCAAAAGGTTGTTTGTTAGAGGCTTTCAAATTTTCATAAAATATAAAAACGGCGTTCTCAACCATTCCATCTGCCAGGGCAGAGAGTTTTAGAACCTTTGTCCGCTGCGGGTTGAGCGATGGGATAAGTTTTGGGCTGTCGTTCATTTCGTCGATATAATCTGCTATCACTGAACTGTCGAAAACGGTTTCACCATTATCAAGCACCAATACTGGAACCAGGCCGAGCGGGTTGTTCTTAAGTAGTGCGGAGGAGCGGTTTTTCAGGTCTTCCATAACCAGTTCGATAGAGCCTTTCAGGCCCTTTTCAATGGCCATGAGATAAACCTTGCGGCCGAAGGGTGAGCGGGTTGTGGTGTAGAGTTTCATAGTTTTCCTTTTGTTTTTTTTAGCATCATTACGGACTTTATGCCCGTGATCCAGCCAATATTATTAAATCCCCACCGGATTCAGGAGCTAAACTCCGGAATGACAGCGAATTATAAATACCCTACCACCAGTTCCGCTGCTTTTTTAGAGGCCATCTCCGAGGAGCCGAGGCCCATATCTTTCAGCTCGTGTGAGGCTTCCTCTAGCTGCCATTTTGCGGTTTTTGGTGAGTTTAGGAGTTTTATTATTTCATCAGAGATATTTTTTGAGGTGCATTTATCCTGGATCAATTCCTTTATTATTTCTTTGTTGGCCGAGATGTTAACTAGGTTAGCATACGGAATTTTCGCCAGGTGTTTTATTATCCTGAAAGTTAGTTCGCTTGATCTGTAGCCAACCACTGCCGGGCAGCCTAGCGCTGGAACTTCCAGCGCAACCGTGCCGGATTTGGTTATTGCGGCGTCGCATATCTGGAGAATCCTGCGTTTTTCGTCATTGTTAGAAACGATGTTAAAGCCGGAGGTTTGTTTTAGGTAATTTTCAATATTGGCGCGCAGTCCTTCGGTCGGCAACACAATGAACTTTGTTTGAGGCAGTTTGTTCCTGATCATTTTTGCGGCATCAAAAAATATCGGGGCGAGGCGTTTTATCTCGCCGGTCCTGCTGCCGGGTAAAATGGCGACCAGTTTTTCACCATCCGCAATTCCATATTTATTTTTAAGTGCAACTTTTTCCGCGTCGCTTAAAAACGTGAGGTCTTCAAATATAGGGTGGCCGACGAAACTGGCCTTCATGCCTTCTTTCTCGAAATATTTTGGCTCCCACGGCAGCAGGCAAATTAAATGGTCAAACAATGCGGCGGTTTTTTTCGCGCGCCCGGGCTTATATGCCCAAACTGAAGGTGCAACATAGTGAATACGCTTTATTGGCGAGCCGAGAGCTTTGAGTTTCTTTGCCACCTGATAGTTAAATCCGGGAGAATCTATGGTTACTATCACATCTGGTTTTTCAAGCATTATCCGCTCGACTGTATCATTGATACGCTTGAGCAGGTTAGGCAAATGTGGTACCACTTCCAAGAAGCCCATAAGGTTTATTTCCTTCATTGGGAAGATCGGTTTGAGTCCCGCAGATATCATCCTGCTGCCGCCAACGCCAATGAACTCTACCCGCTGGTTCTTTCCTTTTATTTCATTGATGAGCTTAGAGCCGAGGTTATCTCCGCTTTCTTCGCCTGCTATCATGAATATTTTTTTCATATGTTTTACTTTCTCCCTCTCCATTTTAGAAAGGGAGGGTATTAAACTTCCTTGACTTCAACAGGTTCATTGTGGTTGTTGAAATCTGCGATTATGGTTTCGCCGCCTATCATTCTTTGCCCAACGGCCACTTTAGGGGTGATGCCTTCGGGCAGGTATAGGTCAACCCGGCTGCCAAACCTTATCAGGCCAAAGCGTTCGCCGGGGGCAAGTATCTTTCCTTCCTTTACCCAGCATAAGATACGGCGTGAGATATAGCCGGCTATCTGCACCACTGGTATCAGCCTGCCATTATCGGTCTTTATCAGCAGGCTATTACGTTCATTGTCGTCACTGGCTTTTTCCTCCGCGGCGGAAATGAATTTGCCTGGGTTATATTCTATCCTGTCTATTACGCCGGCAACCGGGGCGCGCTGGATATGCACATCAAAAATACTGAGATAAATGCTTACGCGCACGAATTCTTTATCAAGTGAAAGGTCAAGCTCGGCAGGCGGGCGGGCGGAGCAGATATCAACCACCATGCCATCTGCTGGAGAAACCACCAGGTTCCTGTCCTGCGGAACATAGCGCACGGGGTTGCGGAAAAAGTAAACACACCATGCGGTGAGGATGAAGCCAATGGTGCCCAGGAAGCCGGAAATGGCATTCAGTAAAAGCGCGCCAATTGCGAAGCAGATAATGAAAACATAACCATCTTTGTGGATGGGGTGAATATATTTGTTTGCGAAGTCGAAATTCATGGTTTTTTCCTTTGCTATTGGCCATCAGCCATTAACTTTTTTTCAACCAACTCTACCACCTCTTTATGCAGCGTTTCAATATCTTCCTCAGCATTTAGTACCACACAGCGATTTTCTTTTCCTGCAATTGCCAAAAAGCCATTCCTGAGGCGCTTGTGAAATGCCAGTTCAATATTCTCGTAGCGGTTCTCATCACTTTTTTCAATCCCGTGACGTTTTGTTGAGCGCGCCAGGCCTGACTTTGCATCTATATCAAAAATAAATGTAAGGTCTGGCTGAAAATCACCTGCAACTATTTTATTTATAGCTTCTATGGTTTTTAGGCTCACCCCGTGGCCATAACCTTGATATGCTACAGTGGAATCGAAGAACCTGTCGCATACTACAATTTTCCCCTCGGCGATCGCTGGTAGTATAACTTTGTTCAGGTGTTCAATGCGTGCGGCGCTGTGGAGGAATACTTCAGTTAGTGGGGAAATTTTGTTCTGGCTGCCGGTAACTAGTATGCTGCGAATTTTTTCCGCCTCTTCGGTGCCGCCCGGTTCGCGGGTGTGGATGGCGGGGATATCGTTCCTTACCAGATGTTCGAACAGTTTTTTTGCCTGAGTAGATTTGCCGGAGCCTTCACCACCTTCGAATGTTATTAGTTTTCCTCGTGCCACCAGCGTTTCCTTGGTAATAGGTGAGAGGTGAGGGGTTGCAGGTTACAGGAAGTTTTCTCCTCTCACCTGTGACCTCTTACCTAACTTAAAATTTCCTCTCAACCATATAATTTATCTTCTGCATCATTTTTTTCATGAAGCTTGCTTCGGCAACATCTTCAGTGGCGTAAAGCGGGAATTGGGCAAGGATCTTGTCGCCGTCTTTCACCGCAAGGGTAGCAACTTGGTCACCTTTTTTGATCGGGGCAACCCAAGGCTCCTTATAGGCTATCTCTGATTTATAGCTTTTTTGGTTGAAATCTTTTTTGCTTAGCAGCAGCGCAACATCTTTGTTAGGTGCGACCGGAACATAATCCTGCTCGCCCGCCCAAACCTTAACTTTTTCTATGATCTCGAATTTGTTGAAAAGTTTAACGTCCTTGAAATTGTTGAAGCCGTAACGCAACAATGCCTCAGCTGACTCAAGCCGCGCATTCACGCTTTTCAGGCCGTTGACCACAGAGATAAGCCTGCGGCCATCTTTCACTGCTGAGGAGATTATTCCATAGCCACCAAGTTCAGTATAGCCGGTTTTTATGCCGTCAACGCCAAGGTCTGGTATGTTCAGAAGTTTATCGCGGTTCTGCTGGGTGATGTTGTTGAAGGTATATTCGCGCTGGCTGAAATAATGGTAATATTCCGGGAAATCTGTTATGAGCCTGCGGCTTATGAGTGAAAGATCACGCGCGGTGGTATAGTGGTCTTCGGTCGGCAGGCCGTTCGAGTTGGAAAAATGGGTGTTGACCGCCCCAAGGTTCTTTGCTGTTTCGTTCATTTCAGTTACGAATGCTGCCTCGCTGCCGCTGATGCCCTCGGCAAGTGTAACGCATGCATCATTGCCGGATTGCACTATAACACCCTGCACCAGGTCAGAAACCTTAACCTGTTTACCAACTTCTAGGAACATTTGTGAGCCGCCGGTTTTCCAGGCTTTGTGCGAAACTGTGTAGATAGTATCCATGTTTATGTTGTTCTTTTTCAGCTGGTCGAACACCAGGTACATAGTCAGAACTTTGGTCATTGATGAAGGGAACATGTGTTCGTCTGAATTCTTTTCGAAAAGCACGGTGTCGGTGTTTAGGTCTATCAGGATGGCCTGTGATGCATCGGTCTGGAAGTCATCAGCCTGTGCTGCTAAAGGGGCGGAAAATGCCAGCAATAGAACAGTGAGAAGATTAATTTTTAGTAATGAACGCATCTTTAAATCCTTTGTTTTTAATATTTTGTAGGGCAGCTTGCGCCTGAGTTTGAGAGTTGAAACCATTTACGCGAACCCGGAAATACTTCCTGCCGTTTACAGTAGCTTCATTGATTTTTCCAGATAAATTTTTAAATTCCGCCAATATTTTTTCCGCTTCAGCCTTGCTGGTGGTAGAGGCTATCTGTATCGTCAAACCACCCGTTTTTTTTGAGGCTACAGTTTTTTTGCTTTCGGGTTTTTGCTTGGTGTTATCAATGGTTATCTCACCTAAAGTATCAGGGGATTTTTGCGGTTCGGGGCGTGCAGTTTTTTGCTCTGCCTCTCTTGCCACCTTGTTAATTGTGGAGGTTGGGATAGTGGCGGAAGCAAGTTGGATATTTTCAGGCTGCGCCTTTTTAGTTACTTTTGCGGGTTCTGTTTCTGATTTTTCATCTTTTACAGGAACCGGTTTTGCATCAGGAACTTCTGCTGCAACTGCATCATTGAAAGCTGGCCTTACCTTTTTTGGTTTTTCTATTGCTGCGATTCGCACTTTTTCCGGGGCTGGTTTTGCGGTTAAAGCGTGCTTGGTGCGTTCATCCACTTCATCTGTTGCTGCGTTAGTGGCTGCGCCAGTCACATCAGATTCGGTTTTTAGCCTTGTGTCATTGACGGTATTTTCAGCTAACTGGATATTTGTTCCGTTTTCTTGTTTCGTTGGGCTCGGGCTTCTTTGGAACTTGCCTGAGGGAGACATACCGCCTTTGGCGTAAGCCTCCTGAATGAGCTTTTTTTCGGCCTCCTTCATTTTCAATTTAGGGTCATTAAGCAGCGCAAGGCTGGCCTCTCTATCAAGTTCAACTTTCACGCGGGTGGTACCCTGTCCTTTGAAACCAAGTGAGCGCGCCGCGTTTTCAGATACATCAATTATACGGCCTTTGACAAACGGCCCGCGGTCATTGACCTTAACCCTGATGCTTTTGCCGTTCTCAAGGTTGGTGACCACAACAATGCTAGGAAGGGGCAGGGTTTTATGGGCAGCGGTGAAATCTTCCTTATCAAAAACATCGCCATTGGCGGTGCGTTTTTTATGGAACTTCCTGCCATACCATGAAGCCAGACCAACCTGTTTATATGCTGGCTGAACTTTTGGCTGGTAGGTTATTCCGTCAATGGCGTAAGCCTTTCCTATCTGAAGCCTGGGCTCGGGAGTGGGCGCGCACGATACCTGGATGAACACCAGGAATAACGTGACGGCGGTTAAAAACTTTCTCATGAGGCTCCTTTTTGTAGGCAGGGTAAACATTCTCATTCACTCATCTTTTGATACTATCTGCTATCAGCCCAATGCTGGTGGCGAAATAGGTGGAGCGGTTCCACTCCATTATCCTTCTAAAATTATCAGAGACTATATATACTTCTTTAAAACTTCCAACCTCATTTCCATCCGGGTCTATCACCGAGGCTAAATTTGGCAGGTTTGGCAGGTTTCCGCCGTTATAGAGCTTAACGCCCTGTTCGCGCCATTTTATGTAGGAAAGTTTATACTCCTTGTTCAGGTATTGGTGGTTGATATTCTTTGTAAGTATCACCCGTTTGCCGCCCCAGCCCATGCCATGCTCCCAGCCTATGTTGTGCAGGTAATTGGCGGCAGAGGCCAGTGCATCGAATTTGTTGTTCCACAGGTCTTTGCGGCCATCGCCATCAAAATCTACCGCATATTTGAGGAAGGTGGATGGCATAAATTGCACCTGGCCGAAAGCGCCTGCCCACGAGCCTTTGAAATCTTTGGCGTGGATCTGTTTCTGGTCGATTATCTTGAGTGCGTTGATGAGTTCAGTGGTGAAAAATTCGCGGCGGCGGCCTTCATAGGCAAGGCTGGCGAGCGACTGGATAAGGTTGAAATTCCCCTCGACCCTGCCATAATTACTTTCAACGCCCCATAGGGCAACCAGAACCTCTTTTTCAACGCCATAGGTCCTTTCGATCTTTTCGAGCATGTCATAATTTGCCTCGAGCAGTTTTTTGCCTTCTGCAACGCGGCTATCGGTAACGATCTTGGCCTTATATTTCTGGAAACCGGCGGTTTTTATCGTGGCGGTGCCGGCGGTTTTGCGCTCGGGCTGTTTGTTATCTTGTGCAACAACCTTATAGTTAAATTTCATGTTGCGAAAAGATTCTTCAATAGTTTTGTTGCTAACACCCTGGCTTCGTGCCAGTGATTTTGTCTGGCGGATAAACTTGCTGAACCCTTCCGGGCTATAGGCATGGGCGTTAATATCGGCAAGGAAGATTAGAAATAAGAGTGGTAAACAAAATTTTTTCATGTTTAAAATCAAAAAGGTGAGAGGTTACAGGGTAGAGGTTACAGAGTTTTTTTAGTAGATTTCTAACCTGTCACCTCTAACCTGTCACCTAAAAATTATTATGAATAACATCAAGAACATATTAAGCGGCAAATTAATAAATCCGGTGACGGGCAAAAAGATAATCGTGCCGATAAAGGAAATTCATATTGAAAGCGATGTACTACACAAAATACCGGCGTTCTGCAAGGCGCAGGGGTTGGGCAAAAAAATTGCGATAGTGAGTGACGAGAATACACATATCGCTGCCGGTGCCGAAGTTGAGAGGATGCTGGCGGGAGAGTCATATGAGGTTTTTTCCATCGTGCTTGATGGCGAGGGGCGGAACAATGTGAAGGCCGATGGCGATAATGTTGAGATGCTAAAACAATATAGTTCTGTGGTTGATGTTGTTATTGCGGTTGGTTCAGGAACTATCAGTGATCTATGTAAATACTCTACATTCCTGGTTGGCAAGCCTTATATATGTGTGCCAACGGCGCCTTCGGTGAATGGATATTCCTCGGCCAATGCTTCAATTGAAATTAACGGTGTTAAGAAAAGCCTGCCGGCACACCTGCCTCTTGCAATATTCTTCGATATTGATATTCAGGTGCAGGCGCCATATCGCCTGATAGTTGCGGGCTTGGGTGATGCGCTGGCGCGCTCTACCGCGCAGACAGACTGGCTGTTATCACACTATATAATGGGTGCGGAATATAATCCGTTACCGTTTGAGATATTGAAGGAAGATGAGCGGATAGTTTTTGATAATGCTGAGAAACTGCCGCTACGCGATTATGAAACCTTGAAGGCGCTTTGTAACTTGTCAGTGCTTTCGGGGCTGGGGATGTTCATTGCGAATTCCTCTAAGCCGGCCTCGCAGGCTGAGCATTTGATGGCGCATTATATGGAGATGATGTTCGAGGGTAAATATCCGCATACATATCATGGGGAGCAGATCGCGGTGACATCCATAGCCGCGGCAAAGTTGCAGAAAGAGGTTTTATCTATGGCCGAGTTGCAGGTGAGCCCGACATTCTATAATGAAAAGCCGCTGCTGACATATTTTGGTCAGGAGAGGGGCGTTGAGTTCCTGCGGGAACTGGCCGTGAAGGAAATTTCGGAAGAGCGTGCGCGGAAAATAAACCAGAACCTCCGTGAGAACTGGACAAAGATAAAGAATGAGATAATCCCGAATTTCATAATGCCAGAGGAGCTTGAGAATATAATCAGGCGCGCCAACGGGCCTTATACATATAAACATCTGGGCTGGAACCATACGGATTTTTCGCAGGCGGTGAAGCACAGCCTGTTCATGCGCGACAGGTTCACCGTGTTGGATATAGCCATGATAATGCAGCAGGATAACCGGATGGTTTCGTAGATTATAATTTTCTAAAATTCAGCAATGCTGGTTGCCATTAGATAGTTTTATACGCCAGTTCTATCATCCGTGAATCTATTTTCAGGCCGGGTTGTTTGGCTTTTTTTAGGTTGATTATGAAAGAGAGTTTTCCATCATCATCGAAAAGTTCCATAGTGCCTTTGCCGGCGGCAAAATTTTTGGAGTCAGATATGGATATGACCGAATTTTTCTCAGCGCTTATTTTTGCCATAATGGCATCACGTTCGGCATAATTTTTGCCGATGAAAACTATGTGGCATGAAGAAATGCCATCACTTCCTGAATCAATGCTTTTGAGGCTGGTGGGTTTCAGGCGGCCTTTATTGCTTTCGTAAAAATCACGCGCGGAGATGAAAACCTGCTTATCACCAACAACGCAGATGTTATATTTGTCGGCGCCGGCGGGCAGCTCAATATAGTTGAGGGCGGTGAGTAGGAACTTGCCTTTTGCTTCGGCAAATTTCTGGTCGATATCTTGCGCGGAGGCGGGTGTGCTATATGATAATATAACAGGGGAAAAAGCGGCGAATAGAAATAGGGGGGTGAAAATATTCCTGAAAAATGTAACCGGACCTGACAAATCATTCCCTCGATAATAATTATATTGAATATGTTCTAACCCAAAGTTATAAGTATTTGTGTCAGAAATTAAAGCTTAGACATAAACAATTATATACAACCCAAAGTTTAAATACAAACAAAAAATGTACAAATTTTATACAAATTATGCACTATTTTTCGGATTTATGTGCCTTTTATTGCCATCACCATCTTTCGCTGATTGCCCCAAGGAATATACTTGTAGTAAAACCTTAACCATGTTCGGTCAAGATGAAAATAAAGAACCGGATCATTTTGACTATGTAAATCCCGCGGCGCCTAAGGGCGGTAAGATAAAATTCGCGGCGAGCGGTACGTTTGACTCGCTAAATCCATTTATTTTAAAGGGTATCCCGGCGGCCGGAATAAGTTCCATTTATGACTCTCTGATGACCTCTAGCGGTGATGATATTTTCACCCGCTATGGCCTGCTTGCCGATGGAGTGAAGATGGCGAAAGATAAAAGATCTATCATTTTCGTTTTGAATAAGAAGGCCAAATGGCATGATGGCAAGCCGATTCTGGCGGAAGATGTGGTATTCACATTCAATACCCTGACCAAGAAAGGCAATCCGTTCTTTGCATCTTATTACAGGGATGTGGAAAAGGTTGAGGCGCTTTCACTGGGTGAGGTAAAATTTACTTTCAAAACCGCCGAGAACCGTGAGCTTCCGTTCATAGTTTCCGAGATGGCGATATTGCCGAAGCATTATTGGGAGGGCAAGGATTTTGAAGCGGTAAATCTTGATGTGCCGCTTGGTTCCGGGGCTTATAAAGTGGGTAAGGTTGATGCTGGACGTTCGATAAGCTATGATCGGGTGAAGGATTATTGGGGTGCGGAGCTGGCGCCGAATATCGGGCAGAATAATTTTGATATCATGCAACATGACTATTATCGTGATGATACGGTGATGGTTGAAGGGTTGAAGGCGGGAGGTTACGATGTGCGGCAGGAAAATATTGCGCGCGTGTGGGCAACTTCCTACGATATTCCGGCGGTGAAGGATGGGCGCCTGAAAAAAGTTGAGATACCTCATCAGATGTCTACAGGGATGCAGGCTTTTGTGCCGAACCTGCGCCGTGAGAAATTCCAGGATATAAAGGTGCGTGAAGCGCTTGAGCTGGCGTTTGATTTTGAGTGGGAAAATAAAACGATGTTCTATAATTCCTATGCACGTACCCGCAGTTATTTTTCAAATTCCATTTATGAGGCCAAGGGTTTGCCGCAGGGGGCAGAGCTTGCGATATTGAATAAATTCAAAGATAAGCTTGCGCCAGAAGTTTTCACCACTGAATATAACCCACCAAAAACCGACGGTTCCGGTAATAACCGTGATAATCTGAAGAAGGCGCAGGAGTTGCTGAAACAGGCGGGTTGGGAAATAAAAGAAGGCAAGTTGCAGAATGCAAAAGGTGAAGTGTTTACCATTGAATTCCTGCTGGAAAGCCCAACGTTTGAGCGGGTGGTTGAGCCTTATACGGCGAATTTGAAACGTCTTGGCATCCAGGCGAACACGCGCACGATAGATCCTGTGCAATATCAAAAGCGTATAGAGCAGTTTGATTTTGATGTGATAGTTAAATCTTTCGGTGCAGGGCAGATACCGGGCAATGAGTTGATGGATATGTTGAGCTCAAAAAGTGCTGATACGCAAGGTTCTGGCAATGATGGCGGGCTGAAGAACGAAGTGGTGGACGCGCTGATAGAAATGGTTGTGAAGGCACAGAGCAAGCAAGACCTTCTTGCTTCGGTCATGGCGCTCGACAGGGTTTTGCAGAATGGCCATTATGTTATACCGCACTGGAACATCACCAAATTCCGCCTGATATATTGGGATAAATTTGGCATGCCGGAACGTGCGCCGAAATATTCGGTTGGTATAGGAACATGGTGGAGCAAGGAGGTTGACAAGCCTGAGGCAGCAGCCAGTGATGCAACCTCGGCAGTGCAAAAATAAGCAAACCTGGTTCAGTCACAAGTTCAACCCTTGGTTAACCCTAGAAATTGCTTGATTTTGATATATGACATACATTATAAATAATGTCTGATAGATTCAGCCTGATCAACAGGTAGGGGAAAAAATGTTAATTCCAGTGCATAAAGGCTTGCAGAACCTAAAGGTTCTGGTGATAGATGATGATGTCATCACGCAACGCCTGCTTACAGATATTCTTGGAAAGCTGGGCTTTACGCAGATATTAAGCGCAAGCAATGCCTATAAAGGGCTTGAGGTTCTGGCGAAGAACGAGATAGATTTTATAATCTCAGACTGGCGTATGCCGGGCATGTCGGGCATAGAATTCACCCGTAATATCCGGGCGCTCCCATATTCCAAAAATAAATTTGTGAATATAATAATGCTTACAGGCAATGCCGAGATCGAGAATATAATTGAGGCGCGGGATGCCGGGGTTACGGAATATCTGATAAAACCGTTCACCATCCGCGATTTTTGCGACAGGATAATTGCGATAGTTGAAAATCCACGTGAGTTCGTGGTTACCCCAACTTTCCAGGGGCCCACCCGCCGCCGGCGTAATGAGCCAATTCCTGGTGGGGTGGAAAGGCGGAAGATAAAACCAACGCCAGAAAAAAATATTAAGGGGTAGGTTATGAGCGATGTAAAAGTTTTTGAACCGGATAAGTCTTTGCAAGCCAAAGTGGGTGGGTCGATAAGCAAGGTTTTGAGTGGAAAAGCTGTTGAAGCTGCTGAAAAAGTGGTTGAGAATTCCGCCGGTGAGATATTAAAACTTGTATCCTTGGAAATTGAGAAGATTCGTGCCGTACCTGCTTCTGTTAATGAGGCTGTTGAAAAGAAAGTCCCGGTTCCAAAGGCTGAGGTGGATAAGCTTATCGCATCGGCGTTCTTTATAAAATCGAATGCCGGTCTGTGTGGTTATCAGCTGGTTTCAGAGATGGCGAAGTCTTTATATCTGTTCGTTGAAACGCGCAATTCGGCAATTGCCATAAATGAGCAGGAGTTCGAGATAATCGCCTGGCATATCGAGGCGATCGCGGAGCTTATAAAACAAAAACAGCAATCTGTTGAAACAGATTTTGGTAAGGAATTGCTTAAGCAGCTGGCGGTAATTAAAAGCCAGTTCGTTGGTTAGGGTAGCGGTTGTATCAGAGCTGTAGGGAGTTTTGCAATAATTTACTAGGTACAAGGTTGGCAGCGGCAAGGGTGACCTCCTTATCGGCTATTGAAACGAATTTAACATTCTTTAAACCTTCCTCACGCAGTTTGTCCTGTGCGGTTCTTCCAATTATCTTCATCAAAAAAGGATTATTGGCCATGCCGCCACCCATCAAAAAGGTATGTGTGCCTTTTATTTCTTGCAGGTCTGCGGCGGGCCAGTCAGCATCTGCGCTGATCTTTTTCAGTTCACCATCATAAATTTTTATCACCAGCTCTGCCAGGCCACGGCCCATGCACTCCAGTACCGGGCGAACGGTTTCTGCTGATTCTGGATTTTTAAAATCGGTGCCGGGCTGTCCTGTCATTTTGGAAAAGCTTGTTCCGGAAAGAATATCTTCGGCGCGAATGGATCCGCCGGGATGAAATTGAAATTTACTTCCATTGGGCAGGGTTTCATTTTTCTTGTGCAGCCACTCAATATCTTCCGGCATGGAAAGCAGTACGTCATATATATGCCCATCTGTCTGTGGTGAAATGGTGCCTCTTTTGCTTACATTTGCAAATCCGCCGCCAAGGCCGCTTCCAAGGCCTATATAGCCAACTTTTTTTCCAAGGAAATTTGTGCTCCCTATCTTCCTTGTCACCTCCACAAGCATGGCCTGCATCTGCACTATGGCATCGTTGCTGATATATAGTGGAACATTGGGAGCGGCATCCTGCAAAAGTTTTTGCATGTTTACGCCATTCAGCTCACCGGGGTTTATTTCAAGATTAGCGGCAGAGCCGGGGGCTATCACGAAAGCTTGCGGGCCTGCCTCAGGAATGGATAAGGGGCGACCTGGGGAGCAAAGGCCAATTGCAATTATATCATATCCTGAAGTAGCGTTGATTGCTTTTTCATGTGCCTGCGCCATGATTCTTTTTAGCCCATCGGGGCCTTTTTCAGTGGGAATGGTATCTTTGAAAAGCGCTGCTCCGCTTACTTGCCCGTTGCTGACTTCAAAAACACTATATCTAAAGTCAGTGCCGCCTAGATCTATGCCCATAACAGCTTTTTGATCTTTCCCCATAGTAACCCCCTCTGAATTTATTATGGTATGCTAGCAAATCTATCATAAGTTAATGGATTGTAAACCATAGATATTGTGGGTAAGCATAAGGGTATGGTGCTGGTGGGAAAAAGGTCTGTAATCCGAAATCAAAATCTCTCTTTACAAACTAAAATCACCAGAGTATATAAACCGCTCCACGACCTTGCATGAAAATGCGGGGTAGGGGTGTTTTACTAAAATATTAGTAAAACCTATATAATTTAAGATGTTGCACGCAATTATGATGAGCCCATTAAAATTTTTCTCTCAGGTAAAGCTTGAAGGTACAAAAATAACCTGGCCTACCCGCAGTGAAACAATATCAGTTACGATAGTTGTAATGGTTCTGGTTGCGTTTGCTTCATTATTTTTCACAGTTGCTGACTGGTTGATATATACCGGGATCAGCACATTACTTGGATATTAGGAGATTTGCCGTGGCTGATGCAAGATGGTTCATAATTAATGCCCATTCTGGTTTTGAAAAAAAGGTTGCTGAAAGCATCCGTGAGGGCGCTGACAAAAAAGGCTTGGGCGGAATGTTCGAGGAAATAGTTGTTCCTACAGAATCTTTTGTTGAAGTTAAAAAGGGCAAAAAAGTTCAATCTGAACGCAAATTCTTCCCTGGTTATGTTCTCATCAAAATGGTGATGAACGATGAAACCTGGCAGGTTGTTAAACAAACCCCGAAAGTTTCCGGGTTCCTTGGTGGCGGCGGCGCAAGGCCTCAGCCTATAACGCAGCGCGAGGCGGAAAGCATCTTCAAGCAAGTTGAGGAGGGCAAAAAAGCTCCGAAAAGCAAAATTTCATTCACTGTTGGCGATAACGTTAAGATCATTGATGGTCCATTCGAATCATTCGTTGGTACTATCGAAGAAGTTGATGCAGACAGCAGCAAGCTGAAAATAGGCGTTTCTATCTTCGGCCGTTCAACTCCGGTTGAGCTTGAGTTTACTCAGGTTGAGAAGGCGTAATCTAAGGTTTGAAATTATATCCGATCGGTATAGGGGCGCGAACGTGTTCATGGTCAAGCTGCGGTGTTGAGATCCCCCTGATTTTTAATTTTGCTATAGAACTGAATTTTTCTGTCATGGAAGAGATTGTTTTTTCTGCAAGATCTGCCATTTCTTTTGTGTTGTCGGCGTTAAATACAGAGCTTACCATTATTTTTGCTGATTCAAGGGATTTTTTTAGCGGCTCGTCAAGTTCTTCCGGGATATGAAGTTCGAAGTCGTTGCCGGTTCTTTTTATGTTTTCAAATATTTTTTGAAATCCTTCTGACATTTTAGGCGTTAAGAAGCCGTCATGGTCAAGGTCGGTATAAGCTTGCGCGTATTCTTCATTGCCAATAAAAACTGTTCCAAGGCTGTTGAGGAATTTTGCCCCTGATTTATATCCATCTCCTGCTTCGTCTTTGGAAAGGGATCTGCTTCCGCTTGCAAGTCCGTGTGCTATTCTATGAAATTTTGCTTGCCAGCCCCCTACAGCCTTGACTTCGGTTTTTAAATCGCCAAGTTCTCCTGTTTTTTTAACTTGTCCGAAAGGTTCCAGGCAGTTTTCAAAGCCAAAAAAACGTAGCCTTTCTTCTAATGCATGAAGTTTATTTCTTGCGTCACTCATGTGTTTTCCCCTTTGTGATCTTTGTTCTCGGTTGATTTTAACATAAAAAGGTTAAAAAACTATTAAGAAGCCCCAGTTTTTTTAATTTTTTATTTTTTTTTATTATAGATCATATGGTTAGCTCTTGGGGTCAGCGTGGCCGGCTCAATATTCCCTGGCTGAACAGCTCGGAGAAGGTTGATAGTAGGGTGCTTGGATTGGTGCGTTGGCGGGGTTTCATATTCTGGATGACATTCTCATATAGGTCCTTGGAAACAAAAAGATGTAAGTCATGCTTGCCGGGGGAGGCGGCAGAGCGGAGTGTGGTTCTTTCGTCAGTGTGGGTGCACGTGTATCCTTGCTGTTTTACCTCTTGAGCAACTAATTTCAGGAATTTGTCAGTCAGGTCGATTTTATCTGGTATATTGTGGATGGTAAGGCGGAAGAGGTCTAGGGGTAAGGTGTGCTCCCAGGCGCCATTTCTTCTTATGATCTCTTCGCGGAGTGTGTCTATCCGCATGTTCTCAAGGTCTGTTGCCTTGCTGGGTGTTAAATATTCTTTTTCTGGGTGTATCAGGGCGAAATATTCTTTTTTTAATTCCTGAAATTTGGTCAGGAGTTTTATCTCAGCGTTCGGGTAGCGGGCTTTTAGTTCGTTATAGGTGGGGGCGGATGTGGTGATCGCGAAGCGATCATGGTTGTTGTGGAGGAGGGGGATCTTTGTTTTTTGGTCCTGCGAGCCAATTATGCCAAGGTGCCCGCCACCCCTTACCGCCAATTTTTCTGCTTCCGAGATAGGGCCCAGCACATCATGCTGGTTGTTTGAATCAACTCCGAAAAACAGGGTATAGCCTTTGCCGGAGCCGGAGATTTCCTTGGTTTTTATGGCAAGGAATAGGGGTTTTTCCCGTTCTTTGAATCGTTGTGAGTCCATTTATATTTAAATTTTTTATTACTGCCCATCAATATAACACAAAAAAGTTAAAAAAGTCTTAAGAAAAATGTGATTTCTTAGAATTTTGATTTTTATCGCAGGTAAGGTGAGGGGCTTTTTGTATGGGTTTGGGGGCGTAATGATAATTTTTAAAAAAACTATTTACAATAAGAGGGATGTGCAGTATAAAGCGCCTCCGTTCCTCCAGATGCAGGAAGGTTCGGGTATTGGAAAATTTAATAAATTCGCGGCTTCTGGGCGATTTTTGAGATATAAAAAGGTATAATTATGGCAGCTCCAGCAGTAAAAGGTAAAGAAGTAGTAAAGGTTGTTAAGCTTGCAATTGAGGCGGGTAAAGCAAATCCAGCTCCTCCAGTTGGTCCGGCTTTGGGTCAGGCAGGTGTTAATATCATGGAATTCTGTAAACAATTCAATGAGCGCACCAAAGATAAAAAAGGTCCGGTTCCTGTTATTATCGATGTTTACAAAGATAAATCTTTCTCATTCATCACTAAGATCTCTCCAACCTCTTACCTGATCCTTCAGGAACTTGGTGTTGAGTCTGGCTCTAAAAAGCCTGGTGTTGAATTCGTTGCGAAAAAAATTACCAAAGCGCAGATCAGGAAAGTTGCTGAAACTAAACTGCCTGACTTTAATACTACTGACATTGAAGCGGCAATGAGGATCGTTGAAGGCCAGTGTATAACTATGGGTATTCAGGTTGCTGATGCTGCGTAATTGCGGGGTTGGTGATTAACTATTAATTAAAAGGGTTTCAAAATGGCGGCTCCTAAAAAAGGAAAAAAGCAAGAAGGTCAGGAGAATAAAGTCGAAAAAGGCATTTATTCGTTAAGACTGGCAAAAGCTAGACAAGGTAAAGATTTCAGCAAGATCTATGACATCGCTGATGCGCTTAAAATTACAAAAGAATGCGCAACTGCAAAATTTGATGAGTCTGTTGATGTTGTATTCAACCTGGGCACTGATCCTAAGCAGTCTGACCAGACAGTTCGCGGTATCGTTCCACTTCCAAATGGTACTGGTAAAAAAGTTATTGTTGCCGTGTTCGCGCGCGACAAAAAAGCTGATGAAGCTAAAAAAGCCGGCGCTCAGATCGTTGGAGCTGAAGACCTTATCGAAACGGTTTCTAAAGGCAAGATAGATTTTGATAAAGTTATCGCAACACCAGACATGATGGCGTTGCTTGGTAAAGTTGCAAAGGTTCTTGGTCCTAAAGGCCTTATGCCTAACCCTAAACTTGGTTCTGTGACTGAAGATGTTGCAGGTGCTGTTAAAAGCGCTCTTGCCGGTCAGGTTGAATTCCGCGCTGATAAAGCGGGTGTTGTTCAGGCTACGGTTGGTAAGGCTAGCTTTGAGGCTGGAAAACTGGTTGAGAATATCCAGGCATTGGTTGATGCTTTGAACAAAGCAAAGCCAACGGGCTTTAAAGGTATCTTCATCAAGAAAATGTATGTTACATCAACAATGGGTCCTTCTGTAAAAGTGGCTCCTAATTCTATAGCGGCGTAAGGAGATATCATGGTAGACAGAGCAAAAAAACAAGAAAGAGTTGAACAATTCAAGCAGGATTTTGCGGGTGCAACAACAGTTGCAGTTGCAACTTTCAGCGGTCTTACAATTCTTGAAACTGACGCTCTTCGCAAAGTTGCGAGGAAGAACAATACTAAAATAAGCATTGCGAAAAATACCCTTGCGGTGGTTGCCTTGAAAGGCACTAAGCATGAAGGTATCGCTCCTTTGTTCAAAACACAGACTATCATCACTTATTCTCAAGATCCACTTGGCGCTGCGAAAACATTGGCTAATTTTGCTAAAACCAATGAAAAACTTTCGCTGGCTGGTGGTTCATTTGATGGTAAGATCCTTGATATAGCGGGTATCACAGAGCTTGCATCAGTGCCTTCTCTTGATGAATCAAGGGCTCAGATCGTTTCGATATTGAACTCTCCTGCGCGTGAACTTGTGCGTATCATCAGAACTCACTCTGAGTCTAATGGTGCTACTCCGGCTCCTGCTGCGGAAGCCACTCCTGAAGCGGCTCCAGCAGCTGCCGAAGATCCGGCTACTCCTACAACTTAATTAACAATTTTAACTTATTAACAACTTAACAATAAAAAGGTAACTAAAATGACTTCAGCAAATGTACAAAAATATGTAGACGAGCTTTCAAAACTTCCAGTAATGGAAATAGCTGAACTTGCAAAAGCGCTTAAAGAACACTGGGGTGTTTCTGATGCTCCTGTTGCGGTTGCAGCTGCTGCGGCTAATGATGCTGGCCCTGCGAAAGATACTTTTGATCTATTCCTTACTGCCGCTGGCGATAAGAAGATCAACGTGATCAAAGAAGTTCGCGCTATCACTGGCCTTGGTCTTAAAGAAGCGAAAGACCTTGTGGAAGGTGCTCTTCCTAAGTCACTTAAAGAAGGTCTTAAAAAAGACGAAGCTGACAAATTCAAAGCACTTCTTGAAGCTGCCGGCGCTAAAGTTGAACTTAAATAGTTCATCCTTCGCTGCTTAATTCGAAAAGCTCATAACGAAAATTCGCTATGAGCTTTTCGCGACTTTACTACTTACTATTTTACATAACCTTAAAAAAGCTTAGTCCCGGGGGCTTTATTTCATGGTATATTCGCTCACTCAACGTAAAAGAATCAGAAAATCATTCGGCAGCCACTCTTCAGCGGCGGTAATGCCTAACCTAATCGACATACAGAAAAACTCGTATGAGGCTTTCAAGAAAAAAGGCCTTGAGTCTGTGTTCAAGTCGGTTTTCCCTATTGAGGACGCTGCAGGAACTGCAACCCTTGAATATGTGAAATTTGATTTTGGTAAATCAAAATATAACGTAACTGAATGTATCCAGCGCGGCCTGACTTACTCTGCGCCTTTAAAGATCACTGTCCGCCTTATCGTCTGGGAAATTAACGAAGAAGCCGGCACTCGTGAAGTAATGAGCATTAAAGAGCAGGAAGTTTATGTTGTTGACCTGCCATTGATGACCGATAACGGAACTTTCGTTGTAAACGGAACTGAGCGCGTTGTGGTTTCACAAATGCACCGTTCTCCTGGCGTATTCTTTGACCATGATGGTGGTAAATCGCACTCTTCAGGCAAAGTATTGTTCTCTGCGCGTGTTATCCCTTACCGTGGTTCTTGGCTTGATTTTGAGTTTGATGCGAAAGACCTTCTATACTTCCGTATCGATCGTCGCCGTAAAATCTACATATCTTCACTTCTCCGTGCCCTTGGTATGGATAATAAAGATATCGTTAAAACCTATTTCAAATCTGTTGATGCTGTTGCGGCTGAGAATGGCTGGGCTGTATCATATGAACCAGATTCGTTCAGTGGCGAACTAGAGTTTGACCTGGTTGATGCAAAAACTGAGAAAGTTGTGCTTGAAAAAGGTTCAAAAATCACTCCTCGCAAAGCTAAAAAACTTAAAGAAGACGGGCTTGAGCGCGTTATCCTTTCTAATGAGCTTGTTGCACGCCGTTATGCTGCTGAAGAGATCGTTAACCCTAAAACCGGTGAAGTGCTGGTTAATGCAGGTGTTGGCCTTTCTGCTGATTCTATCAGTAAAATGAACAAAGCTGGCGTTAAGAAAGTTAAACTGGTTGATATCGCTGCAATGTCTAAGGCTTATATCCTTGACTCATTGACTGCTGATAAGAACCAGAACCGTGAGGAATCACTGTTTGATATCTACCGCGTTATGCGCCCTGGTGAACCGCCTACAATTGAAGCTGCTGAAGGGATCTTTGGCAATCTATTCTTCAATGCTGAGCGTTATGACCTTTCTGACGTGGGCCGTATGAAGATCAACACCCGTCTTGGACTTAACGTTCCTGAGGAAGTTGGTGTTCTTACGAAAGAAGATATTATTGAAATAGTTCGCAAAATCGTTGAAATTAAAGATGGTAAAGGTGAGATTGATGATATTGATCACCTTGGTAACCGTCGTGTTCGTTCTGTTGGTGAGTTGGTTGAGAACCAGTTCCGTGTTGGCCTTCTTCGTGTTGAGAAAGCTATCCTTGAGCGTATCGCTTCTGTTGAGATCGACACTGTAATGCCTAATGACATCATCAATGCAAAACCTCTTGCTTCAAGCATGAAGGAATTCTTTGGCCTGTCACAGCTCTCACAGTTCATGGATCAAACAAACCCACTTTCTGAAGTTACTCACAAACGCCGTTTATCTGCATTAGGGCCTGGTGGTCTTACGCGTGAACGTGCTGGCTTCGAAGTGCGTGACGTTCACCCTACGCATTATGGCCGTATTTGCCCGATCGAAACCCCTGAGGGTCCGAATATCGGTCTAATCAATTCACTTTCAACTTACGCACGCGTAAATAAATATGGTTTCATTGAAACTCCATATGTTAAAGTTGATAATGGCCGTTTAACTGGCGAAATCCAGTATCTTTCAGCTATCGAAGAAGGCAAATTCATCATCGCGCAATCTGATGCGCATCTTGATGAAAAAGGTAAATTCGTTGAAAGCATGATATCCTGCCGTCAATCCGGTGACTTCGTAATTGCGAAACCTGAAGAGATCCAGTTCGCTGACGTTGCACCTAAACAGCTTGTTTCAGTTGCTGCGGCGCTAATCCCATTCCTTGAGAACGATGATGCGAACCGTGCACTGATGGGCTCGAACATGATGCGCCAGGCCGTTCCACTTATCAAGCCGGAAGCTCCGCTTATCGGTACTGGTATGGAATCTCCTGTAGCTTATGATTCCGGCGCTGTTGTTGTTGCGAAACGTGATGGTATCGTTGATAAAGTTGATGCTACGCGTATCGTTATCAAAGTTGAAGATAAGAAGAACGATTCATTCTCGGTTGATATCTATAATTTGCGCAAAATGCAGCGTACCAACCAGAACACTTCTATCAACCAGAAACCTATCGTTAAAACCGGTGATAAGATCAAAGCTGGTGACATTATCGCTGACGGTCCTTCAACAGACCTTGGTGAATTGGCGCTTGGTAAGAACGTTATCGCGGCTTTCATGCCATGGAATGGTTATAACTTCGAGGATTCGATCCTTATATCTGAGCGTATCGTGAAAGACGATGTTTTCACTTCAATCCACATTGAAGAATTTGAAGCAGTTGCACGTGATACTAAACTTGGTGCTGAGGAAATTACTCGCGATATCCCAAATGTTGCTGAGGAAGCTCTGATAAACCTAGACGAAACCGGCATCATCCATATCGGTGCTGAAGTTCGTCCTGGCGATATCCTAGTTGGTAAAGTTACGCCTAAGTCTGAATCTCCAATGACGCCTGAGGAAAAACTTCTTCGTGCAATATTTGGTGAGAAAGCGGCTGACGTGAAAGACTCTTCAATGCGCATGAAGCCAGGTGTTTCAGGCACTATCGTTGAAGTTCGTATCTTCTCACGCCGTGGCATCGAGAAAGATGAGCGTACAATGGAAATTGAGCGCGCAGAAATTGAACGTATAAGAAAAGACAGGAACGATGAGTTCAAGATCGTTACCGGCCCTATCTTTGACCGTTTGAGCAAAATTCTTGTTGGTAACA
>Ga0206903_10123_pt1 | contig 25029 bp, 20 predicted proteins | sample Alteio_BWOrgHeat_45_FD_152959 | JGI IMG/M metagenome (GOLD analysis project Ga0206903, IMG submission 152959) | Enriched cells from forest soil in Barre Woods Harvard Forest LTER site, Petersham, Massachusetts, United States -... | ecosystem: Environmental > Terrestrial > Soil > Temperate forest >... | reverse complement strand
GGGATTGGCGGCAAAGAAGATCCTGTACGACTGATATTTAATGGAAGAGCGGGGCCCGCATTAAATGCCTCCATCATCGACATGGGTAATCATTTTCGGATGCTGGTAAATACCGTACAGGCGGTGGAACCACCCCGGTCCACACCGAATCTGCCGGTGGCGCGTGTTCTGTGGAAACCTGAACCCGATTTTAAATCAGCCTGTACGGCCTGGATTCTCGCCGGCGGCGCACATCATACGGGCTATAGTCAGAATCTGAGTGTCGAATGCCTTGAAGACTTTGCGACAATAGCCGGAATTGAGTTTGTATTAATAGGAAAGAATACAGATATTTATCAATTCAAGAATGAGTTGAGATGGAATGAGATCTATTTTAAAATGAATGGATAAAATTCCATCTTTTCGAACTGTATAAACGATTGCTGATACATGAATAATCAACTGGTTTTTTCAGATTACCTTATTTTTTTCCTCTATCTCGTACTGGTCGGCTCTTATGGTTACTGGATCTATCACAGGCGAAAAAGCAAGGAGCACGATTCAAAAGGATTTTTTCTGGCGGAAGGTTCTCTTACCTGGTGGGCAATCGGGGCCAGCCTGATCGCATCCAATATATCTGCCGAACAATTCATCGGCATGAGCGGCAACGGTTTTTTTGTTGGTGTTGCCGTTTCCGCATATGAATGGATTGCGGCCCTCTCTCTGATCATCATTGCAATCTGGTTTATTCCGATCTATCTGAAGAATAAGATCTATACGATGCCGCAGTTTCTTAAAACACGGTATAATGAAACGGTGGCGATGATCATGGCCGTACTCTGGCTTTTCATTTACATATTCGTAAACCTGACATCTATTTTGTATCTCGGCGCGGTAGCTATCAGCGGGTTGCTGCCAAAAGACAACAATATCGATTATCTGCATATTGTTATGATCGCGCTGGCCGTCTTTTCCATCTTTATCACGCTCGGAGGCATGAAAGTCATCGGCTTCACCGATGTTATTCAGGTTACCGTGCTGATCATCGGCGGTCTCGCTACTTCCTATATGGCACTCGATAAAGTGAGCGGCGGACATGGGGCAACTCAGGGATTTTCCATATTGATGCAGGAAGCACCGGATCATTTCCGGATGATCTTCAGCAAACCAACCGCCGCTTCGTCGCAGGTGGATATAGATAAATACCTGATCCTGCCGGGCATACTGATGTATGCGGCCGGGCAGTGGATCGTGAATCTGAATTACTGGGGATGCAATCAATATATTACACAAAGGGCGCTGGGAGCAGATTTGCAGACTGCCCGGACAGGATTATTGTTCGCCGCCACTCTAAAACTGATCATGCCACTGATTGTAATGCTTCCCGGCATTGCTGCCTTTGTGCTCGTCAAGCAGGGTCATTTACATCCATTGGAAAAAATGGATGATGCCTATTCCTCTGTGCTGGGTTTCCTGCCCGCGGGATTGAAGGGCCTTTCTATCGCGGCATTAACAGCCGCTATCGTGGCATCGCTGGCGGGTAAGATAAACAGCATCTCCACGATCTTCACACTGGATATTTACAAAAAATATATCAATAAGGAAGCATCTGAACAAAAGATGGTGTGGACCGGACGCATGATTGCACTCCTGGCACTTGTTATTGCAATTATGTTTACCTGGAAAGATGTGCTCGGTATCAGCAGCGCAGGCGGGTTTACCTATATCCAGAAATACACAGGCTTTATAAGTCCGGGGGTTTTTGCCATGTTCATACTGGGCATGTTCTGGAAAAGAACGACCGGTACTGCCGCTGTCGTGGGCGTGATTACAGGAGTTACTCTCTGTTTATTCTTCAATGAATTCGCACCGGCCTGGTTTGGTAATAACACCTGGCTATACACAGCTTATCCGAATGGGAAAGGTGGTTACGAAATTCCATTCCTGATCGCTATGGGACTTTCTTTCTTTTTCACTGTATTGATCATGGTAGTTATCAGCTTGTCGGGGCCAAAAATAAATGAGAAGGCATTTGCACTCGATACATCCATGTTTAAGTTAAAGCCGCAAACAACCGCACTGATCGTCGTGATCCTGCTGCTGCTTACGGCTCTGTATATCAAATTCTGGTAGCCGACAGCCTGGTTGATGTGCCAGGCTGTTAGTTATTGTATTCCCTGCATAGCGTCCTGTGATCCGGATGTATTCATATTCTTTCTCTTAAAAAGAGAAACATCCATTTTACCAAAGCGATACGTAAAATTCACTTTTACGAGCTGCGGATCGCGGATCCGATCGTATTGCTGGTTAAATAATCCTTCCTGAACCGAATACTGATCTGACCAGCGACTGCGGAATATATCGGCGATGGACACACTCACACTGGCCGCGTCATTTTTCAGGAAGCTCTTGCTCAGTGCCGCATCAACTGCCCAGAAGGATGCAATATATCCCTGCGAAGCACTGGAAACACCTGCATTACCGCCCGGACCACCACCCTGGGTACCCGCGGTCGAATTCACCGGCAGATTGGATTTAGACTGATAGAATCCGGTGACCTGCATTTTTAATTTCCACGGCAGTTTGAAATTGGCATTTATTTTTCCAAACCAGCTCCACATAGCCGGTTGTGATGTAGTTCCCAGACTGGTTGTATTGATATAGGAATTGTAGATATTCACATTCGTCGTCAGATCCCACCATTTCGTGATGGTATTTACTGCCGTAAACTCGGCACCAACAGTCTGACTGTAATTAGCATTCACCCAGGTATTCACCAGGTCGGGCTTTCCGGAAATTGCGTTGGTGAAGGAATCCACGAATCGCGTAATCAGCTGATCGGTCTTTTTATAATAAACGGAAGCGAGGAAAGTATTGTTTCCAGTATACGTTTTCAAATAAGACAGTTCTAAAGAATTCGTAAACTCCGGCAGCAGGTTGGGATTTCCCCTGGTAATATTCAAACTGTCGGAATAATCGGTAAACGGTATCAGCTGGAAAAAATTCGGCCGGTTTATCCGGCGTGTGTAGCTGATCTGCAATTCCTGTTTATTGCCCAGCTTCTGGCTTAAAAATAAAGACGGGAACAAACTGATCGGATAGGAATTACTGAAATTCATTTTCTCATTAACGAGTTCGCCCGTATAGTTGGAGCTTTCCACCCGCAGGCCGGCCTGGTAGCCGAAATCTTTGATGGCGCTGGTAAACGAAGCATAAGCCGCGTATACATTATTGGTATTGTTGTAATTGGTTGAAGCCAAAGGAACCGGGTAAAAATTATTCCCGCTGCCTGTTGAGTCATAGAAAGTAAGAGTATTGCTTTCCAGGTGCTGGGTGTTCATTCGTAAACCCGCTTCCAGTTTGGTTTTTGCATTGAAAGGATGTACGTAATCCGTCTGTATGGTGAGAAATTTATTGGTCCCGCTGCCATCTACTTTTTGTAACTGCGAACCCCCGATGTCAGATCCTGGCTGACCATCAAAATAATCTGTTGTGGTCAGGGAATTGTTATTATTCTTCCCGCTGAAATAATTCAGGTCTGCGGTTATATTCTCCCCCTCTTTGGGAAATAAATGTTTAAATGCAAACTGCACGCCATTCGCATCAAATACCCGCTGGGTGTTTACAAGCCTCTGACTATAAATTGTTTCTGTATCACCGGGAATAAAGATATTATTCGTGATGTTCAAAAACTGATTTGGCTCGAACTCGCCGTGTACATGGATCCCGGTCAAAGAAAATGTCGTTCTGTTGGTCATGAAATAATCCAGCCCCAGACTTCCGAAGGCAAAAGCACCCTTATTCTTATTATTAAGCGTCTGATAAATCGATGTCGGTGTATCAGTGTAATTATACCGGTTTACACTTCCTTCCGTAACAGCACGGTTCTGATTGTAAAAACCATTTGCCGTGAAGTTGAATTTATCCTGACGCAGGTTGAAGTTTAATCCGCCGTTTAATGCACCGTGGCTGTCCACTCCGGCGCGAACATTTCCATTGTAACCCGTTTTTCTGTTTTTCTTAAGTATAATATTTACGATCCCTGCCCCGCCACCGGATGCATCGTATTTGGCAGACGGATTCGTAATCACTTCCACACTTTCAATCGCGTCCGCAGGAATCTGATCCAGCGTCAGTGTGGTGGGTCTGCCGTCAATATATAGTATAGGGGGTGCATTTCTCAACGTCAGATTTCCGTCGATATCCACATTAACCGAAGGCACGTTTTTCATTACGTCCATAGCGGTTCCACCGGCATTTACGAGATCCTTTTCTACATTGTATACCTTTTTATCGATATCCATTTTTAATGTCGACTTGGTTGCTGTTACAGTTACCGATTGCAACTGGGCCTCATCGATCGACATTTTTATATTTCCCAGATCCTTGTCAAATCCATTGATCGTACCGCTCATGGCGTTGGCCGCCTGTGCCGGGTCTGTAACATTTTTCGGCATGCCGCCCGCCGGCATTTTCATCTGGAATAGAACGGTTTGTTCGATGGGTTTATATCCGGTTGCGGAAATTTTTAATTTCAGGGCTCCGAAAATCGGGAGATCCTCAAAACTGAATTCCCCTTTTGCTGTGGTTGTAAGCCCTTTCAGCAAAACCTGTTTTGTTTTCTTTGTTACCGAATCGTATTTGTTATGCAGGAGCAAAACGGTTGCTGCAGAAATGGGACGGCCGGAACTGTCCACCAGCTTACCATAAACATGGCCCATATTCGGAACTCCTTTTCCTCCGCCCGGAAACTGGGCCTTCAGCGAAAAAGCACCCCCCAGAAACATCATGATCAGTAAAAAATTTTTCATGCCTTTTGATTGTGACTGTAAAACTAACCCGCTATTTCAGGATTTTCCGCCCATTTGAGACGAGTGGTTAAAATACCGCGACCAAATGCCGGTTCACTTGTTTCCCTGCCCGATTTCCCGCATAAGATCTTCCTTGTAAAAATCGCTCAGGGGTAATTCGAGGTTACCCAGGAAAACCGAATTTCTCCGGATGGCGGTTATATAGGAAAGCGCGATGATATAAGATTTATGAATTCGGAAAAATTTTCCGGGCGGAAGTTTTTCTTCGATGGATTTCATGCTCATGCGGATTACCAGGGGACTGGATTCACCAATATGGATCTTCAGATAATCCTTCAATCCTTCAATCATCCGGATTTCAGTGAATACTATTTTTATCAGCCCGTATTCGGCAGGTACAAAGAAATATTCCGGCCATACGGTAGATTCCGATTGCGCATTTTTCCTGAGCCGGTAAAAATCGAGTGCCTTATTGCAGGCTTTTAAAAATCGTTCCAACGGCACCGGCTTCACCAGGTAGTCGATAACATCCAGACTATAGCCTTCCAGGGCGTATTTTTCATAGGCGGTAATCAGGATCACCATCGGCTTCACTGCAAGCGACTGGAGTAACTGAATGCCGGTAAGCCCCGGCATCTGGATATCCAGAAAAATCAGGTCCACTTCCTGCCTGTTTAAAATGGCCAGGGCTTCCACGGCTGTACTGCAGGAGGCGACGAGTTCCAGTGCCGGAACCTGGCGTATATTATCCTGCAAAAGTGCCAGGGCCAGGGGTTCATCATCTACTGCAATGCATTTCATGATTAGTGAAGTTTAATTTGCAGGGATACCGTAAACCATCCGTTATCCCGGTTAACTGTCAGGATATGTTTCTGGTCGTATAATAAATTCAACCGGCGTTCCACATTGGGCAATCCGATACCGGAAGAGTCGTCCCGGATTTCTTTATTATCCGGATCGTATTTATTTTTTACGCGGAAATCGAGCAGTCCCTGCGAAATTTTGAGGGAAATATCAATCACCGGGTCGGCAATAGCGCCCGTTCCATGCTTAAAAGCATTTTCGATGAAAGGAATCAGCAGCATGGGTTCGATCCGCTGGTTATCGCCCGGATCCATGTCCACTTTAATAAAGGAAGAACAGGCATAGCGTATTTTCTGGAGCTCGATATAACTGTTCACATATTCGGTTTCCCGAAGCAGGGTGACCGATGTTTCATCTGATTCATAGAGCATATAACGCATCAGTCCCGAAAGTCGGATCAGGGAAGGTTCAAGCTGGTCCGATTTAAGGCGGGCCATGGCAACTAGATTATTGAGTACGTTAAAAAGAAAATGCGGACTTACCTGGGAGCGGAGAAAAGAAAGTTCGGTTTTCAGGTTTTCATTTTCCTTTTCTTTCATCAGTTGCTCGGTTCTGATTCTGTCCGTTACAAACCAGTAAACCGTGCTCATGGCCCAAACAAACAAATACGGGAAAATGGTAAAAAAATATTCCCGATGAAAGCCCGGTCTTTCGCCCGGTTTGGGAAAGAAATTGATAATGGTAATAAATAAAGCCAGGAGCAGAATGTGCAGTAAGATATAAATGCTAATCTTTTTGCTGTTCAGAAATTTCGGAATCAGAACGAGCAAATTGAGATAGAAAAAAAGGATCCAGCAGAAATCAAATATCAGAAACCGCACGCTGAACATGACTTTGAAATTCACATGCTGCTGATCCGGCTCCCGGTGAAAAAGGGTGGGCAGGGTAAATACAGTTACCCAGGCGAGTACATGGAAAAAAACAATGGCAATTTTGGAACGATACCAGCGTGTGCTCATGGGAATTGCAATGGTGCAATGTCCGAATTTAAGGACTATCCGCTGCCCTTCCTGCGACAAAGGCGCCTATTTTAGCGATGAAACGACTTTTGCAGGCTTAAAGCAAAACGCCTGAAGCTTAACGCTTTCCGGTCAACGGTCATCGGTCATCGGTCATCTGCTCCCGGCTTAGCCGAGACCAATTGCAAACTATCATCTATCATTCCGATCTCAAACTCGTAACCGGGTTCCTGACCGCTGCTTTGAGCGATTGAAAACTGATCGTGATCAGGGTGATCAGAATGACCGAGGAAGCTGCAATCACAAAGACCATGGAGCTGATGGATATCCGGTAAGCAAATCCATTCAGCCATTGGTTCATCGCCCAGGCCGAAACCGGAATAGCGATCAGAATGGCGATCAGCACCTGTTTAAAGAGATCTTTCGACAACATCATCACCACATCAATTACCGAAGCGCCGATCACTTTTCGTATCCCGATTTCCTTTTGTCTTTTTTGAGCAGTAAATGCCGTTAGCCCAAAGAGCCCGAGACAGGAAATGATTATAGCGAGTCCGGCAAAATATTTTGAAAGGATACTCACCCGTATTTCCGCATTATACTGTTTTTCATAAAGGTCATCCAGGAAATGAAAATCAAACGGGAATCCCGGGTTGTAGCGTTCATAAAAGACTTTAATCCTTTCCACGGTTTCCTTTTCCTGGCCGGCCTGTATCCGGATCATCAGCTTATTCCAGGGCGAAGAATCCTGCCTGATTAACTTCAGGTATAAAGGTTTAACAGTTTCCCGAAGGGACTCGAAATGAAAATCCTTTACTACACCGACGATTTGCTGATTTTTCCCAAAAAGAGTAATATTCTTTCCCACAGGATTCTTCAGACCCATTGTTCTGACAGCTTCTTCATTTACGATGATCTTATCAGACTCATCTCCAAATTTTTTTGAAAAGCTCCTGCCTTCCGCCATTTTCATTCCCATGGTTTCAACAAAATCATAACCACCGCCAAAACCTTCGAAATAAACATATTCATTTGGATTTTTTCCATCCCAGCCGATTCCATCATTTCCAAAATTCCGGCCAATCATCACATTATAAGTGAAAGAAGCATCTGCCACGCCCTGCAGTTTTTTTAACTGTTCAATAAAGTCTTCTTCCCTGGCCACCAGCTTCCCTTCGCAATCCATCCGAATGATATGATCTTTTTTATACCCAAGTTCCTTATTTTGTATATACTGGATTTGCTTATAAATAACCAGCACGCCCACAATCATAAAAATTGAAATGGTAAACTGGAAAATCACCAGTCCCCGTCGTGCCCAAAGTTCGCCGACAGAAGAACGCATTTTCCCTTTTAAAATCAGTATCGGATTAAATCCCGCGAGGTATAACGCCGGGTAACTTCCGGAAACAACCCCGGTTAAAAGTGTAATTCCGCTCAGACCCACGATCAGATCCCAATCGAAATGCAGACTGATTTCCTTGCCGGTTATCTGATTGAACTTCGGCAGAAGCAACAGCGTTAAACAAACTGCAATGATCACGGCGAGAAGCGTGAGCAAAATCGCCTCGCCCAGAAATTGAAAAACAAGTTGATTCCTTCCCGCGCCCACTACTTTTTTAATGCCGACTTCTTTTAACCGGCGGGATGCTTTTGCCGTTGACAGGTTCATGAAATTGATGCAGGCTATCCCCAGAATGAAAAATGCGATAAAGGCAAATAATTTTACGTTCACAATCCTTCCACCGATCCGGTTTCCATGATCGAAGCTATTTTGGAGATAATTATCTGAAAATCGCATAGCAAATGCAGTTCGTGAAGTATCGCCGCTGCTCCTGCGAATCACGTTCGCGATCTTTTTATTAAAAGCGTCCAGATCAGTTCCTTTTTTGAGGACTACGAAATTGTGCGGCCCTGTATTTCCCCAGCTGGTCACCCAGGGTTGAATTTCTTTATAATATTCAAAAGACAGGAGAAAGTCAAACTGTTCTGATGAATGAACCGGAACTTTTTCGAAAACACCGCTTACAAAAAATGTTTTGTCGTGCTGAAAAAGAATTTTCTTTCCAATCAGATGATCGGTTGTATTGAAAAGTTTTTTGGCGAGCTCATCCGATATGACAATGTTGTTTTTGTCCGCAAGTACACTGGCCGGGTTACCATCAATGAGTTTGAATGAAAAAATATTCAGGTAATCTTTTCCCACATATTGTCCGGTTGCTTTCAGATTCTTATCATCCACACTCAGGGTAAATTTCTGAAACCAGGCCGCTGGTGCTTCTGCAGCAGCATATTCAACTTCCGGATTTTGAACCGCAATGGTTTCCGCCAGAATACCCGACGACTCATCTGCGATGAATACCTGGCCCGTTCCTTTACGGTGCTCCATGAGTTGGTATAATTGGGCATCTTTTTCATGAAATTTATCAAACTGATATTCGTCATGAATCCATAAATAAATGAGGAGTGTACAGGCGAGGCCGGTGGAAAGTCCGAGCAGGTTCAAAAAAGTGAATTGGCGGTCTTTCATCAGGTTTCGCCAGGCTATTTTCAGATTGTTTTTAAACATGTATTACAATTTTTTAAAAGCTCAGAGGGTTTGTTTCAAACAGAGTACCATTTTTATGACTGTTTGAAAATCAGTTCTATAAGATTCTATATCAAAAATGGACTGTCCGGTTCCGAACGTCAGACCGTACATAACGGGGCATCTGATCCCGGGTCACCCTTCTGCCATCCTTCGGACAAACGGGTGGTTTTCCCTTGAAACGCCCTTGTTTGACCGGAGGATGACCGAACCACCAAACGTACACAGGGGTTATCCTCACCGGTTTATGGAATTCACCGGGGATCACATCTCATCAGTCAGTTAACATCCTTAAATCAAAACGATATGGCAGAACTCAATGAGCCCGCAACCGGCGGCCACCGAAATAAAGCCGGTGTTCAGAGATCCAAAAAGCGATCCACCCGGGTAGACCTTACTCCGATGGTTGACCTGGGTTTTCTGTTGATCACATTTTTTATTTTTACGACAACCCTGAGCAGGCCAAAATCGATGAAGCTGATTTTACCCAAGGATTCCCGCGATCCGACACTTCAAAAAGAATCCGCTGTATTAACTCTTTTCCCTTCGGGAAACGATCGTTTGTTCTTTTATGAGGGAATGGACCCATCGAAACTGCAATCAGGTCGTTTTCAGTCATTACGGGAAATCATCCGGAACAAGCAAATCAGAACCAATCCGGTTGATTTTATGGTAATTATCAAACCAACCGCTACCTGTAGTTATAAAAACACGATTTCTGTATTCGACGAAATGATCATCGATCAGGTAAAGAGTTACGCGTTGGTGGATATCAGTAAAGAGGAATTGCAAATTCTTGCCGGCAAGGAGAATTGAACGGATTTTTTTCAAATCCGTTCAATTCATAACCGTTAAGCTACGACTTCGGCATTTCAAAAATGGCCGGATCAATAGTTTTATTCACTTCGACCTTGTTTAAATTGCTGGTGATATTGAATTGGCCCCCATAACTGATTTCAGTTGTAAATGGGAAAGTGATGCCAAAATCTGATTTTTTAAAATTGGAAAAGCTGATGGTTATCTCCATACTCTGCCCCATCATCTGACCTGATTTCGTCATTTTCACGAGAAAATAGGTAGCGTCATCGATGTACCAGTTTGATTCAACAGAATCCTTGTTAGTCACTTTGAGTTTATACAGGTTCCCTTCCTTTCCCAGCAATTCCACTTTATTTCCCTTGGCCGCATAGTTATATAATGGTCCTGTTATGTCAATCTGTCCTTTGCTTTGCTTATACAGTTCGTCCGGCAAAGGTGTCGGCGTTGCCGCACCCATAAAAGGATTCACCTGCCATCCCCCTTTATCGGTAAATACCTGTATCATCTTTTGTCCGTTAACTTCCGATTCGAGCCGGAAGGCTTTCCCGTTAATCACGCTTGTTTTACTCGGACCTTCATTACCCATTACCTGTACGGTGTTTTCCATATAGACCGTCTTGACCTGTTCCAGTTTATCCTTGCCTCCGATAGCGTTAATATATTTATTGACAATTTCATCCGCCGTTTGCGCACGGATCCCGCTAAAAACCGAAAGGGTAAGCATCATGGCCATCCCCATTTTCATCATTTTCATAAGTCTGTTTTTTTTTAGGCGATAAAGGTGCTGATTTTTCCTTAAACCGCCATCTGCGCATTTTTTCCGCATTCTGTAAACTTTTTTTCCGATACCGTAAGGTGATGACCGGATTAAATGATTCTTTTGCGCGATGAAACCAGTCGGAACCCTATGCCTTTTTTTCTTTACTTTCTTCTTATCCGCTGAAGCCCAGAAGTTTACAACCACAAATGCACAAAAGCTCGTTATGACTAACGAGGACTCCCTTCAGGCGGGAACAACCGGTCAGAAAACAGTTATTTCGGGATACGGAAGCGCTTTTTATCAACGGAATGTCGATCAGGAGCAGTCGACGGTGACCCTGGAAAGAGCGGTCCTGTTTGTGGGGCACCAGTTTTCGCAGAAGATTTCCTTTTTTTCCGAACTGGAACTTGAAAATGCCAAAGTGGAAGGCGGCGTGAGCAATAATGCCGAGATCTCCATGGAACAGGCCTTTTTGAAATTCAATCTGAACGCCCGTCAATACATTATCGCCGGATTATTTACACCGCGTATCGGTATACTCAATGAAAACCACCTTCCGATAAATTTTAATGGCGTTGAACGGCCGATAGTGGAAACTCTGATCATTCCGGCTACCTGGCGGGAACTGGGCGTTGGATTTTACGGGAACAGTGAGAAAATTCCCCTGAACTACAGCGTCGCTGTCATGAATGGTCTCGAAGGTCAGAATTTTGAGCATGGTTCCGGAATCCGTGGCGGCCGTGCCGAAGGAAATCTCGCATCTGCCAATAATATCGCTATCACAGCAGCGGTTCAATATTACTGGCAGAATTTCAAATTCCAGGTCTCCGGATATACCGGCGGTACGGTTACACTTAGTCCCCGCGGCTCTGACAGTCTCGGTCTTAACAGCGGTGCATTTGGAACGCCTTTATACCTTGGCGAAGCCGACGTTCAATTTGATAAGAATGCTTTTTCCGCAAAAGCACTGGGTGTCTATATCGCCTATCCGGATGCCGGTAAAATGAACACTGTCTACGGAAACAACACGGCTACCGGTATGTATGGTGCCTATGCGGAAGTCGCTTATAACTGGCTGTTTAAAAAATCGACACAGGCAAGCTTTATCAGTTTTGTCCGCTTCGAGGCACTGAACATGAATTCCAGTATTGCCGCGAACGGCGAAGGCATTTATGATGGCACCGAAAAGCAAACTCACCTGATTGCCGGCTTTGGATACCTGCCCCTCCCGAATGTGGTTATCAAAGCAGACGTGAGGCTGATGCATACAGGTCCTCAAAATCCGGAACTCGTCGTAAACCCGGCTCCCAATGCATTGCCCTATCAGCAGAGCAACCAGTTTATAAATCTCGGCATCGGTTATTCCTTTTAATTCAAAAAATTTCCCATGCAAATCGAACGGAGAAAATTTTTGGCCTCTGCCTGCAAAGCCTGCCTGTTCACGGGCGCGGGTTTCCTGCTTTCAGATCTGATTGCATGCAGCCCGACCACAAAGATTATCCGTCTGCCGGTTATGGAGAATACAGTGAGTCTGCCGATTTCATCATTCAGTAAAGAGCCCCTGCAAATTATAAGTCCGGAAGGATGGCTTTATAATATTGCCGTACGAAAAACAGCCGACGATCAGTTTGAGGCCCTGCTGCTGCAGTGCACACATCAGCAAAATCAATTGACCGCTACTCCGAACGGATATATATGCACACTGCATGGAAGCCGGTTTAGTCAGGAAGGTCAGGTTCAAAAAGGGCCGGCTGCCCTTCCGTTGAAAAAATATTCAACAGTTACGAACCAGGATCTTCTCATCATTCATCTTAATGCCTGAAAAATTTAAACATTGAAAAAATTAATCATCATAGTTTCTGCGATTTCTTTTGGATTGGTATCCTGCCATAAGGCCATGGAAACCGGCAGCAATACGCAGACGTACGACAGCCTCGAAGCGGATGTAATTCAGGATTTTACAAACAACGTTGTTTTTTTCCGGTATTTTACCCTGTTGACCGCAGGTTCAACTCTGCAGAATTCGGTAACTAATTTGACCACAACCACCAGTGACGCAAATCTGGCGCAGGCTAAATTGGATTGGAAAAACATGCGTTCCGATTGGGAGCAAAGTGAGGGATTTCTGCTCGGACCCGTTGAATCGAACGACTACGATCCCAATACCGATACCTGGCCCACAGACTATGTTCAAATGGATTCATTGTTGGCCAGCAGCAATCCGCTGACAACTGACGATGTAAAAAATCTGCCGCAGAGTCTTCGCGGATATCATCCGCTGGAATATATGTTCTGGGGAAAAGGCGGCAGTAAGACTGCTGCGAATATTACCGCGCGCCAGAAACAATATATGGGTTCGCTGATCAGCGATATCCAGGTCAATAATGTGCAACCACTTTACAACGACTGGTTCCTGGGAACTGATAATTATTCTCAGCAGGTTCTGACAGCCGGCAAGGGAAGTACTGAATTTTCAACCCGCCAGGCGCTGTTTCTGAATATTATTTCCGCGATGTCGGATATCTGCGATGAAGTAGGTGCATCCAAAATGTTTGAACCTTTTGTTACCCGGGATTCCACCATTACAGAATCACCCTACTCAGGGAATACACTGATCGATTTTAAAAGCAATATTCTGGGACTGCAACAGGTGTATATGGGATTGAATGGCGGAAAAGGAATTCGAAATCTGGTGGCCGCGAAAAATCTCGACCTGGATCAGAAAATTCAGGCACAGATCAATGCAGCCGTCAACTCATTTGCACAAATCACAAACAGGTATGAGGAAGCTATTTTTAATCAGCGCACCCAGGTTCAGAATACCATGGATCAGCTGGCCACCCTGCACAACTTGTTAGATGGTGATCTGACAAATTTTATCAAAGAGAATATTAAAGATTAAGGGGAGCAGGAATGAAGAAATTATATATTATTCTGGTGACCGGCCTGCTGGTGATTTTAATGAGCCGGTGTCACAAGTCTGAACTGGCACCCGAAGCAACTTACGACGATCGGTTAAGTGGTGGTAAGGCTACCGTTTTTGATGAATCTTCACATGCACTTACACATTCCATCGATGGCATGGGCGCACGGGATGAACGTGTGCATGAACTCGGCGACCAGACTTTTGAAGCGAAATTTGTGGCGCCGCCGGCGATTGTATTCGGCGGTCTGGGTTCGATTTTCAATAATGTTTCCTGCATCAATTGTCATCGTAATGACGGGGGTGGGTTCCCTTCAACCGGTTCAGCCACTTCCGGTTTACTGATGCGGATCAGTCAGTCGGGTACCGATCCGCACGGGGGTCCGCTGGCTGTAGACGGATACGGTACGCAAATTCAGGATCAGGCCGTGCTGGGTTATAGCGCTGAAGCCGGGGTCCAAATTAATTATACCGAGTCTCCTTTTACATATCCGGACGGGACGAGTGTAAGCCTTCGTAAACCCACGTATACTTTGCAAAACCCATATATTCCATTTTCGGTTCCATATATGTTATCGCCACGACTGGCACCGCCACTGATTGGAATTGGTTTACTGGACGATATTCCGGAAAGCACTATTCAGAGCTTTGTAGATGCCGGTGACCAGAACGGAGATGGTATTTCAGGAAAAGTAAATATGGTATATGATCCCTCTTCGGGCGAAACTAAAATCGGACGGTTTGGTTTGAAAGCGAACACGAATTCACTGCTCACCCAGGTGGCGACAGCTTATCAGCAGGACATGGGTGTTACGTCTTATATTCAAACGGCCGAAAGCAGTTTTGGCCAGTCCCAGTTTCCATGGGCAACAAATACCGACAAACCAGAGCTGGCAGACAGTTTATTAAATTTTGTAACATTTTATGTAAGAACGCTGGCAGTACCAGCGCGCCGCATGGTGAACGATCCGGATGTGCAGGCCGGCTCTGTTATTTTTAATCAGATCAACTGTGCCGGATGTCACCGGCCTACCATTATGACCGGCCCTGATTTTAATCTGCCGCAACTCAGCGGACAGCGTATTCATCCATACACCGACCTTTTACTCCACGATATGGGTGAGGGTCTTGCCGATAACCGCCCGGATTATCTCGCTACCGGTACCGAATGGAAAACAAAAGCACTATGGGGCCTGGGTCTTTTGCAGAAAACAACCGGCGTTGCCTATTATCTTCACGATGGCCGGGCCCGGAGCATTGAAGAAGCGATTCTGTGGCACGATGGTGAAGCGGCAAAATCCAAACAGGCTTTCACGAGCCTGACGCAGACCGAAAGAAATCAATTGATTAAATTTTTGAACTCACTCTGAGTTTGTGCGCCCTTCCGGCTTATCTTCGGAATAAAAAAAGTGATCATGAAAACCGGTGTGGTGGGTTTTGGTATCGCTGCACAATGCATGCACCTGCCATTCCTTGTCACCAATCCGAAATTCGAAGTCAAAACCATTTTACAAAGAAGAGGTGATGAAGCGAAGGAAAAATATCCATCGGTAGAAATTGTGCGAAGCCTGGACGACATGCTGGCAGATACGAGTCTGGAATTGATAATTATTACGACTCCGAACGATTCTCATTTCGATTATGCCAAACGGGCTATGGAAGCCGGCAAACATGTGGTTGTTGAAAAGCCGTTTACCATAACATCGGAAGATGCTCGGAAACTGATCGCCGTTTCAAAAGAAAATAAACGCACCTTAAGTGTCTATCAAAATCGCCGCTACGTCTCCGATTTCTTAACCATTCGAAAATTACTGGATGAAAATAAGCTGGGAGAAATTGTCGAATTTGAAGGGCATTACGACCGCTACCGCCCTGAATTAAGGCCCAATGCCTGGCGGGAGGAAAACATTCCCGGTAGTGGGATTTTGTATGATCTCGGCGCCCACCTGATCGATCAGGCTTTTTGCCTTTTTGGAATGCCAAAATATATTACGGCCGACATCCGGATCCAGAGAACAAATGCAAAAGCGACGGATTATTTCGAACTATGGCTGGACTACGATTTTACAAAGGTGATACTAAAAGCGGGTATGCTTGTCCGTGAGCCCGGACCACGATATGCCATTCATGGAAGGCTTGGATCATTTATCAAATCCGGTGAAGATCCACAGGAGGCGCTGCTGAGAAAAGGGATCCTGCCTGTTGCGGCGGATTGGGGTCAGGAGTCACCGGATATCTACGGCCTGTTGCATACGGCCACCGATACAGGAATCATTAACGAGAAATACCCTTCCCTTCCGGGTAACTACGGAAGTTTCTATGACGACCTGTATGATGCTATTCAAAATGGAAAAACGCTGAAAGTAAAACCGGAACACGGTTACAATGTTATCCGGGCAATTGAGCTGGCAACAGAAAGCAATAATAAAAAATCCCGGATCGCCTGTTCCAAAATGATGAATATAGAATATCCCTAAACAACAAGCAGGCTGCAACCCCGGATATCGCTGTTATCCATTCTTCCAAGTACTTCGAAACTACCATCGCCATAAATTTTCGCGACATCGTCGGTCGCAATAAAAGCACAGGACGACCTGTTGGCCAGATCGATAATATTCAGCAGTCCTTCGCCGGATTCACGAATGCGCAGAGGATCATCTTCATCCCGGATCAAGACTTTCATCCAGGGTACGGGTTTATATACCCCTTCTCCCGCCGAATAGGCCTGGGACAGAAGTTCCGTCATTCCATATTCTGAGTGAATGTGGGAAAGACCCAGCTTTCGTTTCAGCATATCATGCATCTCCAGCCGGGTGATTTCTTCCCGACGCCCCTTCATACCGCCGGTTTCCATGATTATGGTATGGGATAATTGCATGGAGTATTTTTCGGCAAAATCCATTAAGGCAAATCCGACGCCGATCACCAGTGTACGTTGTCTGTCCTTTTCGAGTTTCTCTAAAATATGGTAAAGTTTTTCAAAATCGAAAAGGTAGAATCCGCTTTCTGAGTGTCCGCTCAAGCGGATGAGTTCATCCACCATCCAAACCAGCGAGGAACCGGATCTCTCCAGGTAGGAAGGCAATAAACCGAGAATACAGTAATTGCCCGGGTCACCATAAAAAAAATCAAATCCTTTAACGAAACTTTCACGATAAAGGGAAATCTGTTTTACAAAATGACGAGCAGGCTGAACACCCGTTGTGCCGCTGCTTTCAAAAATCATTTCCGGTTCAAACTCACCGGTTTTAACAGCGTCCGTTTTAAAAAAAGAAGCCGGAAGAAAGGGAATCTGTGTCAGTTCCTTCACGCTGTCCGGATTGGCCTGAAAGCTATCTGCAAAACGCCTGTACAGCGTATTTCCCGAATACTGGGATTTGAATAATTCAAGGGCTCTGGTTTGAAAATTATGCGGCAACCCATTGAAGATCTCCTCGTATTGATATATGGAAGAATGGCTTTTCATTACCTGTATGGGGTTGGATTGTCGAATCAAAAGTTTACCCGGTGCAATACTAAAGCTTTTCGTCAAAATCCTTTACTTTGTGCTGTCCAAATCATATTCATGAAGTCAAGATTTCCCGTTCTTTTTTGTTTGTTTCTCGGGCTGTTTGGATGCAGTAAAGATCAGAACAAGTCGGGTCCGACTATTAAATTAAAATCATATACGGATATGGTACCGGAGAGCGGCGCATTCAATGCGGTGCTCACCTATTCCCAGAAAAGCGGAAATCTGTCCGGTGATTCCCTATGGATCATCCGCCACCGGTATAATCAGACTCCGATACCCGTAGGAGAAGAAACACCGGACACATTAATGACTCTTCTTCCGGATGTTCCAAGTACAAATACTGCCGAATTCAGTACTTCCCTGGCCTGGGCGAATATTAGTTATGGAATCAATGGTGAAAATGATACATTTGATTTCAAATTTGTACTGGTTGACATCAATGGAAATCACAGTGATACGGTCACTACCGGTAAGGTTGTCGTACTTCAATAATTGCTTGAAACTTGGCCTGGATTCGGAAAGTATTTGATTTTTTTCTTTTCAGCAGTCTTTACATTTCTCTTTGCGCGGTTTTGATGACCTGGCAGAGCAGTCACGTGCTGCATCTTTCTATTTCCGCAGATTATTACTGGTTCGTTTTTTTTGCCACCGTTTGCAGTTATAACTTTCACTGGTATCTCACACCTCCGTCCCAATCTTCTGCAGTACGCAGCCAGTGGTCGCTCAGTCATAAGAATACTCACCTTCTGCTGTATTTCGCCGGAATCATCGGATCCGTCATTTTTTTTTACAAGCTACGACAGCATTGGTTTGCGCTTTTTTTTGCCACCCTGCTGACATTTCTTTATTCGGCGCCAAAAATTCCATTGCCCTATTTCCGTTTTCTCAAACAGGTGGCTATAGGAAAAACCATTTTTCTTTCAACAGTCTGGACTTATGTAACCGCCATCCTTCCGGTGTTTATTGCAGGCCTGCATTTCAATCACCAGATGAAATGGTTTGCCACCAGTCGTTTTTTTCTGGTTTATGCCATTTGTATGTTATTCGATTACCGCGACCGGTCGGAAGATAAGCAGGAAGGGATACGTACGTTCGTAAACTATTTCGATGAAACGGCCGTAAACCGGTTATTCGTTTCCACAATCATCGTATTCATCATTTTCACGCTGGCGCTGGTTTCAGCCGGTGTTTCATATATTTCGGTTATCGCGATCATATTTCCCGGAATCATCCTGCTGGCTATTTATCCTTATTCTAAACTAAGCGTATCTGATTACCTGTATTACTTCGTTTTGGACGGCCTGATGATGCTTTCAGCTTTACTGATGGCAATACTGCCAATTTGATTATTTTTGGCCCTAAATTTTATTCATGGCCAAAGCCACCCGTGCAGTCAGCTCAAAAAAAACCATACTCCCCACGGCATCACTTGCCTTTCTAAAAAAATATCTCAACACGCCTTCCCCGGTTGGCTTTGAAAGCGGCGGTCAAAAAGCATGGATCGAATACCTCAAACCTTATATAGATACTTATTTTACGGACGCTTATGGAACCGCGGTAGGTGTTATCAATCCGGATGCAAAATTCAGGGTGGTCATCGAGGCACATGCCGATGAGATCAGCTGGTTTGTTAATTATATCAACCCGGAGGGACTCATGTACCTTAAACGAAACGGCGGAGTGGACCATCAGGTGGCGCCGGGCCAACGGGTAATCATCCATGGAACAAAAGGGCCCGTGAAAGCTGTTTTCGGGTGGCCGGCCATTCATACCCGTATGGGAAATCCGGATGTTAAGGAAGTGCATCCAAAAGTTGATAATCTTTTCCTGGACTGCGGCGCCAGAAACCGAAAGGATGTTGAAGAACTCGGCATCCATCCCGGTTCTGTAGTTACCTATCAGGACGGCTTCGATGAACTCGCGTATAATACGCTGATCGCCCGCGCTTTTGACAACCGGATCGGTGGCTTCATGATCGCTGAAGTGGCGCGGCTGCTTACCGAAAATAAAAAGAAACTGCCTTATGGTTTGTATATCGTGAATGCCGTGCAGGAAGAAGTCGGATTACGCGGTGCCGAAATGATTGCCCGCCGGATCAAGGCGGATGTGGCCATCATCACCGATGTTACTCATGATACGGCGACACCCATGGTAAACAAACTGGTAGAAGGTGATATTACCTGCGGTAAGGGACCCTCTCTGGCATTCGGTCCGGCCGTACATAACCTGCTCTTGTCCTTTGTTCGGGATACGGCTGCTAAAAAAAACATCCCGGTGCAGCTTCGTGCCGTTTCCCGCAGCACAGGGACGGATACGGATTCATTTGCCTATGCCAATGAGGGCTGCCCTTCTGTATTGATATCCATACCGCTCCGATATATGCATACAACGGTAGAAATGCTAAATCGCCAGGATATCGAGCAAACCATATTGCTGATGTATGAAACCCTGCTGGCATTGACACCAAAAACGAATTTCAATTATCATTTATAACTTCGGCTCACTGTAAAATTGGGATATGATCCGCAACAACTGGACAAACAAAGAAATTCAGGAAATATATGAGCTCCCTTTGCTGGAACTCGTTTACCGGGCCGCTACCGTGCACCGGGAATATAATAATACGGCTGAAGTGCAGGTCTGCACCCTGCTTTCAGTAAAAACCGGTGGCTGTTCTGAAGACTGCTCTTACTGTCCCCAGGCAGCCCGATATCATACCGACATAAAGGTTCATGCGCTGATGCAAACGGAAGAAGTGCTTAAATATGCGGAAAAAGCCAGACTGGCCGGATCCACGCGCTTTTGCATGGGGGCCGCCTGGCGCGAAGTCCGGGATAACCGCGATTTTGACCGGGTGCTCGAAATGGTAAGGGGTGTCAACGCCATGGGTATGGAAGTATGCTGTACCCTGGGCATGCTTACTGAATCCCAGGCAGAAAAACTCGCCGACGCGGGGCTTTACGCCTATAATCATAATCTGGATACCTCTCCTGAATATTATGAAGAAATTATAACGACACGCACCTATGAGGACCGGCTAAATACCCTTGGCAATGTTCGAAAAGCAGGTATCAGTGTTTGTTGCGGGGGCATTATCGGGCTGGGGGAAACGCATGAAGACAGGATTCATATGCTGCAGCGCCTGGCTACTTTGCCCGAACATCCGGAAAGCGTGCCTATCAATGCGCTGGTGCGAATCAAAGGCACTCCGCTGGAAAACAATCCGAAAGTTGACATTTGGGATATGGTTAGAATGATTGCTACTGCGCGAATCCTGATGCCAAAGACCATGGTCAGGCTGAGTGCCGGTCGCGCAGAAATGAGCATACCTGAACAGGCTTTTTGCTTTATGGCAGGTGCAAACTCCATTTTTGCAGGGGATAAACTGCTGACTACTCCAAACCCGTCATTCGAAGAAGATAATGCGATGTTTGCCCTTCTGGGACTCGATGCTATGGAAGCGTTTAAAACAAGTGTGAGAGTGTGATAGTGTGAGAATGTGGTTTAACGGTTCCTGTATAAAAAAGAATTCCTCCATAGACATGGAGGAACTTTTTTTAACCCTTAAAACAACCAACATGAAAATCTTTGTGGTTGTATATATAACGTAAGGGTCATATAATGGTTTAGCCGGTTATTGTGAAAGGACTGTTAATCCCCCTCACCTTTCCACCAGGGCAAGGTCCAATACCTGCTGCATGGTTTTCACGTAATGAAATTTCACTCCCCGGATGAAACTGGAATCAATTTCACTGATATCTTTTTCGTTTTGCCAGCAAAGAATCACTTCTTTAATGCCTGCCCTTCTGGCTGCCAGAATTTTCTCCTTGATACCACCCACCGGCAATACCTGACCCCGAAGTGTTATTTCACCGGTCATTGCCAGATAGGGTTTTACCCTCTTCCCTGTTATCGCAGAAGCCAGGGATGTCATCATCGTGATACCGGCACTGGGTCCGTCTTTTGGAGTGCCGCCCTCAGGTACATGTATGTGTAATGTCTTTTTCGCAAAAATATCTGTATTGAACCCGTACTTTTTTGCGTTGGACTGCAGATAGGTCAATGCGGTTGTAGCGCTTTCCTTCATAACGTTACCCAGGTTACCGGTTAGTTTAAGGTCGCCCTTACCATCGCTAATGCTTGTTTCGATAAAGAGGATATCACCCCCCACATAGGTCCAGGCAAGGCCGACTGCAACTCCGGGCATATTGGCCACTTTATACAGATCGTTGCTGTACCGGGGTTTTCCCAATACTTTTTCAATATCTTTTTCAGTTACGGAGGCTTTAAGTTTTGCTTTGAACGCATATTCTTTAGCCTCATAGCGCATGATGGATGCCAGCTGCCTGTCCAGTTCACGTACACCACTTTCCCGGGTATAATCGCTAATCACTTTTACCAGGTTTTTATCGGATAACCTGAGATTCAGATCCTTTAAACCATGGGCTTCTTTTTGCTTGGGAATGAGATGTCGTTTTGCAATCTCTACTTTTTCTTCAATGGCATAACCGCTCAGATCGATGATCTCCATGCGATCGCGCAAGGCGGGTTGAATATGGCCGATGTCATTGGCGGTTGCCACAAACAACACGCGGCTCAGATCATATTCCTGTTCCAGGTAATTATCGTAAAAGGTATTGTTTTGTTCAGGGTCCAACACTTCCAGCAAGGCTGAAGTAGGGTCGCCCCTGAAATCTGTTCCTACTTTATCTATCTCGTCCAGAATGATGACCGGATTGGATGATTTTGCTTTTTTTAAAGACTGTAAAATCCGCCCGGGCATTGCTCCGATATATGTTTTTCGGTGACCCCTGATTTCACTTTCATCATGCAGACCACCCAAACTCATCCTTACATATTTTCGGCCGATGGCAGCGGCAATACTTTTACCGAGGGAGGTTTTTCCTATTCCAGGAGGTCCGACGAAACAGAGAATGGGACTTTTCAAATCGCCTTTCAGCTTCAGCACGGCAAGATATTCCAGGATTCTCTCCTTTACCTTCTTCATCCCGTAGTGATCCTGGTCAAGGACTCTCGCGGCTTTTTTCAGATCATACAGATCATCGGTAAATTCGTTCCAGGGCAGGTCCAGCATCAGGTCCAGGTGATTGTATACGATGGAATAATCCGGTGTGCTGGGATGCATGCGTTCCAGTTTCTCAATACCCTTTTTAAAAATATCCTTCGCGGACTGTGGCCATTTTTTTGATTCCGCCTTCTTCTGCATATCCCGGATCTCACGCTCATTACTGTCTCCGCCCAGTTCGTCCTTTATACTCTTGAGCTGCTGTTGAAGAAAATAATCGCGCTGTTGTTTATCGAGCTCCGTTTTTGTTTTATTGGTGAGTTTATTTTTTAATTCGGCAAACTGCAATTCCCTTTGCAGAAGTTGCATCAGCAGATCCGCGCGGGCCCGGATATGATCACTTGCCAGCAGTTCCTGTTTTTCTGTTAATTCCGAATTCAGATTGTTGGAAATAAAATGAATCAGGAAGGATGGGTTTTCAATATTTTTCAAAATGATCGAGGCCTCCGTCGGGATATTGGGCGAAAGCTGAATAATCTGCGCTGCCAGGTCCTTTATATTGGAAACATAGGCTTCAAAATCCTGATCCTTTGGCGCTTCTTCTTCCTGCAACAGGATCACCTGAGCCTTAAAATAGGGATCGTCTGTGGTGATAGCTCCTACTTTGAACCTTCTTTTACCCTGCAGAATGACAGTGGTTCCGCCATCCGGCATTTTGATCACTTTAATGATCCGGGCTATGGTGCCGACAGCCACCAGTTCGTCGAGGGTGGGATCTTCGACACTGCTGTCCTTTTGTGCAAGCACACCAATGAGTTTATCGGCTTTATAAGCATCAGAAACCGCTTTTATGCTCTTATCCCTGCCGACCGTGATCGGAAGAACTACGCCGGGAAAAAGAACGGTATTTCTTAAGGGAAGGATGGGAATTTCCTTTGGAATCTCTGTATCGGCCAGGTTATCGTGTTCAGTTTCATTTATCGGGATGATGGGCATGAAGTCCATTTCCTGCTCGCTGCGCTGAAAAAAGAATTTTTCGTTCATATGTTCAAAAGGGGTGACAAAATAACACCCATTTTGGTATTATCCCATCTTTTTATGATTGATCCCACTAAGTTCAAGTTTGGTGCCATTCCTGCCTGGAACGTGGAATGCGCAATGCTTAACGCTGAACGCATGAAGCATGTTTTATCAGATAGGAAAAGATGTCATACCATGCCGTAAAACACGCCATTTACAGTATTCCGCACCGACCGTTAAACGTTGAGCTTTAAGCGTTCTGCGTTGAACTTTAAGCGTTAAGCGTTGGGCCTTCTGCGTCAGGCATTTGGCCTAAAAAATGCGAAAACCGACATAAAATTGTATAGTCCGGTTGTTCCAGGTGTCCACATTGGTGACATCATCGATGTCGCTTAACCCAAATATATAGCGTGCACCTCCTTTAAAACCACCTAGGTTGAGCTGTGCACCCCCTACAATCGAGAAATCACCCGATTTAAAAGCATTTTTTCCATTGGATGTAATATTCTGGCTGGTATTCATCAGAATACCAAATTGCGGACCGACCTGGATACTTAAAATGGGAATCGGTTTAAATGAAAGCAGGATCGGAATACTGAGGTAATTTAATGTAACACTTTGGTTATCGATTCCCACATTTCCTGCCTCGTTTACAATGCTGCTGAAATTACTGGCCGTCTGGGTTTTCGTGGAACTGAATAAAACTTCAGGCTGTATACCCCAGGTTGGGCTCAAATTTAGTTCAGCAAATCCGCCCGCCATAAATCCCCAGTTAAATCCATCGTCAAAAGACCGGCCATTCAATGAAGCCAGGTTGGCACCAGCCTTGATTCCAAGGTGGAATCCCTGTGCCTGAATTCGGGAAAAAGAAAAAATACTGAGAGCTAAAACTAGAAAACGGAGTTTCTTCATGAGTTGATAGTTTGTAGTTATGACTTTCAATTTACCGGAACGTTTAAATCCGGAATTTGGTGAGCTGGCTTTTTATTTTAACAGCTCTTTAATTCATTATTCATTTAAAGGAAAAAATTATACCAGTTCTATCAGGGTGATTTCAGGAAGAATTCCAACACGGCCCGGATAACCGATAAATCCGTATCCGCGGTTCACGTATAATTTTTGTTTTCCTTCTTCGTACAAGCCGGCCCACTGATCGTAAACATATTTAACCGGGCTCCATTTAAATCCCGGGATTTCAATTCCGAACTGCATGCCGTGCGTGTGCCCCGACAGAGTGAGATCAATATCACTGTATTTGGGTCTCACTTCGGCGTCCCAATGACTGGGGTCATGGCTCATCAGTATTTTAAACGGATATTTTTCGGCGCCGGGATAAGCTTCCCACATTTTTCCGTGCTTCGGAAAACGTGCTTTTGCGCTCCAGTTTTCAATTCCGATAAGAGCTATTTCCTGGCCCTGTTTTTCCAGCACTACGTGTTCATTCATTAATAAACGCCAGCCCATTTTTGCCTGAATAGCTTTCAGGTCTTCAATATTCTGATCTCTCAATGCCTCTGTAGGCCATTTCATATAGGCTGAACACATCCACATAATCTTCAATTTCCGCGCCCACCAGATCGATATGGGAAGGAATCAGGTCCAGGTTGGGCACTTCGGATTTCAGGACTACATCCCTGGCGGCTACCTGGTTTACCATACAGTCATACAGGCTCTGGGTAATATTATGCAGGTCGAAACCAATACCCGTTGTACTGTTAGCCTGTGGATCAGCATCCACCAGCAGGGTTTTGAACTCGAGGACAGCCAGAC
>Ga0206903_10122_pt1 | contig 25183 bp, 19 predicted proteins | sample Alteio_BWOrgHeat_45_FD_152959 | JGI IMG/M metagenome (GOLD analysis project Ga0206903, IMG submission 152959) | Enriched cells from forest soil in Barre Woods Harvard Forest LTER site, Petersham, Massachusetts, United States -... | ecosystem: Environmental > Terrestrial > Soil > Temperate forest >... | reverse complement strand
CCAAACACGCTGAGCGGCGCACCACGCCAATATTGGTATAGCCACAAGCTAAGTTCGGCCGATCACAGAATTCGTCCGTTCGCAATTTCAGGCTTTTCCCCTAAGGCCTGCAGGCTTTCCGCTGCAGCTTCGATCGTAGACAATGCATGCTTACGCGGCTCTTTTCGAATCTCTCCATAAAGAGAAGGCATATCGGGGTTTAAAATCACCCGGTGGAGTTTGAGTAGCCAAGGGTTTCGCCACCATAAAGTTTTTGACTGTTTCCAATTTCCATCGAGTAAAACGATCCCAGCCACTGAATCCAGCGAAACCGTTTTTCCGCCGCGGGCTACGACCTGAAAGGGAACGTCTTCTTTGAGCCGCTTAGCATCTTTTAGCGGGCCGAGGAATAAAACCGCCCATTGTTTCGACTCTACTTTCTCTCCCAGGGCAGCATTTAACGATGCCCAAGACAGACCCACCCGATGAACGGTATTGGGCAAGGTTAGGGACAGGAGCCGGGCGGTGCTAAGGGGGTTTTTGGCCTCTCGGGGATGTTGCAGCACTAAAAGCCGAGTCTTCGAGGGAAAAGCAGTGATAGAATCACAAAGACAAAGTGGCAATGCCTTCCAACAATTTGGGCAGCTTGCCTGACGATCGGTATTTGGTGTATCACTCTGCATTCGGGGTAAACCGATAACAGTTATCCAATTGATTTTCACCTTTAAATAGCTCCGAAAATTAACTCCGTGCGAAAGCTGATAGGGAAATGAAAGTAAATTCGAAGATACGTAATATTGCGATTATTGCTCACGTCGATCATGGCAAAACCACGCTAGTGGACGGTCTCCTCTGGCAAAGCGGCCTTTTCCGAGACAATCAGGCAGTCGCTGAAAGAGCGATGGACAGCATCGATATCGAGCGCGAACGTGGAATTACTCTGGTCGCGAAGAACGCTTCCATTGAGTACAAAGGGGTACGAATCAATATTGTGGATACCCCTGGCCACGCCGACTTTGGTGGCGAGGTTGAACGAGGTCTCCAGATGGTGGATGGTGCTTTGCTGCTGGTGGATGCGGCGGAAGGACCACTTCCTCAAACCCGCTTTGTGTTGCGGCATGCGCTGGAGCTTGATCTCAAAATCGTAGTCGTGATGAATAAGATCGATCGGCCCGACGCGAGACCCAAAGAAGTGCTGGATGAGATCTATGCTTTGTTTTTTGATTTGGATGCCAAAGACCATCAGATCGATTTCCCCATCGTCTATACCAACGCTCGTAAACGAATTGCGGTGAAAACCCCCGAAGAGGGACCAACCGGCAAGGACTTAGGGCTGCTCTTTGACACCATCGTGGAACATATTCCGGGGCCCACGATTAAAGAGGGTGGGCTGCAGATGCTCATCTCTAATACCAGCTACAGCGATTACATCGGACGCCTTGCCGTGGGTAAATTGCACGCGGGGACCATTCGAGTCGGAGATAAAGTCGTTCTTTGTCAGGCTAAGGGGATTAGCCCGGAAACCAAGATCACGGCTCTATTTGCCTACGAAGGGCTGGCAACTAAGCCGGTCCAACAGGCCGATGCTGGGAACATCGCGATTGTGGCCGGAATCGAAGAGCTCAAAATTGGTGATACTATCAGTGATCCGGTGGATCCGCGGCCTTTGCCGCGAATTGCCATTGAAGAGCCCACCATTTCTATTGAGCTTTTGGTAAATACTTCACCGTTTGCCGGGCGGGACGGCAACCGTCTTACGTCTCGCATCCTTTGGGATCGGCTGGAAAGGGAACTGCGTACTAACGTTTCTCTGCAAGCCCATCGGACGGAAGCCTCCGATACGATGGTTTTGAAAGGTCGAGGCGAATTACAATTTGCCGTTTTAGCTGAGCAAATGCGTCGAGAAGGCTATGAGTTCATGTTAGGTCGCCCTAAGGTGATCACTCGTGAAGTGAATGGCCAGCTCGAGGAGCCCCTGGATCATGTGGTCCTAGATATTCCGGAAAATTATGTAGGAATGGTAACTGAGCGGCTAGGATCTCGGAAAGCCGAGATGACGAACTTAGAGAAAAAAGGGTCTGACCGGGTGCGTCTGGAGTTTGACATCCCATCCCGCGGGCTAATCGGTTATCGCTCTGAGTTCTTAAACGATACGCGTGGATTAGGACTCATCAGTGCTTACTTTGTGGGTTATGTCCCTTGGAAAGGACGAATTATCGATCGGGTGAATGGTGCCTTAGTCGCCGATCGGGCGGGAGACACGACTCCCTACGCACTTTTTAACTTGGAACCGCGCGGAAAACTCTTTGTTAAGGAAGGGACCGAGGTCTATGAAGGCATGGTGGTCGGTGAAAACAATCGGGCCAATGATTTAAACGTGAACCCGGTTCGAGGAAAGAAGCTCACCAATATTCGGGCGGCGGGGAGTGATGAAAATATTATTTTGACTCCAGTGACCCCGCTTACCATCGAATGGTCTTTAGCTTGGATCGCGGATGATGAAGTCCTGGAAGTGACGCCAAATTTTCTTCGCTTGAGAAAACGGGTGCTGGATCAGAATAAGCGCTCGATCATTCGAGGTCCTAAGGATAAAGCGAATGATGAATAATGGAAGGTAGTCACTAACGACCTGGACCGTGACTTTTCCCATTAGGCAATGCCGGGTTTTTTCCGGTGTTGCCTAAAGAGGTCATCACCTGCCAACAGTTCCTTGCCAGTACTCCGCTGGACTCTTATACTAACTTGAGATTTTTGTTTTTTTTAATAGTTGCGACTTAACTTTCCCAATCACTGAATCGGTATCCACATGGCGACCAAAAAAGATTTGAAGACCCTCGTGGGTCAACTTTTTATCGTTGGCTTCAATGGTTATTCCGTTCCAGCGGAATTCAAAGAATTCATGCAGGAAACCAACCTGGGCGGAGTCATTTATTTCAAACGAAACGTGCAGTCGCCAGCCCAATTGGCCGAGCTGAGTAACGAGCTTCAGTTCAGCTGTCGCTTACCAACCAGCACCCCGGTTTTTATTTCGATTGATCATGAGGGGGGTAAGATTAACCGGTTGGTAAAGCCGTTTACCAAATTTCCTGGCAATGACTACTTGGGAGAATTGGGATCGCCCAAAATTGGTTTCGAATTCGGGGCGGTTTTGGGAAAAGAGTTAAAAGCGGTCGGTATTAATGTGAACTACGCTCCGGTGGTGGATGTAAATACCAACAAGGATAATCCGATTATTAAAAACCGAGCTTTCTCGGATGATCCGGAAGTCTGTGGCAAGTTAGGTTCCGCAGTTTGCCGAGGCATCCAGAAAATGGGAGTGGTCGCGGTAGCAAAGCATTTTCCAGGTCACGGGGATACCACGGAAGATTCCCACCACGCACTTCCTCGCGTGGATAAGGCAGTGGAGGATATGGAGACCATGGAACTCATTCCCTTTCGTAGAGTCATTCGCAGTCGAGTCGAAGGGATCATGACCGCCCATATTCTGAATAACTCGCTCGATCCCCAGTACCCTGCGACTCTATCGGAACGGACGATTGATGGATTGCTTCGACGCGAATTGCGGTTTTCGAAAATTATCTTTAGCGACGATATGGAAATGAAGGCGATTACCGAACACTATGGAGCTGAGGAAGCAGCGGTTCTCGCAATTAAGGCCGGATGTGACATGCTGATTTATCGCGGAGATAGCGGCCTTCCCACCAAGCCTCTTGAGGCGATTATTCGAGCGGTAGAGAGCAAAGAGATCCCCCTGGAGAAGATCGAAAAGGCCATTGAACGGATTCAGTCGGTGAAAAACATTTACGTCGACTCGAAAAGGCCCGTGGATGTTACCGAAGTCGGCAAGAATATCGGTCTTCCGGAACATTTCCAATTGGCTGACGTCATTACCCGTAAGGAATTACCGAAAGGTACTGTAGAAGACACCAGCTATTAAAGCTCTCCATTAAGGCGAGACTCCGCTCGCCATCAAAGTTTTGCCTCCCTTCGTGTTTCTTTCTTCATATTTGCTAATCCTCTGTCTCCAATTCGCCGATGAGTCTTAGAGTTCCCGGTGGAGAGATCTGCTTGATGTGAAGCGTTAATCTCGCCGCGCTGCGAACTCAGATAAAGAGGCTATGTGTCTGCAGCTCCCAAGAAACTGTCCGGCATTGAGGCATCCCACCCAACCGCGGCTGAGCCCAGCTGTCCCCTTTGTCGAGGAGCAGAGGTTCAAGTGAAAGCGGTTCAGGCAGGCTATGCCTTAGCTCAATGTGTTCAATGCAACTTTGTCTGGGATCCGGAGGGCGGTTTGAAGCCCACGGTGGTCTATGAAGAGAATTATTACCACAACGAGAATTTCAAAGGTGGCTATGCCAACTACTCCGAGGCAATGCAGGTTAATGCGATCACTTTTAGACGTCGATTGCAGGAAGCTTCTCGTAAGCAACGCAAGGTAGGGGCTTTGCTTGATGTGGGTTGTGCTTTGGGCGATTGTCTGAAACAGGCGGTCGATTTAGGATGGCCCGACCCCAAAGGCCTCGAGGTTTCTCGCTTTGCGGTAGAGTCTGCAAAGAAGAAAAATTTAACTGTATTTCAGGGCTCGCTGCTTTCCCATCCTTTCGCGCCTGGCTCGTTTGACGTTATTTTGATGCAAGACGTGATCGAGCACGTTCCGGATCCTGTCGCCCATCTCAAAGAAGCTTATGCCCTGCTTAAGCCGGGTGGCATGATCATGCTCACCACTCCAGATGTCGGAGGTCTGTGGTCACAGATCTTGGGTGGTCGATGGTATCACTATAAACCCGGCGAACATCTGGTTTACTTTTCTCGCAGTACCATGAGTTTGGCTTTAGCCAACGCGGGATTTGGGCAAATCGAAACCGAATCCACCAGCAATTATCTCAGCGTGGGGTACGTCTTAAATCGCTTGCAATATTATCACCCGAAACTTTTCTCCTGGGTGGCAACTGCGGCAAAACATACTTCGGTGGATCGGCTGGCGTTATGGTTAAGAATCGGGGAGCTCGAGGCCTGGGCCTGGAAACCAAATCCAGCACGTCACTTACGGGCGGCCTGAGTTGGCTATTTTCTTACTTATCGACGATTAATTGCGGTTTCTTGGCCTAGCCTATCTTCATGCGTTCCATCAGAAAAAATATTCAGCCGTCGATAGACCTCATCCAGCCGAACGTTGCATTGGCCCCGCAACCAGCTCGAGCTTCAAATCTCGAAAACTTAGAATCGCCGTTGCTTAGCTGGTTTGGCATCCGATCTTCCGTTGGGATTTTAGCGATTCTTTTAATTTGTTCACTTCCGCTTTTTTTTCTGCGTGGTTTCGGAGTGTTCGATGATTCGCTTTTTCTGAAATTCGGAGAACTCATTGCCTCGGGAGGAATCCCTTATCGCGATTTTTTCGATAATAAGCCCCCGGGTACTTATTTGATCGGGGCCGGAATTGCTTGGTTGGGGCAAGGGCATTGGTTGGCTCCCCGTTTCTTTTTGGTGGTTTTTGCTCTTTTTTATGGGTGGGGGATAATTCGCTTTTGCCGCTCGGTTTATCGGGAGCAAGTTGCCTACTATGCGACGATTTTCTTCCTCCCTTCTTATGTTATCGCTCAGGGTTACAGCTTTCACACTGACCAGTTGGCTGCGATCTGGGGATTGGCGGCTGCATGGGCATTGCTCCGTCTTCGCTCTACTCCAGTGAAATTCCTGGTTGCTGGAATCAGCGTCGGCGTATCGTTTTGGTTCAAGCAAGTGGCGGTGCTTTATCTAGTCGCCAATCTAGTCTGGGTAGCACTGCAAGCGGGAAGGGAAGGTCTTTCAATCCGGAAATGGTTGGTCACCTTTCTGCATCGTAGTGGATGGATGGTTTTGGGTTTTTTAATTCCGCTTGCGGTGATGGCGATAGGCCTAAAACTATTTCAGGCGGGGCCCGCGGCGTTGGATGCCATCTTTCGAGAGGGATTTCTGGCCGCCAAGAGCCCACTCAATCTGACCAACACTCTGACGTTTTGGCGACGGTTTCCCGCGGCGATTATGGCGATACTGGGCTTGGGCTGGCTAGCGTTTCGGCTGAAGTTTTCTCCGTGGTTGAACTGGCTTCTCTCACCAACCGTAAGTCTACTGGGGTTGAATGCGATTTTTGCAGCGATTCCCACCCTTCGCATGACCCACGACGGGGGACACCTGGCCCAAACCAGCCTTTGGGCTCTGGCCGCTTTGACCGGTGTGATCCTCGATCGAGCGATTGGTGGGTGGGACAAGGATAGAAGTGGAAAATTAAAAGCCTGGGGCACGGTTCTGGGTTATCTGGGATTTTTCAGTTATTTGGGGGCAATGCTCTATACCGGTGCCTACTTCCTGCAACAGCGTAGATTGATCTTGGATCTCGATCAGATGAACGAAATTCGTTCTGATTTAGCCCATTTCATCCCCGCTCAGGAGCCGATCTTATGTATTTCGGAGTCGGCGGCCAGACTCTACTATATGAGTGGTCACCCGGCAGCTAGCCGGTTTCTCTTTTTCTGGTGGCCTGAGCGTTTCAATTTATCCGATGCATTGGCCTTACTGAAAACGCATCAAGTGGCGGCAGCGTTAGTGGAATTTCCCAAGGGTCGTCCCATTTCTTTCGCCGAAAAAGAAATGAAGGTGTCTGACTTGGCAGTTTTCGAATCCAGTTACCGCAGCATTCCCCTGCGGACTGCTTTTCATCCCATCCAAAACACTACTTTGTATCTTCTAATTCGCCGGGACTATACCCAGCGAGCGACCGCGGAAGAAAATTCTCGTCGATAAATCAATTCTCCTTGGTCGGGGCGGGGGAGAGTGCTGGTTTAGCGTTCTTAGTGATCCATCGCATATAGAGAACTCGGATTGCGGCCTCGCGAATGATCCGAAATGACATTTTGGATTTGCCCCATTGCCGATCTTGAAATTTGATCGGGATTTCGGTGAGGCGAAATCCTAGACGGTGGGCTCGCAATTTCAATTCGATTTGAAATGCATATCCCACGGATTTTACCTGATCGATTTGAATTGCTTCCAGGACCTCTCTGCTCCACGCGTTGAAGCCTCCGGTAAGATCCAGATAAGGAAGTCCCAAAATCCACTGGGCGTAGAGATTTCCTCCGCGACTGATCAGCTGTCGGCTTAACGGCCAACTCTCGGTTCCACCTCCCGGCATGTAGCGACAGCCCACTACGACATCGAAAGTTTTCAATGATTCTATGAATCGGGCGACATCACGCGGATTGTGAGAAAGATCGGCGTCCATTTCTATTAAATGGGAATACCCTTTATCCAGACCCCAGTGAAAGCCGGCGACATACGCAGCTCCTAATCCGGCTTTTCCCGGCCTCCGGAGCAAATGCACACGCGGGGTTTGCTTCATGCGCTCGACTACGATGTTTTGAGTGCCGTCGGGAGAATTGTCGTCGACCACTAACGCATCGACTCCCGGCACGTTGTCCAGGAGTTCGCTCAGGGCCTTGCCGATATTTTCCCGCTCATTATAGGTCGGAATCACCACTAGAGTGGAATTCCCCGAAGGTATTTGGGGTGCCATAACTGTCTATTCTATGCTTTTCTAGGCGAGAGGGCTAGCAAGCTAAAATGCCTGCTCAGCCACTCCAGGTTTTAACAAACGGAAAAGAGCTCTGGTTGCACCAAGGAGCTTTCTAATTTGCCACAAACATACTCAAAGTCTTGTTTGCTCCATTTTAAATCGAGATCGTCGGCATGTACGGTAAGGACTTTGCCCATTCGATAATTTTGAATCCAATCCTCATAACAACGATTTAGTTGTTCCAGATAGGGTATGGGAATGTCTTTTTCAAAACTTCGACCCCGTTCGGCAATTCGCCGGACCAGGCAATCGATAGAACGGCGAACATAGACGACTAGATCAGGCGGCGTCAGGTACTCCACCATACCGTTATAAAGCCCCAAATAATTTTCGTAATCTCGGGTGTCCATGTTTCCGCCCTCATAAAGCGCTCGGGCAAAAATGTGGGCATCTTCGTAAATAGATCGGTCTTGAATCGCCGAGGCATTGGAACGAAGAATCCGTTGGTGGGTTTGAAACCGCTTGGAGAGAAAGAAAATTTGTTGGGGTAGTGCCCAACGACGCATGTCAGCGTAGAAATCAGCGAGATAGGGATTATCGTCGACAGCTTCGAAATGAGGCACCCAGGCATACCGGTCTGCTAACAACTGAGTGAGAGTTGTTTTCCCGGATCCAATATTTCCTGCAATTACGATAAACTGCTTGGCCATTTGTCTTGCTTGATCCTATTGGCTTGATGGGAGCTTCTGCCTGGTCAGGGAAGTTTTCCAGTTAACCTCACCCCCAACAAAAACTATTTTGTACTTCGCCTACGGAGAAGCCGTCAAAGAAAAACGCGGAACCACCGCTATTTCGGCGTTGCGCAGAAGCAAATCCCGGTTATCATAAATTGTTTTTTTGGAGGTGTGACTATGAACATTAAGCGGGAAGAACTTGCCGTCTCCGACTACGAATCAGTTGTTTATGGCGAAGATCCTAAGACAGGTCTCAAAGCTATTGTTGCCATCCATAGTACGGCCCTGGGGCCAGCTTGCGGCGGGATCAGAATGCTTCCCTATGCCTCGCGTGAGGAGGCGCTTAAAGACGTTCTGCGTCTGGCTAAGGGGATGTCGTATAAATCCTCCCTGGCGGGCAATGGCTTTGGCGGAGGCAAGAGTGTAATCATTGGCGATCCGGCCAAGAAAACTCCTGAATTGTTTCATGCCTTTGGCGAGTTTGTTAATTCGTTCGACGGGAGATACCTTAGCGCTCAAGACATGAACATTACGAGCGAGGATCTGAAAAAAGTCAAAAAGACGACGCGTCACGTGATCGGCATTGAAGGTGAACCGGGATCCAGTGGTGATCCTTCGCCGGTTACTGCTCGTGGGGTGTTGCGTGCGTTGGAAGCCACCGCGGAAAAGATCAATGGTGCGAAAAGTCTCGATGGAATTCGAATTGCGATTCAGGGGTTAGGATCGGTCGGTTATCGCTTGGCTGAGATGGCTCACGAGGCAGGGGCTGAGCTTTGGGTGACCGATATCAATCCGGCAGTGGTAGAGAAAGCCGTTGAGATGCTGGCTGCCGAACCGGTGGAAGGCGATGAGATTTTTGAGGTGGAATGTGACATTTTTTCTCCCAACGCTAAGGGAGCGGTGTTGAACGCCGAAACCATTGGACGTTTGCAATGCCAAGCCGTTTGCGGTGCTGCTAACAATCAACTTGCCACCGATGCCGATGGTTTTCGACTTCACGAACGAGGTATTCTTTACGCCCCGGATTATGCGGCGAATGCTGGGGGAATTATCAATATTTTCGTCGAATTTGGAGGTTATTCCCAGGCCAAGGCCTTTGAACATACCGATCGGATTTATCACACCATGAGAGAAATCTTTCGTCGATCGGACAAAGAAAAAATTCCTCCGTTTGTGATCGCGGATCGGATTGCCGAGGAGCGAATTCTTGCCGGACGTTCAAAATAAACAGCCCGGGCATCCCTTCGGGATCCATCGAGTTTTAGATTCTGAGCCGCGCTTACCTCAGGCCGCAGAGCGTCTGGATAATCGGCTTCCTATTTACTCCAATGAAATTCTGATAACCGTGGAACGCCTAAATATCGACGCGGCGAGCTTCGTGCAGATGGAAGAGGAGACGGGTAAAGAAGCCGAGCGCATTGGTCGCATGGTAATGGAAAACTGCGAGCGGCGGGGTAAGCAACAGAACCGAGTGACTGGCTCGGGGGGGATGTTAATTGGGCGGGTTGCTCAGATTGGTACGAAGTATCATGGTCCCTTGAAGTTAAAAGTAGGGGATCGGATTGCGAGTCTAGTTTCGCTTTCTCTCACTCCTTTACACCTTGAAGCGATTCACAAAATTCATCTTCCCGTACATCAAATTGAAGTCAGTGGGCATGCCATTCTCTTTGAGAGCTCTATCGCTGCGCCCCTGCCCAAAGATATGCCGGAAACGGTGGCAATGGCGGTGTTTGATGTGGCAGGAGCTCCCGCGACGGTCAACGGGTTATGTCAAAAGGGCAAAACACTGGTGGTGATTGGCGCCGGAGGGAAGGCCGGTTTGCTTTCGTGTGTTGCTGGGCGTCATAAGATCGGTAAATCAGGTAAGCTCATTGCGATAGAGCCTTTCGCGCGTGCTGCTAAAGAGCTGAAAGCCCTCGGAGTTTGTAACGAAGTGTTAGAGATTGATGCCACGGATCCCATCGCAGTGATGTCTGGTGTGGAAAAGGCGACCCGTGGTAAAATGGGAGATATCGTTATCAATGTCGCTTCCGTTCCTAATACCGAAATGGGAGCGGTTTTGAGCGCCAAGGCGAAGGGCAAGGTAGTCTTTTTCAGCATGGCGACTTCATTTACCAAAGTCGCTTTGGGAGCGGAGGGAGTGGCGAGTAGCGCGACCCTGCTCTTCGGTAACGGTTATTATCCCAATCATAGTAAATTTGCGTTGGATTGTCTTCGCAAGCACAAGCCCCTAAAAGAACTTTTCTATCGTCGTTATCAATAAAAATTAGGGTTCCTCTAAAGAAGGTAACTTATGAAAGTTCCCAATTGCCGGGTTAATAGCATCGGCGAGATTTCCAATTGGGGTAAGCAATTTCTTACCTCCCTGGAAAGCAAGCATATCATCGAAGTCACCTACGAGACTTCGTTGCAAGCGTTTGCGAATTCTTTGCAACCTAGTACTCGAATTCCGATTCTGATGATCGAGAATGTTCCGGAAAGTCGCCAGTCGATCCAAAAATTAAGAGCTAGTGGCCGCCGCTTTTACTTGGTTTGGTTTGGGCGAATTTTTACTAAAGAAGATTTGGCCTTTGCGCTGGAGCATCGTGCATTTTGCGTATTTGAGCAGGCTCGGGCAGATGAGAAAAAAGTGAGTGAAGGTCTACTACAGCTCTCTCATAGTTTGGAACGGGCCGAGCACTTTGAGCAAATGGTTCATTCGCTCAAAGCGTTGCTCATTCAAGCCGAAACTGATTCGGCGATGCAGCCGGTAGTGGCTGAGATTAAAACCGCAGTGAGTAAGTTGGAGCGTTATGGCGTGCACAATGATTTTGTGGGCGCTCCTGCGGAGGTTACTTCCACTAAAGATGCCAAACTGCCCTTTTACAAAGCCCAAGGTTTTGGCGACGCTTTGACCACGGTCCACAATTTGGAGCGGACCGGAGTCCTTTGGGTAAGAGGCACTCTGCCCGATCAGGAAGGAAAAATAGAATTTCTTCAGGGCAAAATTATTTCCGGCCATGCAGGTGAGTTACATGGACTTAAGGCGATTTATCGAATGTTCCTCTGGGATGAACCTCGTTTCCTCTTCACCCGCCAGGATCCTCAAAATGTAGTTTTTGAGGAGCAGCTCGAGCAAAGTATGAAATATCTCTGTCTAGAAGGTGAGACTTTGCGGCGTCGGTTCGATAAGATTCGCCATGAATTGCCCCCACTCGATTTAGCTCTAGAACTGGAGCCCAGTTCTCTCCACGTTAGCACTCAATTGACCTCGGAGGATTTTTCCACTCTGGCCAGCATCGTGGAGTTCGGAAAAGTTGGAATGGTGCTTAACTATAATCCTGCTTCCGATGTTCATGTTTACGAGAGCCTGATTCGATTAAAGAAGCACAAACTGATCCGAGTAGCTGCCTAGAGCTCTGGACTTCAGTGAGGGGTTCTTATGTTGTCCTCAAAATTTTGCTTAGTGATCCTTATCGCTTTGGGACTGAGTTCGCCTGGGCTAGCCAAAATAATTCCCTTTGATGGGCCTCCGTTATCGTCGGGATTGAAAAAGAAGATTGAAACTCTCCGTTCCCTGCGGGTGAGCTCTAGCGAACCTTTGGCAAAGTTGGACGATAGTGGCTTTCTTTATTTGGTACATTTCGCAAAAAAGGGACATCAGGTAGCAGCAGCCTTGGTTCTGACTCATCTAGAGCGAATGTACTTTTGGCACTTTGGATGCGAAGAGGATAAGGCGAATCCGGTCGATTGCAGATTCGAGTCCCTGGGGAAAAAAACAGGGGCAGGGGAAGTCGCTTTCATTCCCTTTCTAGTGAAGAAATCCTGGTTTGAGCACGGTCATGCTTTCTTGGACGCGGAGTGGGGCGATTGGGAAGGCAAGGTCCAATATCATCTGGAGTCGATAGGCGAGGCTGGCCTGGTTCGAGCGGACGGAGTGGGATTTATTCCCGGAATGGAAACCGGGATCACTCAAGATCTGGTGAATCAAGTCTTGTGGAAAGCAATGGGGCAGCTGGGAAAGTGTTTCGAATGTGCCAGCGATACCAATACCCATTCTCTCCAATTCAGTTTTTGGGTGGGACTGGATGGCCGGGCCAACCATATCTCGGTGAAGGACCCTCGAGGTTTGGAACCTTCCGCAGAATCTTGCCTTGGAAAGGCCGTGGGGAACTTGCGATTCCCCAAGCCAGTGCCACCTAATTTCACTGAAGTCAGAGACTTTTCCATTCCAATATCCCAAGCTGATATCCCTTCTCGGCCTAACCATTGTCCTGCCGATTCCCGCCCCTCAAGATCTGGTCGCTCCAAGTAACTTCTTCCGATTCCAGCCTCTGGCGGCGAACGGCAAACGCGAAAATATAGTGGGACACGAAGCCATTTCAGGGTAAAGAATGGCATGGCAGTGCGGGTTCGGCGATTTATAGGTGAGGCGGTTAAGCGGGCTTTGACCTCTCGAGGTTTGACTCGAGAACAACTGGCCTATCAGGTCCTGCCTAAATTCCTGATGGAGTTGATGCAAGGCTACCTTCGCGTGGATGTCGAGGGCACTCGATATGTTCCTAAAGAAGGTCCCTATATTCTGATCTCTAATCATAGTGGATTCATGGGATTTGACGCCACGATGATTACCTACCAAATTGCATTGCAGAACAAAGATGTTCCCAAGATTATTGCGCATAAACTTTGGTTTCTTCGACCTGAAATTTCGGTTCACGCCAAGAAAATGGGCCTGGTGCCTGCGACTTTCGACAATGGGCTAAAAATTTTAGAAAAGGGAAAACCGCTACTGCTTTTCCCCGAGGGCGAGGAGGGCAATTTCAAGCCTACGCGATATCGTTATCGGCTTCGACGTTTTCGGCGAGGGTTCGTGCGCTTGGCTTTGCAAACCGGTGCACCGATCGTTCCGTCGATTGTAATTGGAGCGGAAGAGACGAGTATCACTCTTTCGCAAATCCGCTGGGCTAAGGAATTGACTGGGATTATTATCCCGGTGCCGCTAAATATTGTTCCCTTACCTGCCAAATGGACAATTCGTTTTTTGCCTCCTATCCGATTGAAGAAAGATCCGGCTAAGGCCGAAGATCTGGAATACGTCACTAAACTCAGTCGAAAAATTCGCCACGATCTCCAACACGAGCTCAATACTCAGTTGAAGCAGCGAACTACGGTCTTTCTGGGATAGAAGAGAGCCCCTTTTCTTGTGCTGGCGCTACCCTTAGTGCATTTCAAGTTCTATCGCCGCTATGCTACCTAGCCGCGCTCCTCGAATCCCTTAGGTTTTTCTATCAGGGCGAAAATTTTTCTAATCCCAAGGAGCCAACGGAATAAATATGGAGTAGCGATTTCCTTCCCCCGACGGATTTTCGAATGAGTTTCCCCGAAAAAAAATCGTAGCGGTCGTAATTACTACGGTATGAAAGGTGCAAAGGGCGAGCGCATGCATGCAAAAACTTTTAGCGCTACGCTTCAGGGAATTGATGGATTAGTTATCGAGGTTGAAGCCGTCAGCCAGAAATCCCTTCCCCAGATTCATATCACCGGCCTTCCCGGAGACGTGATTCGAGAAAGTCGGGAGCGAGTGCGAGCCTGTCTGGTCAATCTCGGTTTCGATATCCCTTCCTCCCGCCTAGTGATTCATCTCTCTCCCGCTAGTGCACGCAAGCAAGGGAGTCAGTTTGATTTGGCCATCGCGATGGGGGTGCTGGTGTCAGAAGGAATGCTCTTTGACTCCGACTTATCGGCGTTTGCCTTCTTAGGCGAACTTTCGCTTGATGGCAGGATTCAACCGATTCCTGGAGCCGTTGCGTTGATTGAAGCGTTGGAACGAGAACCCCAGATTAAAACCATTCTCCTCCCCCAAGGAAATGAATGGGAAGCAGGATTGGCATCTCGGGGAAAAGTAAAGCTAGTCAATAATATCGTCGAGGTCATCGACTTTATTCGAGGGAAGATGACGTTGGAGTCCGCCACTACCCTTCCGAAGGTACCGCAAAGTCTTGGGGTAGTACCCAATATTGATTTGGTTAGAGGGCAATCCCTCGCTAAAAGAGCCATGCAGATTGCCCTGGCTGGTCGGCATCACTTGCTTTTAGTCGGTCCTCCGGGAGTCGGGAAAAGTCTGTTGGCCGGCTGTGCACCTGCGTTGCTCCCACCCTTAGCGGATGAAGAAATGATTGAAATCGTAAAGAACTACAGTTTGCTCTTCGATCCTAAAACCTTTAATTTTCGCCGTCCTTTTCGTTCTCCTCACCACTCCGTTTCTGCTTCGGCCTTACTGGGAGGTGGTTCAGGTCAAGTGATTCCAGGAGAAGTCACTCTGGCCCATGGGGGTGTTTTGTTTTTAGATGAATTTCCGGAATTTCGTCGTGATGTGGTGGAGGGAATTCGTGAGCCATTGCAGTCTGGTGAGATTCACCTGCACCGGATCGGCCATGCGCTTCGCTTGCCCGCCCGGTTCACTCTGATCGCCGCAATGAATCCTTGTCCTTGTGGCTACTCATTGAGTCCTCAAGTGAGATGTCGTTGCCCTGTGGAGAAAATTCGCGGCTATCGGAAACGGGTCTCCGGTCCTTTGCTCGATCGAATGGATCTATGCGTGGTCTTAAATCCCCCTCGCACTGAAGCTCCCGGCCCAATTCGTGCGCCCTTTACCCAGCGGGAGATCGGCCTTTCCATTCAAAGCGCTTGGGTTCTTCAGGAAAAAAGATTCAGACAGACCCCGGGGGTGAGACAAAATGGAGATCTCGCAATCTTAGACGCCGATCTCGATTTTCATTTGGAAAAACCGGAGAAGGATTGGCTGGATGCACTTACTAAAAAAGAGCTGATGAGTTATCGCGGATTGGCTAAGATTCTTAAAGTCGCTCGAACCATAGCGGATCTGGAGCAGAGTAGCTCGATCTTGCTGTCCCATCTCAGTGAGGCCTGGAGCTTGAGATGCCAAAGCCTTTCGACCGAACTTTTCGGCTTTTAGATCAAATTTTGGTTTGGATCTTTCAACCTATTTGCCACGGTTGTGGCCGACTTACCGATTCGCCGTTTTGCCCGGACTGTAGTTTGGAACGAATCTTTCCCCTAATTCAGGGGCCGCTTTGTGGGCGCTGTGGGGACAGTCTCACCCTTTCAATGGAACGTTGTGGTGCTTGTCTCGCATTGAAGTCTCATCCGATTCTGGCGATAAGGTCGCTATTCTGGTTGGGAGAGCTCACCCGCGGATGGTTGCATCGAGTGAAATATGAGGGACGTTTTGAGCTTCTGCGGCTCGTTCGTCAGCGTTTCGAAGAGAACTTTCATCTCAGTGTGCCGCAAGGCGCAGCCATCGTACCGGTTCCTCTTCATCCTAGTCGGCTTCGAGAGAGAGGGTTTAATCAGGCGGAGATTTTAGCGGAATGGATCAGGGATGTTTCCGGACTTTCTCTGGTTGATGGCTTAAAGAAAACCCGTTCCAGTTTGCCCCAGAGCACTCTGTCCCGTTCCCAACGAGAAACGAATTTACGCCGCCATTTCATTTGGAATTCAAGTCAAACTGTTCCTCGAGTGGTATTGCTAGTCGATGATGTTCTCACCACCGGGACGACTTTAAATGCCTGCGCGAGAGCTCTGCGACGTGCTGGTTGCGACGAGGTTTACGCTTGGACTCTATTTCGGACTCAGAGGCTGGGCGGGGGAGCTCAACGGACAGCGCCACAAGGTCCAGGGCCGCAAGTGAAAGCGATTCAGCCAATTATCCCGCAATAACCATTTTGGAAGACTAGAAAACTCTAACCGACATAAGGGCAGGAGGGTTCGGATGTGGGCCGGCAAGGTGGGCCCTTTGACCGAAATTAGAAACGGAACCTGCTGCCGAGCCACAAAGGAACGGAGTTGTGCATCATCCTGAAGCGGAAAAAAACGAGCTTGAGGCGGGCGATAATAATTGATCGGGATCCCTGCGACCAGGTAGGGAGATTCTCCGAGGTAGGCAATTTCCTCGGAGGGATGACGATACAAATATTTGAGCACTTGAATCTCCGACCAAGCCGGAGTGGTGATGCTGATTAAAAGCAGAATTAGATTTAGGCCGAATCCCACCTGAAAAAGTCGAAGCTGAAAGGCCGATGAAAAACCGAGTTTCTCCCAGCTTTCCCCTGCCAAACAGAAAAGAAGCGGCACGGTATCGGCCAGGGGAAAAAGAAAGCGCAGTTCTTTGTGACCGATGAAGCAATGGATCAGGAAAAAGGGAAGCAAGGTCCAGGTCAGTGGATGGCGTGGACGATACCAGAAGGTTAGAACCGCGGAAAAGAGGATCAAAAGTCCGAGCGGGGGACTTGAGCGAAAGGCGAGTAGCCGGAAATATTCCCACCACGGCGATGTTCCGTATTGAGCGGCACGATGCTCAAGAAGATTGGCAACAAAGTAACGATAAGCCGGAAAGCACCAGTGACCATAACCTAAGTCATCCGCGATGACTCCTACCCCTAGTCCCAAAATCATCCCGGTCAGGATAGGAATCCAAACTTGCCTGAACTGGGCCAATGAAGGTTGACCTAAATTATATAGGGACCAGAGAATAAGACCTGCCCCAAGAATGGCGCTCTGATAACGAAACTCAAAGGCCAGAGCTAATAACCATCCCACCAAAAACCCGATTTTCTTGGTCGGAAAATCTCGACGGATCACTCGGGGAACCAACAAGGCAAAGGCCAGAAAAAAACAGGACCCTGACCAAGATTCTGAGCTTACCCTGACGTGTAGGAAAGGGAGAAACCAAAGACTTGCGGAGAGCACTGCTGCCAGCCGCCAAGGGGAAGGGGATAACCTGGATTGAACGCTGAGCAATAACCCAAAAACGCTAGCCAAGCCCAAACCCGCAGAAAATAGCCGAAAGAAAAAGGCCCAGGTAAAGGGATCGGTAATTCCGAAAAGACTCAAGGCATGGGCGAAGGCGGCTAGAGTCATGGGTTGAAGCCAAGGGCGAAGCTCAGCTTGAAACTCCCAAGGCAAATCCCGAAATTCCGATCGACTTAGTACATGATGAGTAGCCTCCAAGATTTGGAATTGCTCATCCCAGTGGTAGAAACCGGCGCTGAAATAGGCCGCGCAAAGATGGACGCCCAGCGCGGCAAATAGACAGCGATAGAAAATAGTACGGGAAGAAAGCTCAGTTGAAGTTGGCACGACTAGCAGAGATTAGAAGAACTTGGTCACGTAGTCTAGCGCGGCTATAATGTCCATTCTTCCTGCTCCACAGCGATGTCCCGTTCTCGCGGGCATAGGAAGGGAAGAACTTACCAAGGCCTCTGCGATTTGAGAAGGGGTGAGTCGAGCACGGGCCGAGAGTAAAAGTGCGACCGCACCAGCCACATGGGGGGCCGCGGCGGAGGTTCCGCCGAAACTAGCCGTGTATCCATTGCCGCTCACTGCAATCGTGGGCACTCCGCTCGGAGCGCAAAGGTCGGGTTTGGTGAAAGTTTGAGAAGACTGACCGGTTGCTAATTTAGTGACGCTTTCCGGGGATAAAACAGACCAAAATACTGGGCCGAAGCTGGAGTAGGGACGGACTTGATCTTCACGGTCAGTTGCTCCCACGGTTAGCGTCGCGGTCCGATGCGAATATTCAGCTAAATTAGGTTCCATCGCCGGATACCAGGGAGAGGGATTCGAGGCGGGAATACTTAGCTGACCAGAACTTTGCTCTCCACTATTGCCGGCGGAATTCACGTGGACAATGCCCGCAGCGAGGAGGATCTGGCCGATCCGATGCCATAGCAAGGCATCTGTCCGATTCGCTTGCGAAAGGGTCAAGGACATGCTGATGACTTGAGCATGATTCACTAGGGCATATTGGATAGCTTCCCAGATCTGAAGCTGCATGATTTGAGGCCCGCGTCCGGCCCCGATCTGTAAGGCCATCAGCCGCGATTGCGGTGCCACTCCGGTGGGCCTCCCCGCTGTTCCGTTACCGGCTATAATTCCGGCTGTCGCACTTCCGTGTCCAAGATAGTCCACTATTTGGTTGGAGTCTGTTTCAAAATTCCAGCCCATGATATCGTCGATATAACCATTTCTATCGTCATCTATCTGATTATTCATTTTCAGGTTGCCGTGAGCATCATTTCCCCACTCTCCAGGGTTTTTCCAGATATTGGGACGAAGATCGGGGTGGCGATAGTTCACTCCTGAATCAATCAATGCGACTAAGACTCCCTGTCCTTGAAAGCCACGTTTCCACGCCTGGGGAGCTCCTACCTTTTGGATTCCCCAAGCCGGCATTCCGTCAGCCGAAGAGGAAGAAACCGTTTTGCCCGTTTCTGCTTCGCCGGAAAAGGCCTCATTGGAATGGAGCGATGTCTCTGGCTCATTCGCGGAATGGGAAATCGAAATGCTCTGCACTGAGGGTAAGTTTAATAGGCCGATGAGTCGTTTCGGAGTGGCTTGCAGCCAAAGTGCGTTGGTGATCCACAAATGTCGGATCTCGCTGACTTCCGAAGAAGAAAACTGAGCTAAATAGCGGCTGGCCTCTACCGCATTGGTCTGCTCGAAGTTCTTTAGGCGTTGCACTAACTGGGACGGAGTCGACGTAGCAACCGACGCAAGATCGAGCTGGCCCCGAAACTGAATGGTCGCAGCTAAGCGTTGAGTTGGGTCGGAAATCTGGCCTAGTTCATCGCTGGTGACTGCATGTTCTGAGCCCATCCCAGGGACGCAAAGGAATGCAAGGGCAAGGCTATACCAAACTGATCTGATGCATTTTGGAAAAATATTCAGTCCTTGGAAAAAGGATGCAGAGGCATCTTTAGAAAATAAGAAAACGGGTGAAGTGGCAATGCTTACCCGCGAGAAGGAGGGTTTATCGACGACAGTTGTTAAGAGGCAAAAATAAGCAGAGGTTGCTTAGGCGCCTTCACGCTTTAAGCAACCTCTTCCTATTAACTTCGTAAATTCGGAACGATTACGCTGCGTGATCTACGGTCTTGTGCGCAGGCATCCGGGACTCTTTCATCATCGGCAACTGCTTTGCCCATTCCATCGGATCGTGGATGAGCGCGACTTTGAGCACATCAGTCAGGTCCTTAGCCAAGTGGAACCGGCACTTTTTGCGCAACTCTTTTGGGATATCATCGAGGTCCTTGTGGTTGCGGTGCGGAACGATGATGGTCTTGATGTTATGCCGTAGCGCCGCCAAGGTTTTCTCTTTGAGACCGCCAATGGGAAGGATCTTCCCACGCAGAGTCACTTCGCCCGTCATGGCCACATCCTTGCGGATGGGGTTACCAGTTAAGAGCGAGATGATGGCAGTGGCCAACGTAATTCCAGCAGAAGGGCCATCTTTGGGCGTTGCTCCTTGTGGCACGTGCACATGGATTTCGTAGCGGCTGAATACCTTATCATCGATGCCAAACATTGCCGCTTTGCTCCGTGCATAACTCAATGCCGCGTGAGCTGACTCTTTCATCACGTCGCCGAGCGAGCCAGTGAGGATTAACCCACCACCGTTACGCTTCATCATCGTGACTTCAATATTGAGGATCTCGCCACCGAACTGAGTCCAGGCGAGACCGGTTGCTACGCCGATTTCGTCATGTTCTCGCTCGTCTTCCGGAATGTATCTGGGAGGACCTAGATACTTGGGTACTGAGATACCGCTTACCACCACTTTCGCCGGTCGCGTTTCCGCGGTGGCGAATTTGCGGGCCACTTTGCGACAGATCGCCGCAATGTGACGTTCCAGGTTTCTTAGGCCGGCTTCTTGGGTGTATTGGTTTACGATTCGACCTAGGGCCTGTTCCGTGATCTCGATATCTTCGGGTTTCAGTCCGTTTTCTTCGATTTGCTTTTCAATCAAGAACTGCTGAGCGATCTTCAGCTTTTCCTCCTGGCTATAGCCAGCCAGTTGGATAACTTCCATACGATCTCTTAAAGCCGCCGGCACGGTGTCCATCAAGTTTGCGGTGGCCACGAACATGACGTTCGAGAGATCGAACGGCAGATTCAGATAATGATCGCGGAAGCTGTAGTTCTGCTCAGGGTCCAAGACTTCTAGCAAGGCAGAAGCTGGGTCTCCCCTAAAATCTGCACCTAGCTTATCAATCTCGTCCAACATGAAGATGGGATTGTTGGAACCGGCCTGTTTCAATCCTTGGATAATTCGGCCCGGCATCGCACCGACGTAGGTACGTCGATGACCTCGAACATCGGCTTCATCGCGAATTCCACCCAGCGAAATCCGGACGAATTTTCGTCCCATCGCGCGGGCGATCGATTTGCCTAAGCTCGTTTTTCCCACTCCCGGAGGCCCTACGAAGCAGAGAATGGGGCCTTTCATCTTCTGTTTCAATTTGCGCACCGCAAGAAATTCCAGAATCCGTTCCTTGATCTTTTTAAGATCAAAGTGATCTTCATCCAGCACGCGCTGCGACTCGGTCAAATCCATGCTGTCTTGAGTGTGCTTGCTCCATGGGATATCAATCAGCCAGTCTAAGTAGGTGCGAACAATGGTGGCTTCGGATGCATCCTGGTGCATGCGTTCCAACCGTCCCACTTGCTTGACTGCTTCTTCGTGAATCTCATCCGGCATCTTGGCTGCTTCAATCTTATTGCGCAGCTCTTGAATCTCTTCCGACTTGGATTCGTTATCCCCGAGCTCGTTTTTGATCGCTCGAATTTGCTCGCGTAAGAAATATTCGCGTTGGCTCTTGGTCATTTCGTCCCGGGCTTGGGAACGAATCCGGGCTTGCATGGCCAAGATTTCGAGTTCCTTTACTAGGATTTCGTTGACCTTTTTGAGGCGATCGACCGGATCAAATAATTCTAGTATCTCCTGGGCCTCGTTCACTTTGAGTCCCAAGTTACTAGCAATCAGATCCGCAAGGCGACCTGCATCGTTGATATCATCGACCACCATGAGGATGTCCGGTGAAAGCATGCGCCCTAGAGAAATGACCTTCTCCAGTTGCTCCTTCACCGTGCGCATCATGGCTTCTACTTCCACGTTGTCACGAGTGGCGGGTTTCTCTTTTATCTGCTTAATACGAGCCATGAAGTATGGCTTTTCTTGCAGAAAATGAGTCACCGTACCTTTGGTTAATCCTTGGACGAGAATCTTCACGCGACCATCGGGGAGCTTGCGCATCCGCATGATCATAGCGACCGTCCCGATCGAATAAATGGTATCGGGACTCGGGTTCTCGTCCGTGATCTCTTTCTGGGCGGCTAAGAAAATCAGGCGATCTTTGGCCAGACTTTCGTTAACCGCTCTAATCGACGGCTCGCGGCCGACGAATAGAGGCAAGATCATGTACGGGTAAACCACGACATCGCGAATCGGAAGAAGTGGTATCTCCTCCGGAATCACAAGTTCTTCGTTTTCGGAGAACTCGGTTGGCATGATGTATCCTTTGGTTGGGTTAGGTGTAACTGACCTTCACTCAAATGATCGGAGGATTGTTGGGAAATCTTAACGGTTAATTTAGGGCAAAATGCGCTGGGGAGTGGGAAAGGCGACAGGCGACAAGCTGGCACGTTGCAAATGGCTAAGTCTGGGATGAAATAGGAGATGGTACAATGCGTAACTCCCCGAGCGGTCTATCTCTACCGCTCGGAAAAACCAAGGCAGGACTAAAACAGAGGCGAGATGAGAGTCTCGCCATCTATCTTAGGCGTAGATTTTTTCTTTGAGTTCTTGGGCTTCCTTGCAGCGAATGCACAAGTCAGCGACGGGGCGTGCTTCGAGACGTTTAATCTCGATGGGTTCCTCGCAGGAATCACATACACCGAAAAGGCCCGCATCGATTTTGGCGAGGGCCGCCTCGATTTTTTGCAAGAGCGAACGTTCTCGGTCCCGTAGACGCAGCGCTACACTCTGATTTAGCTCGGATGAGGCCAGATCAACTTCATCGGCGAGGTCATCAGTGCTCAGGGTTAGCTCTTCCTGCTTCTTCCCGGTGTGGTTGAGGATTTTGGCTTTTTCCTCTCGGAGCCGTTCTGCAAACCGCTCGAGATCTTTTTTCTTCATAAAAATCATTGCTCCTTTCTGCAATGATTAGGAGCCTGGAATCAGACTCCGTGGCACAAACCACCCCAACGCACCGAATTTCGGTTCGAGCCACTGATAAAAAAATTGTACGGAAAAAAACGGTAAAGACTAACTTATCTAAAAATTTTAACATCTTCGGCAAGCGGTCGCAAGCGAGTTTGCAGTCTGGGGTTTATAGATGATCAGCCGCGAAGCGGCGAAAAGGAAACCGGGAGGATTGGTCAGCAAATCGAACGCAAGGGAAGTTGAGCGTCTTTTCCTTAGTGAGAATCGGATTTCTTTTTACTGTGGAACAATGTTTCCACCCGCTTGCAGTGCGAATACCTGCAATTTGCGTTGGGCGACTCGAGTGCTATCGAAAGAAAGATTTCCTAACGGGCTGGCAAAATCTTTCAGATTGCCGAGTTGTGCCGCTAATTCTCCTCGATCACTGGAAGAAGTCATCTTTATCGCTGCCCCCACTAAGGCCATGGCTTCATACGCCTGACCGGAGAGCAGGTCCGGAGCACTACCGTAAGCGACGGCATATTGATGGATAAACTCTCGGCTAGCTGGATTGTTAGCGGTGGAGTTTACCGCACCAGGAAAAAGGGCTCCTTCCACATACCTGCCACCACTTTGATAAAGCTTGTCTCCATTCCATTCCGTAGTTCCGAGTAACGGGACTCCACCCATATCAAAGTAAGTCATGCTGGCTGCGATTTGGGCGGCCCGCTTCGGGCTATCTGGTACGAAAACTCCGTCAAAATCCAAAATGGGCGGAAGATTTACCTTGGGTTCTTTTCCGGTCTTTTGCTTTTCTTGGGCGAGGTATTCCGCAAGTTTCCCCACTTCGAGTCGACGGTATTTTCCATCCGACACTCCTGAAAGCTCTTGGGCCACACCTTGGAAGTCGTTCTGAGTCGGGGTGTAGGAAGCTACCGCGACCACGTGCGCCCCGTACTTTTCGACTAGATCCCAAAACTGGTTGGCCATGTCCTTTCCGAAATTATCGGTGGGATACACGATGGCAAATCGAGAAAATTGGCGCTGCTTGATGCAGAATTGAACCAAACTATCCAGTTGCACCTTGGGGGTTAAGGCATTCTGAAAGAGGAAGGAGCCTTTTTCGGAAATACCTTCTTTAGTACTCAGTGAGAGGTTAAGCACTCCTAATTCTTGGGAACGTTCGCTCACGGCTAGAGATTCCTTGTAACTCAGGGGCCCAATAATCGCCATTACCTTGTTTTCGTTGACTAGGCGATCCACAGCTAACCGTGCTACCGCCGGACTAGAAGCCGTATCCTCGATAAAAAGGTGGATCTCAGGATCGTGGGTCGTTTGGTAAACATTGGAAGCTAGCAAGATTCCTTCCAATGCCTTGTGTCCATAATTGGCAAATTTTCCGGTAAGCGGGAGAATTACCCCGACATTCATACGTTCACCGGAAACTCCGCTGCTCCCCGAAGTGACGACTGCAGATCCCGTTCCGAGATCGGTGCTTGGGTTTGAAGGCACTGGGGCAGCGATGGCCACTTCGGCGGGTTTAATGCCTGCGATGCGTTTGGCTATTTTGTCCCGGGTTTCGGGTTCTGTGATATCGGCTAATAATTTATCTAATTCGTTGCGGTCTTCCATCTTGGCGAGATGGCCATCGACTTTATCCGCCAGCGTAGCTCGAGCGGATTCCTCTTGGGGTAACTGAATTTCCGCGGCGTAGGCGATGACTGCATCTCCGTGATGGCTCATCGCCTCGGCCACTTGGGCAGAGAGCTGATAGACCACTTCCGCACGACGAGGGCCCTGCGCATCGATCTCGGCCTTTTTCATTCGGGCAAGATAACTGCGAGCTTTATCCAGATTACCCAATTCATATTCCGTGGCTGCAGCATTATAAGTGACATCAAAATTGAGATCGGAATTGGGATGTCGCAACAAAAAAGATTCAAACTCTCGAGAGGCCGCTGGGTATTGTTGCTCATAATAGTAAATGGTTCCTAGCCGATAGGCAGAGACCATTGCGGCCCGAGTATGAGGGTATTTTTGTTTCAATCCCAAATAAATGTGACGGGCAGAGTCGTATTGCTTAGCGTTATAAGCTTTTTCCGCCTTTTGGAACTGAGGCTGAAGTTGAGGCTCGACCTTCTGAGCCCGGGTGGCAGTGGGACCAAGAGAACCCAATCGATCGGGATGGCTCGCACATCCAGTGTGAATGAGCAGAATCAAACCGACTCCGATGAGGGCGGCTCGGGAGAAGTATTTCATGTTTTGAAGATCTCTTTAAGTTTCTGAACAAAGTTGCTGATGCCCGGATGTGAATCCCGGGTGCCTTCCTTTTCAAACTCTTGCAATAATTCTTTTTGTCGGGAGGTAAGGTGGGTCGGGGTTTCCACGGTAATTCTAACAATGAGATCACCAAACCCCGATCCGTTCAAACGGGCGATGCCTTTCCCTTTAAGTCGCTTTATTTCCCCAGATTGAGTTCCTGAAGCAATTTTGAACGCGGTGTTACCTACCAGGGTTGGGACTTCGACTTCAGCCCCTAACGAAGCTTGGATAAAAGAAATAGGGTAATCCAAGATCACATGTTCATCTTCGCGACGAAACAAGGGGTGTTCTTTGACCTTAATCAAAACATAGAGATCACCGGGACGGCCGCCTGGCTCTGCGATCTCTCCTTCATTACGCAGCCTGAGACGCTGATCGGAATCAATACCCGGGGGAATTTTGACGCTTACGGTATGCGGGCGTTTTGTCCGGCCCCGCCCGCGACAATTTTCACATTTATCTTCGACGATGGCTCCGCGTCCCAGGCAAGTGGAACAGGTGCGAGTCAGGGTAAAGAAACCTTGATTGAACCGCACTTGTCCCGCACCGCGACAGGTGCGACAGGTTTTCGGCTTAGTTCCAGGTTTGGCACCTGAGCCAGCGCAAGAATCACAAGCG
>Ga0206903_10121_pt1 | contig 25191 bp, 25 predicted proteins | sample Alteio_BWOrgHeat_45_FD_152959 | JGI IMG/M metagenome (GOLD analysis project Ga0206903, IMG submission 152959) | Enriched cells from forest soil in Barre Woods Harvard Forest LTER site, Petersham, Massachusetts, United States -... | ecosystem: Environmental > Terrestrial > Soil > Temperate forest >... | reverse complement strand
CCACATCCCGCAGTTGCGTCCCGATGGAAAGCTTCGGATTCAAAGACGCATAGGGGTCCTGAAAAATCATTTGAACGCGCTTTGCTCGCTCGAGAGGAGAGAAAGTGGTCATGCTCTGGCCGTTCCATAGAACCTCTCCTTCGTCAGGCGTGATTAAACCCATAATCAACCGGGCCAGAGTCGACTTGCCGCATCCCGACCCACCCACAATGCCGAGAGTCTCACCCTTATCCAGGCTAAGGGACACATGATCAAGGGCTTGAACAAATCCTACAGCTCGGCGCAGGATCCCTCCTTCAATGGGGAAACGCTTGGAGATCCCTTGAATTTCAAGTTGTCTATTCATCGAAGAAATATATCAATTTTGGGGTATAGAAGGGATCGCACGAATGAGCTCCTTGGTATATGCCTCTTTGGGCTCGTGAAATAGGTTCTTGGATGGCTGCTCTTCAACAACTCGCCCTTGCCGCATGACGACAAGCTGCTGTGTATATTGGGCAACGAGCGCCAGGTTATGAGAGATCAGAAGGACACTCATATTTAATTCTTTCTGCAGCCTAAACAAGAGCTCCAGGATTTCCTTTTGGACCAGCACATCGAGAGCCGTCGTCGGTTCATCCGCCAGAACGAGAGCGGGCTTGGAGAGTAAAGCGAGCGCGATCATCACGCGCTGGCGCTGACCGCCGGATAATTGATGGGGATAGGAATTCAGCGTTCGATGAGGATCTAGTTGTACCCGGGAAAGAGCGTTATCAAGGTTCATTTGCGCCGACGAAACCTCCGCCATTTGGTCTCGAATGCGCATCACTGGATTAAGAGACGTGAAAGGGTCTTGGAAAATCATTGAGATTTTCCGTCCGCGGACATGCCGCATGTCTTCTATCGGCAAGGTCAGCAAATCTTTTCCTTCGAAGAGGATTTTCCCCCCGGTAATTCGTCCTTCCTGCATCCGGATGAGGCGCAAGATCGCCAAAGCGACCGTGCTTTTTCCGCTTCCGGACTCTCCGACTAAGCCCACCGTTTCGCCCGAGCGAATATTTAACGAGAACTCCCGGACCGCGGGAATAACCTGGCCTCGGCGATAATACTCTACAGATAGGTTTTCAATGGATAACATGTCCACCCTCATCCCTTACCCTTCTCCCTTAAGTAGGGAGAAGGGAATAAATATTTGAATCCGTCTCCCCTCTCCATACTTAAGGGAGAGGGGATTGGGGGTGAGGGTGCTCATGTTCTCGGATCCAGAACATCTCTTAGTCCTTCTCCAAGAAGGTTAAACGCTAAAACGGTGACGAGGATAGCTACGGTCGGGAATACCGACAACCACCAGGCGATATGCATATAGTCTCGACCGATCGATAGAATATTACCCCAAGAAGGTGACGGCGGCTGGACGCCAAGGCCGAGGAAAGAAAGGGCGGACTCCGTCAGGATCGCTCCCCCCACTCCCAATGTGGCGCTGACCAAAATCGGAGAAATGACGTTCGGCAAAAGATAAACAAAAAGAATCCGCGGAGTGGATAAGCCCGATAACCGTGCCGCCTGCATGTATTCCCGTTCTCGGATGGACAAACATTCCCCACGCACCAGACGTGTCAGCCCAGGCCAGGCCGTGAGCCCCATAATCACCATGACGTTATAAATATTGGGGCCCAGAAACGCGAGGACTGCCAGGATCAGAAAGATGGAGGGGATCGAGAGCATCACATCTACCAAGCGCATCACGATGGTATCCAGTTTTCCCCCAAAAAAGCCGGCGCAAAGCCCAAGGGTGACGCCGATCACAAGCTCAATGCCGACTGCTACAAATCCAACGGAGAGTGAGATTCGCGCTCCCAGTAAGAGACGAGAAAACACGTCACGCCCCAGGTCGTCAGTACCCAGCCAGTGAGCCAGAGAGGGTCCTTGCAGGCGTTCGATTAGATTCTGGGCCAAAGGATCACGCGGGCATAGACAGGGCGCAAAAAGAGCCACAGCGGCTAAGAGAACAATAAATAGGCCGCCAATCACGGCTAATTTGTTCTGGCGAAAGCGCTCGAGATAAAGTTTCAACATATCGTATCCACAACAACTCTTCCACCCTCATCCCTTACCCTTCTCCCTTGAGTAGGGAGAAGGGAACAACTCAATACAGAACTCCCCTCTCCATACTTAAGGGAGAGGGGCCGGGGGTGAGGGTGTAGATTATCTGTATCGAATTCTCGGATCGACATATGCATAAAGGAGGTCAGCCAAAAAGTTTCCGGCGACCGTAAGACCCGCCGAAATGACGGTAATGGCCATGATGAGGTTATAGTCGCGCGTCATAATCGCCTCATACCCCAGGCGTCCCATGCCGGGATAGGCGAAAATGGTTTCGATGATGACGCCACCCCCGATCAAGTCGGGAAGCATCAGGCCTAATAGCGTCACAAGAGGAATAAGGGCATTCCGCAGGGCGTGGATTCCATAAATCCTCCAGAACGTTAGCCCTTTGGCTTCGGCGGCTCGAATATAGTCCTGATGAATCACTTCCAGCATGCTGGAACGCATGTAGCGCGAAAGACCAGCGAGTGAGGTCAAACCCAGGACCAATGTGGGAAGTAGCAAATGCCTGGCCACGTCCCAGATTTTCATCCACCATGGCACTGGAGCCCAACTTAAGGAAGAAAGCCCTGAAATCGGCAGCCAGCCCAGCCGCAGGCCAAAAACAATCATGGCGAGAAGTGCGACCGCATACGTGGGCACGGAAAAGCCGAAAAAGACGAAGATCGTTGTGAGGCGGTCGAACCAGGATTGCGGCTTGATAGCTGCAAAAAATCCGATGGGAATGGCCAGAAGCAGCATCAGGCCGATCGATAGGATATTCAGCAGGAGAGTGGCCGGCAGACGTTCCTCAATTTTTTGGATAACCGGGCGGTTGTCATTGAGCGAAATCCCGAAATCGAAGAAGGCGATACGTTTAAGCCATCGCCCGTACTGAACAAGAATGGGCTGATCGAGCCCCATATCTTTTTTAATGCGGGCTTTCACTTCCGGAGTCACGTGGGGGTTCAGATCCGCCATCTGATCAATGGGTCCTCCCGGAGAAAGCTGAATGAGGAAAAAACTGATGATGGATATGCCAATCAAGGTCGGAATTAGATGCATCAAGCGGCGGAGAAGGTAGGCAGTCATACCACCCTCATCCCTAGCCCTTCTCCCTTAAGTAGGGAGAAGGGAACTAAATTTCGAGACTTGCTCCCCTCTCCATACTCAAGGGAGAGGGGTTCGGGGGTGAGGGTGATCATTGCGTCATCTCTGTTTTATATCGTTGCTCGCCTTTCGGAACCCACCATTTCGTAAAGTTCCAAGCCAGGCCTAACGGCGCCACTTCCGGTCCCTGAAAGCGTTTATGAATGGCCACGAGCTCGTCCGGACAGTAAAGGAATATATAAGGCAGATCCGACGCGATTTGAGCGTGGATCTGATGGTAAAGCAGCTTACGCTTAACGACATCAAAAGTCTCACGCGCCTCGACCAACCAGCGGTCCACGAGCGGGTTTTCATACCCACAAAAATTATATTGCCCTTCTTTCTGCTGAGAAGAGTGCCACATCGCATAGTTATCGGGGTCTCGCCCAAGCTGCCAGCCCATCACGATCGCTTCAAAATCTTTCTTATCAATATATTGGTGAATCAACGTGGACCACTCGACAATCCGGATCGTCACATCAATACCCACCTTCTTCAATTGCTGTTGAATGACCTCAGAGCATAGTTCACGCACTTTGTTTCCCTGATTAGTCATGAGCGTAAAGGCAAAAGGCTTTCCATCCTTCATGAGCCGTCCGGAGGCGTCCTTATTCCATCCGGCTTCGGCAAAAAGCGCCTGGGCCTTTGCGGGATCATAGGGAACGGATTCGACTTTCGAATTATAGGCCCAAGACGTCACCGGGAAGGGCCCTGTGATAGGCTGCCCCAGTCCAAGGACGATGCCTTGCACCATACTCTGTCGGTCGATCGCATATGCCAGCGCCTGACGCACACGCAGATCTTTAAACAATTCATTTTTCAAATTAAAACCAAAATAAACGTACTTGAACGATGGATAGCGATAGCGCTGATGATGCTCGAAGATGGAATCGTAGGCTTTATATTGATCCGGCGTTAACGTCAGAGAATCAATTGTTTGGTTGCGCATTTCCAGAAATTCAACAGAGGAGTCCGGAATAATTCGGTAGACATAACGCTGAATGTACGGCCGTCCTTCAAAATAGTCCGGGTTGGCTTCGAGGAGAATGTACTGATCAGTTTTCCATTCTTTGAAGCGATAGGGACCAGTTCCAATAGGAGCGCGATTGGCCGGATGTGCGTTGAAATCGCCTTTTTCAAAAACATGTCTTGGGATGATTCCTATCCCCCAGGAGGCCAGACCAGGTGCAAAAACTTTGCGGTACGTGACGCGGACCGTCAAAGGATCGGGCGTTTGGACCGATTCGACATCGTCAAAATCGCTCGAATAAGGCGTGTGAACTTTCGGGTCTCGGAGTTTCTGGTAGGTGAAAAGCACATCATCTGAGGTAAAAGGGTAGCCATCATGCCACCGGACATTTTTACGCAAATGAAAAGTGATGACCAGCCCGCCGCGGGAAACGTCCCATGATTGAGCGAGATCTCCAACCATTTGAATATTCTTGTCGTACTTCACCAGACCATTGAACACGAGTCCGCAGATATCGTTGGAGGCGGAGTCGGACATGAGGACAGGATTAAGAATGCTCGCATCGCCGATGGAGGAATCCACATAGGCGTCGCCATAGTCAGCGGCAAACAGCATGGCAAATGGCAAAAGGCAAATGGTAAATGGCAAAAGGACAAGAAATCCCTTACAAACAATCCCCCTTCTTTGCGATTTTCCCTTTGCCCTTTGCCCTTTGCCCTTTGCCATGACGTTGGCCATCATTTAGGTACAACTCGAACCGTTATTCGCGGCTGTTTGAGGATTTCCTGAGTCAATCGATGTAGCTGTTTGGGCGTGACGGCATCGACTGCCTTCAGGAACACGTCCCCATAATCGAGTCCGCGCCCAAGGAATTGCCACCAGGCCGCGTACCAGGCCTGTCGGCGATGGCTCTGCCGGTCCATCAAGAAGGCGCCCCGGATCATGGCCTTGGCCTGCTTCACTTCATTCTGCGTGGGGCCGGAACGCGTCAACTGTTGAAGTAGTTTGTCCAATTGATCGGCGGCGGTTTTCAGCTTTTCTTTTGGGAGTCCCAGATAGATGACCCATTGGCTGACATCTAAACGCGTCGGATAAAACGAAGACACCTCATAAGCCAGGCCTTGTTCTTCACGCAGTCCCGCAAACAACCGCGAACTCATTCCCCCTCCGAGGATCGTATTGAGAACCTTCAGAGGAATGTGATTCGGATCAGTGGCGCGAGGAGCCGGGTATCCAACCATCAAATAGGCTTGTTCGAACGTGGAACGAATCGTGACGTCGGTATTTCGATGAGGAACCTTCGCCGGAGATGAGTAGCTGGAGTGATGAGCGCCGTAAGGGTGGCGCCAACTATTCAGATATTTTTCGGTTAACTGTTTAGCCTTCGAAGCCACCATTGGACCCGTCCAGGACAGGATCGCCCGCTCCGGACGGATAGCGCGCTCGTGCCACTGCGAAAAATCCGATTTACGAAATTGACTAATGGTTTTCGCGCTTCCTTCGACCAGACGACCATAAGCATGTCGACCATACATCGCGCTATTTAAAGCGTCATAGGCCACATTAAAAATGGCGTCTTTCCGGCTGGACAGTCCTGCCAGGACATGGGCTTTTTCTTTAATGATCTCTTCCTTCGGAAAGGAGGGTTCCTTCAAAATCTCTGCCATGACGCCGAAAGCCCGGTCCAGCTCCGTAGCAGGAACGACAAAGCCCAATTCCGAATAATCTTCATGAACCTGCGTGCCCATGGAGGCTCCGACGGATTCCATGACCGTTGCCAGTTGTCTGGCCGTGCGACGGCGCGTTCCTTGCATGAGAAGATCGACCGTGATGCTGCAGAGGCCTGCCTCTTTCGGCAATTCACTTCGGCTGCCCATATCAAAGAGAAGTGTGGCCGAGGTTAGGGGGAAAGAAGGGTCACGCCGGTAAAGAACTGTGAGTCCATTCTTCAATCGCCATTGCGTGATGGCATTCATGGTTCGACGACCGCACAGGCGAGATCTCCAAGCATATAGCGGTCAATAACCTTCTTTAGATCAGCGCGGCGAAGAGAAAGGATCTTGGGAAGATACCGTCGCAGACGATCAAGGTGATTTTCCAGTGCGTAGGCGCCTAAGGTGGAGGCTTGATTGTGAAAGGTTTCATATCCTTGCAGCCAGGACGTCTGCATCAAATTTTTCGCTCGATGAATCTCGCTTTCTGTCGGAGGGCTGGACTTTAAGCCACGCAAGACGGCGCGCACGGCCGCTGCCACTTTCGAATCGTTTTTGGCGTCGAATTCTGCGAACACCGCAAAAATTCCGGGGCCTTCCTGCGTAATATTGGAAGCACCGACGGACCAGACGATCTTCTTTTCTTCCCGCAGTTGATGCACGAGGCGCGCATTGCGACCATCACCGAGAAGAATGGCCAAAAGATCGAGTGCTTCCTGATCTGGATGAGCCGCGGAGGGCGTCGGCAGCCCAAAAACTGCATAAGCCTGTTGCACTGGCTTCTGAAGTCGAGTCTGGAGCGGCTGGGGATGGAATTCCGTCTTGGGTGCATCGTCCCGCAGGGCCTGGCGGGGCATCGAGGCAAACTCCTGAGCGATCCAGCGAAGCATCTCACGACTTTGGAAATCCCCCGATACAACAACCAGAGTGTTGGCGGTCGTGTAATGCGCTTTATAAAAACGAAGGACAGCTTCTTGAGAAAATGACGAGACGGTTTCGGGCGTCCCGATAACAGGCCGAGCGTGCGCGGGGTCTGCGTAAATAGCTTTCTGCAGAAGTTCCCAAGCCATGGTCTCCGCATCATCGTGTCGGCGCTTCATTTCTTCTAAAATAACCGGGCATTCCCGCCGCCATTCTTCCGGATCAATAATGGCCCGACATAAGAGCTCCGCCATCAGATGAACAGCGCGCGCAGCACCCGCGGAAGGCAGGTCGATGTAGTAATGCGTGTATTCTTTGGAGGTTTCGGCGTTTAGAGCGCCCCCCTGGGCTTCGACCCAGCGCGAAATCTCCGCGGCTTTGTGTCGGCGGGTACCCTTGAACACCATATGCTCAAGGACGTGGGCGAGACCTGCTTCTGATTCGGTTTCATGGATGGATCCGACGCTGACCCAGGACTGAACCGAGACGAACGGCCAGCTGTGATCTTCACGCAGAAGAACACGCAGCCCGTTGGGCAATCGGTGGGTCTTTACTCCGCGTAGGGGCTGGAACAACGGCTAAATCGAAGTCGTGACGAGTGTCTCGGTTGAGTAAACGCCCGATACGGCGCGAATTTTCCCCACCACTACATTGGTCATCATTGTGAGATCCTGCGCTTCAATATCGGCCACCAGATCCCACCGCCCGAATACCGCCGAAAGATGCGAAACGCCTTTGATTTCTTTGAGTTTCGCCATCGTCAATTTTTCCCGCCCCGACGCCAGCCGGATCAGCACCAGTCCTGTAACCATTTATTGTGGTCCTCCCGTTCCGTTTTTTCTTTTTTTATCTGCCACCAAGTAGGCATCCACGACGGCATAGAGCCACACGAGGGTTAAAACCGCCTTGAAAAAAAATAATGTGCCAGACCTATTCGCGCTCACCTGCTGCATGGCGTTTTTGAGCAGATCGGACACGGCCTGAGGATCGACGGAGGTCATGTCGCTAGGCAAAAATGGCTGAATGGCGTGGTAATACCAGGCGATCGCCCACGTTAATATAAGGGCACTGAATACGATCAGGTAGATCCCCTTTTTAATCTCTTTATTATAGAGTTGCCCCACTCCGGGACCGAGGAAGAGACAAAGTAAAACCGGGATAATTATTGTCGCCATCGGTACTCCATACTGGCGCCTAAGACGGCATCTTGAAGAGAATCCAGAGGTTGACGTGAAAACTGTGTTGTGGCGCGCTGGAAAATGGCCGAAAAGGATTTGTGATCATCCGAAACGATGAAGGGTTCGGCTGGCAGTTTGGCGAGTTTAATGGCCGTCTGAATGGCGTCTTCCTGATCGCCCATTTCATCGACGAGCCCCTCTTTGAGAGCCTGGCGACCGGTAAAGATCCGGCCATCGGCCAAACCCTTTAACTTTTCGGCATCCATTCGACGGCCCAGTCGAACCGCCTCAAAAAACTGGGCATAGGCATCGTCAATCGATTCCTGGAGCATGGCTTTTTCTTCCGGCGTTAGCGCGCGAGCAGGGGATCCGATATCCTTATGCAAACCGCTTTTGATGACTTCAAGCTTCAGTCCGACTTTCTGAAAAAGCCCTTCCAGATTTCCGAATTCCAGGATGACGCCAATACTGCCGGTGATGGTCCCGGGATTGGCCACAATCCGGTCCGATCCGGCCGCCAGATAGTAGCCGCCCGACGCCGCAACGTCCCCGAGGGAAGCCACAATAATTTTTCCTTTTTCACGGCAGCGAGCCATTTCCCGATCGATTTCCTGTACGGCTCCAACCGTACCACCCGGAGAATTAATGCGAAGCACAATCGCTTTGACATCTTTATCCTCGGAAAGTTTGTGGAGCTGTTGCGTGATCTCCTCTCCATCCGGACTGCCCCAGCTTGGACCAGACTCATCCATGTGGATCGGACCGGATACGTGGACGATCGCGAGAGCCCCCTTATGCCGGTGCCTCATATCACTGACATGCCCCCACCAGGAACAGAAGAGGACAACAATGACGCTCCCAATGATGATTTTTTGCAGAAGAGTTCGCTGTTTCATAGCTCAATCAAAGTGGTGCGCTCGTCCAGACTCGAACTGGAAACGTTTCCTTCGGAGGGAAACATGATATCCGTTTCACCACGAGCGCTTAAATTATTTACGTGGAGCCTTGACGGACAATTGTTTCAAAATTGTTTCCACGCTGGCGAGGGCTTTATCCAAAGCCGCGACATCTTTGCCGCCACCCTGTGCGAAATCCGGACGCCCACCGCCCGAACCCTGAATCAGACCGGCGAATTCTTTGGCCACATGCCCGGCGTTCCACCCGCGCTCCGTCAGCGATTTCTGAATGGAGACGACAAAACTCACTTTATCTTCTAAGACAGACGCCAAGACCACGGCTCCTGCTGCGTCTTTATCGCGCAGCCGATCGGCCACTTCCCGCAGCTGTTTATCTTCGACGCCGTCCAAACGACGGATCACCACCGGGACCCCACCGACCGACACAGCGCTTTTGACCATGTCGTCAAATTGGCCGCGCAAGGCATTGGATTTTATGGATGAGATTTCTCTTTCAAGATTTTTCTCTTGCGCGAGCATTTTTTCCAAGCGCTGGGGCAAATCGTCGGGAGAGGTCTTCAGCGTCTCAGCGGCAGTCTGAAGCTGGTATTCCATGCGCCGCACCGCATTAAGAGCGGCGGCCCCTGAAACGGCTTCCAGACGCCGGACACCGGCCGACACCGCCGCCTGGCTTACAATTTTGAATAGTCCGATCTGCCCGGTTTCATCTACATGCGTGCCGCCGCAGAGTTCCACACTCCAGGCTTCCTTCGGCTGCTTACAGTCGTATTTCGAAACCATGATGGCTCGGACATTTTCCCCATACTTTTCGCCAAAGAGCATCGTGGCGCCGATGTGATGGGCTTCATCTTTGGTCATCAGGCATTCATGGACTGCAATATTGTTCCAGATCTGGCGGTTGACGATATCTTCCACACGCTCCCGCTCTTCACGAGACAAGGGCGCATTGTGGTTAAAATCAAAACGAAGTTTGTCCGGCGCGACGAGCGAACCTGCCTGGGTGACATGCGGGCCCAGGACTTCGCGCAGCGCTTTGTGAAGAAGATGTGTGGCCGTGTGATGGCGGCGAATCGCTTCCCGTTTTTCACGGTCGACGCGCGCCGACACCGCCGCTCCAACTTTTAAAATTCCTTTTTCGATCCGGACCTGGTGAACGATCACGCCTTCAATTGGCGTCTGAGTATCCGTCACCATCGCCTTTAGACCCTCCGCTATTAGGGTTCCGGCGTCCCCCATCTGACCGCCGCCCTCGGGATAAAAAGTTGTCTGATCTAGAATGACTTCGCCTTCTTCGCCCGGGTTAAGTTGATCAACCCATCCGGGCGGACTTTTACGATAGAGGGGGCCGAGAACCTTGGCATCGATATCAAGATGCCAGTAGCCTTGGAAAGAAGAGCCGGTCGCCGTCAATTTCTCTTTCCACTGGCGATAGCGGTCCACATCTTCCGCGCCGGAGCCTTTCCAGTTCTGCCGGGCCAACTCCACCGCTTCGGTTTGCGCTTTCTTAAATCCCGCTTCATCCACTTTGAAGTTCTGGCCTTCAATCATTTCCTTCGTGAGCTCGAAAGGAAACCCATAGGTATCATAAAGTTGAAAGAGGTCTTTGCCGGACAACGTTGTGAGGTGCTTGGCCTTCGCCGTTGAGATGAGATCTTCAAGACGCCTGGTCCCGGAATCTAATGTTTCCAGAAACTTTTCTTCTTCGATTCTGACGACAGAAGCAATCGTTTCGCGACGCTGAAGAAGATCGGGATAGGCCGATTTCATTGTCTCAATCACCGTGCCGGTGAGCTGATGGAGGAAGGGATGATCGATTCCAATGGATTGGCCCGCTCGGACGGCCTGGCGAAGGAGGCGCCGGAGTACATACCCGCGGCCTTCATTCGAGGGAAGAATGCCGTCGTTAATCATGAAGGTCATCGCTCGGCTATGATCCAGAATGCGGCGATGAAACGTCCCCATGCCCGCTTTTTTGCCGGTGATCTGGCTCAAGGCTTTGTAGATCGTCTGGAAGGTATCTAAGTCAAAGGGACTTTCAACATTTTGCGTCAGAAGTGCCAGACGCTCTAGCCCCATTCCGGTATCGATATTCTTCTTGGGGAGAGGGAGGAGTTTTCCATCCGCCTGGCGATCGAATTGAGTGAAGACGAGATTCCATATTTCCAGATAGCGATCGCTTTCATAATCGCCAACTTTCCCCAGCCGATCGTCCTGACGGTCCCAGAGAATTTCCGAGCAGGGACCGCAGGGGCCTGTGGGACCCATCGTCCAGAAATTACTGTCTTCGCCCAGACGAATGATACGGCTTTCGGGAAGAAATTTCTTCCATAACTCGAAGGCCTCATCATCCTCTTTAAAAACGGAAACGGAAAGCCGATCTTTCGCTAGCTTCATAGGGCCGGTCAGAAATTCCCATCCCCAGGCTATCGCCTCTGTCTTAAAATAGTCGCCAAAAGAAAAATTTCCGAGCATCTCGAAGAACGTCAGGTGGCGCAAGGTCGTCCCAACACGCTCGATATCGGACGTTCGCAGACATTTCTGACAGGAGGCGGCGCGTTTGAAGGGACTGGCGGAGGGGTTCTGGAAGTTCGGTTTAAACTGTACCATCCCCGCGCTCGTGAAAAGGAGCGTAGGGTCGATAGATGGAATCAGGGAGTCTGACGGAACAACTTTATGGCCCTGTCCCTCAAAGAACTTGAGGAACGCCGAGCGGATGTCGGCAGATGTCATTCAGGACGATAAGTACACGCTCGCGGAGGGGTTTTGTACCACTGATTTTCAGCGGTCCGCATGCGTGCCACAAGAGTATGTTTTCCGGGAGCGATATTGGACCAATCGTACCACCAATAGCCCGAGGTCAATCGGCAAGGAAGCCATGGACTTTTATCGATAGAGATTTCAACGAGGTCGGCACCGCCAACACCTAATCGCACATTGTAGGCGGGACCGCGAAGAATTTCACTCTGGAGTGGAAAATCGATCCAAATATAGGGCGCCGTGGGAGCCTGGTAAGGATTAGGTTCTCGAGTGAATAGTGTTTCTACTGGGCCGGTAGAGCGTGTGACCAGACGTTTGGCGGCCGAGGTCACCTGATCGCGGACCGAGGAGGAGGATTTCTTTGCCTTTCGCTTCGTGGACTGTGCTGTCGCTTCCCCATTACCCGCTATAGTCTCATTCGTGAATGCCATTGTACCCTCCTTAGGATTTTTTAGGCTCGATCTCATTATACCACCACCGCGAAATCGCGCTGCTGGGTATTACGAAACACCCGGTAATCAAGATTTGGGAATATGGTGTCCCGGCGCTCGATCTCTGCAAGAAACAACTCATCAATAGATCCCCGACGTATCTGTTCATTCAGTGTCAAAAAGCGGTGTAGGTGGTCACGTGTGCGCTTTTGCGCATAGGAGGTCGCGGTCCCCACGGTCATCAAAAAGGCCCAGTCGGAGGATTGCGCGAGATACAGTTCGCGCGCCGCCTGATTAAGCGCTCGCTCGCGCAGGCCATTGGCGCTAGGATTCTGTTCGGCCAATTCGATCATGAGCTCAGCCGCCTTATGCAGGTGCCGGTAGACCCAGTCATTGGCGCCGTTTAGCCAGACTTCGTGGTAGCCTTTGTCCCCCCATGAAGACATTTCCGGCTGAATCACCTGATTGTTCGGGTTTTCCGCGAGATATTCACTGGGGGTGATGAGACGCAGATCACTCTGGTCAAAATGCATTTTGCGGAAGAAAAATTCGAGGAATTCAGGACCTTCGTACCACCAATGTCCGAACAATTCCGCATCATACATCGACACGATGAGAGGCTTTTTCTGCAGAAGACCCTCCAAGTGTTCCGCTTGTTTCTGGCGATTGAACATGAAATTCCCGGCGTGATTGGCGGCAATCTCTCGCGCCTCCTGCGGATTGTAGGGTTCCTTCGCATGGAGAGGCACTCGGCCCGTAATCTTGTAATACTTGAGTCCGACATTGCGGCGAACGCCATCCGAATGCAGATAAGGTTTTACATATTCGTAGTCCAGGTCATAGCCGACATCGCGATAAAATTCACGGTAGCGGGGATCGCCAGGATAACCGGTTTCACCGGACCAGACCTGATGCGCGGATTCCATGTCCCGGCCGAACGTAGCCACCCCGGAAGGGCAGTACACGGGAGCATAAACGCCATACTTGGGCCTGGGCTTTCCGTAAAGGAGGCCGTGAGCTTCCGTAAAAAAGTAACGGATGCCCTGCTCCTGCAGAAGGGTATCGTCGCCAGGATTATAGGCGCATTCGGCCAGCCAGGTCCCGCGCGGGCGCCGTCCGAAATGGCGCTGATAATCATCCACAGCCACGCGAATCTGAGCGCGGGCGGCCTGACGTTGATTCATCAGTGGAAGGTAACCGTGCGTCGCGGCGCAAGTGATAATTTCCAAAACTCCCTGATCCTGCAACTGTCGGAAAGCATTCAGGACATTTCCGCGGTACCAGTCGTCGTACATTTGTCGGCAGCGGGTGAGCTTCCGAAGATACATCTGGGTTGAATCGTGGAACGCAGGATCGTCCTTGGTTCGGTGAACTTCCCGCTCCGCGAGTTCCACGAGCTTATACAGATAGCGGCGATAGCGGGATTGCAAGAGTGGATCGGACATCATCGCGCAAAGAGGCGGCGTCAAAGACATCGTCAGCCGGAAGTTGACTTTTTCAGTCACCAGACGCGTCATCATGTCGAGAAGCGGGAGATAAGTTTCGGTCAGAGCCTCGAAGTACCAATCCTCTTCCAGAAAGTCGTCGTACTCCGGATGCCGGACAAAGGGTAAATGGGCATGCAGAACGATCGCGAGATAACCCTTTTCACTCATCGCTTGGGTTCCTCAAGGTTCGCACCGGAATTGATAAATTGTTTCGAACTAGGCCACGAACTGGGTGCATGAGGAATGGATCCGGAAAAGACGGAGCGCAGAAATTCCCAGCGAAGCGCCATGGCGCTTCCCGCTTCCCCGGAACCAGAGGCACCCTTGGAGCTACCGGCGCCAATGGCCACGCGGGCCATATCTTCCCAGGATCTTTGTTCAGTAACCAGGCCTACGGACATCCATTCGCTATCAATTTGATCGGAAACCCGGCCGGAGGGTTGACGAATGACATTGGACCGGAAAAGTGAAACGAATTTCCCGTCAGGCCAACGCAGCCCCAGGTCGGCGACATAACCGTGACCTGAATAGGGCACCTGCACATACCACTGACGACTAAATTTATTCACGTCCACATCAAAATAGGGAGCGGAATCGATAGGGGTTTGCGCCTGCTCACCAAGATCATGTACACGAAGAACCAATGCGGCCCGATCCCAGCTGTCGCGACCATGGGCGGTGCGGATCTGTTCGGCGCGTTCATGGGTAATTTCCCAATAGGCAAAAAACCAGAAGGGGTCACGCGTCATAATCACCAGTCGATTGTCACCGTACCCCTCAGGAAGCGGAGAACCCGCGTCGACGGAAAATTCCGCCGCGCTAATCTCAAACTTTCCCTTTTCAATCTCTTGTTCGGGATGGTGGTTCTGGCTGTTGGTCATCAACTTACCTGCTCAATTTGCGGCTATCAATTCAGGGCTTAAATATAAGGACGGGTAAAAAACCTTGTAAAACCATTGGATCAAATTCCGAAACGAAGTGTCAAGTCGAGGAAATTTAACTTTAGTGCGAGAAAACGCGGATAATAGTTCCCAAATTTTAGAGAGTTCTGCCCACCGCAAGAGCTACGGCGCGCAATTCTCCCATCAACTTGGCGAACTGTTCCGGCAGAAGTGATTGTGGGCCATCGGAAAGCGCTTCTTCAGGCTTCGGATGGACCTCGAGGATCAGGCCATCGGCGCCCACGGCTACGGCCGCTTTCGCCATCGCTGGAATATACTCGCGAATGCCGACGCCATGGGAAGGATCCACAATTATCGGAAGATGCGTCAGGTGACGCAGGACCGGGACAGCGTTCAAGTCCAACGTGAAGCGCGTGGAGGTTTCAAAGGTGCGGATGCCACGCTCGCAGAGGATCACGTTGTAATTGCCGTTGGACATCACATATTCGGCACTGAGCAGCCATTCCTGAATCGTCGTCGACATCCCGCGCTTGAGAAGAACAGGCTTTTTGGTCTTGCCAACCACTTTTAAAAGATCAAAATTCTGGATGTTACGCGCGCCCACCTGAATGATATCGGCATATTCTTCTACCAGCTTCACATCATTAATGTTCATCACTTCTGTGACGATGGGAAGGTTGGTTTGCTTGCGGGCATCGGCCAGATAACGCAAGGCCTTTTCCCCATGCCCCTGGAAAGCGTACGGCGATGTTCGCGGTTTGAAGGCTCCACCGCGAAGAACCCGCGCCCCGGCGGCTTTGACCGCCTCGGCCGTATGAAACAACCGTTCTTTGGTATCCACGGAGCAAGGCCCCGCCATGACGACGACCTCGTCCCCACCGATCAAAACTCCATGCCCGACGTCAATAACGGTATTTTCTTTCTTGAACTCTCGGCTAACTAGCTTATAAGGCTTGGAAATTGGCGTAACCAACTCCACGCCGGCCATCGCTTCAAAAATATCCTTCGTTAAAATTGCATTTTCACCGATGACGCCGATAATCGTCACCTCTTTGCCATGCGTTGTATGTGGCGTGAATCCAAGCTCCTTGATTTTCTTAACAATAGAGTCCACCTGGGGCTTGGTCGCGTTTGCTTTCAACGTCAGAATCATCGTCCTAATACCTCCGTTAGTGCCTGCAAAAACTGCTGATTTTCACGGGGCAACCCATACGTCACGCGAATGTGATTGGGAAAGCCGTATTCGTCCATGGAACGCACAATGATACCACGGTTCATCAAAGATTCGAACACCTCCGCGCCTTTGCGCGGAGACAAGTCGATCAGGATAAAATTCCCCGCTGACGGAACAACAGGGATCCCCAACTTAGAGAGAACCGGAAGTATCTTCTTGCGCTCAGAGACGACAAGCCGAATGGCACGCTTGGCTTGTGCTGTATCTTTTAAGCTGGCTTCTGCGCCCACTTGGCCTAGGACACTGATGTTGAACGGAGGACGTACTTGATCGAGTGCCGTAATAACGGAAGGATCGCCGAACCCATACCCTACACGAAGCCCAGCCAGTGCATGGGCCTTGGAAAATGTCCGAAGGGTCATGAGATACGGATATTCCTTTTGAAGCGCCAGCGTCTCCGGATAGTCCTTTTGGAGAGTGGAAGCGTATTCGTAGTAGGCTTCATCCACAACGACTAACATAGGCGCTTCACGCCGCTCATTTAGCTGTCCGATCTGTTTTAGAAATCCTGACAACTCGGTGCGCGTGTTATAGGTTCCGGTTGGATTGTTCGGGTTGGCGATAAAGACCAATTTGGTATTCTCACGAACAGCCGCAGCCATCGCTGTCAGATCATGCGTATAAAGTCGCATCGGGACCGTGATGACCTCCGCCCCCATCAACTCTCCCGCCATCTTGTAACGAATGAAGGCGTGATCAGAGACCACGATGGAATCCCCAGGATTTAAAAAAGTTTTTCCCAGGAGCTCAATCAATTCGTCAGACCCGGCACCCACAATCACACGATGAGGGGTGACACCGGCTTTTTGAGCGAGGGCCGCACGAAGTGAGGTGCTGGCTCCATCCGGATAGAGAAAAAGACTTTTTTCCGCTTTACGCATCGCTGCAAGCGCTTTCGTAGACGGTCCAAGCGGATTTTCGTTGGAGGCGAGTTTGATAATCTTTTTAAGACCACGTTCCCGACGGACAGACTCCATAGAACGACCTGGCAAATAAGGCTGAAATCCTCTGACTTGAGGACGGATAATCTTCCGGGTATCCATGATTATTCGCTGCGAGGGTAGGAGCCGAGGATTTTAAGGAACATGCAGGTCCGTTCCAACTGGGCGAGGGCCTTCTGAACGCGAGGCTCGGACCGATGGCCGATAAAATCCACAAAGAAAATGTATTCCCAGGCGCGCTGACGCGTGGGCCGGGATTCAATTTTGGTGAGGTTCAACTTCTGCTTCTTGAACGGAAGCAGCATGTCAAAAAGCGCCCCAGGTCGATCCTTAATCGAAAACATAATTGAGGTTTTATCGCGGCCGGTCCGTTCCGGCTCCGTGGTCCCAATAATCAGAAAACGCGTATAGTTCTGAGACGAGTCTTCAATTCGCGAAGCCAGAATTCCCAGACCGTATTGTTCAGCCGCTAAGTGCGAAGCAATCGCCGCTGACCCGACAATGCGCGCCGCCTGCTTGGCCGCCTCCGACGTGGAGGTGGATTCGACCACGCGAGCTTTGGGAAGATTCGCATCCACCCAATTGCGGCACTGGGACAAGGCCTGATAATGCGAAAAAAGAGTTTTCACCTTATCGACGGATCGAACGGAACGCCCCAGAAGATAATGATGCACGGGAAGTTCCAACTCCGCACAGATGGAAAGAGGAGAGTCCACGAACATGTCCAGCGTGTGATACACGCCGCCGCCCGTCGAATTTTCAATGGGAACAACGCCGAAATCCGCCCGGCCTTTGTCCACTTCGGCGAACACTTCGGAGATGGTGCGCGCCGGGACCAGCCCCGCACTTCGACCGAAGCTTTTCAGCGCTGCCGCATGAGAGAAAGAAGCCTCCGGTCCGAAATAGGCCACGGTGAACTTTTTCTGAAGGTGACGGCACGCATGGACGACTTCCAGAAACAAATTTTCGACAGCCTCATTGGACAGTGGACCGCGATTCAAAGATTTCAGGTCAGCCAGAAGTGCTCGTTCACGCTCAGGGGCAAAAATCGGCTGACCGCTTTTTTCTTTAATCGAACCAATTTTCTTGACGAGGCGCGCCCGCCGGGTCAATAGCTCCAGGAGCGAATGATCGACGTGGTCGATATGATTTCGTAATTTTTTAAGTGAGTTCATGCCTGTTCTCGCATCATGATGATGGATACCTGACGCTTATCCGTCCTGTCACGCCTGTAAGAATAGTAACGGGACCCATGCATTGTACAACCCTGAGAAGGAGTTTTGCTCGTCCAGTAAATCCCCAACCGTTTGGCTTGGCGTCGGAGTTCCCCCTCTAGATCCACTCGCCAGGTGCCCTCCGAGCGGCGTCTGGTTGACGGAAAGTATCTGGCCGTATCCCACCGAACCTGGAAACAGCAAGGTCCAATGGATGGCCCAGCCCAAGCCCGTATGGAGGAGGGTGCCACATGCCAGCGTCGTCGCATGAGACGAACTGCACGGGCCAAGATGTGCCCATGGACCCCTCGCCAACCCGCATGCAAGAGCCCAACGACTCCGGCGCGATCCGCGCTTAGAAAAACAGGAACGCAATCCGCCGTAAAAATGGCGAGGGGTTGATCGGGCGTTGCGGTAAGAAGGCCGTCGGCACCGGGATAAACCTTCTCTTTGGAAAGCTTCGGGACGATCACCAGGTGTGAACCATGGATCTGTTCGGCGCGTGCAGCAGGGGCTTTGTAAGGTCGGATTTTGAGAAGGCGGGAAAGGGCGCGTGGCGCACGGGCATTCCCCTCGCGCACGCCCGTCGTGAATGAAAGAACGTTCAAGTCTGCTGGAAGACGCTTCCGCTGTTCTCAGAACCGGTCTGCACTCCGCGGATGGCCATCATGATTTCTTCGGGATTGGAGGAGGCCTCCAGTGCCGTTTCGAGCGCAATTTCCCCTTTTTGAATGAGGCCGATCAGCGCCTGATGAAACGTCTGCATGCCGTAATAGCTGCCTTGCTTCATGATATTACTGATTTCGCCAAGGGTGTTTTCCAGGATATATTTCCGGATGATCGGCGTGACCACCATGATTTCAACGGCCGGCACGCGACCGCTCCCACTGGAATGCGGGAGAAGTCGTTGGGAAATAACACCCTTCAGAGTGTCTCCTAATTGGAAACGAATCTGGTTCTGCTGATGTGGCGGGAAAACATCAATGACACGATTGACGGTCTGGACGGCGTCAATGGTGTGAATGGTGGAAAGAACCAAATGTCCTGTCTGAGCGGCTGTTAGCGCGGCGGACATGGTTTCCAGATCACGCATTTCACCCAGAAGAATGACATCTGGGTCCTGTCGAACCGCATGCTTCAGGGCTTCCGGATAGTTGAGAGTGTCCGCCATCAATTCACGTTGCGAAAGTATGGATTGTTTATCCTGGTGGAGGTATTCGATCGGGTCTTCGACTGTAATGATATGCCGACTACGCGAGGAATTAATGTAATCAATCATGGCCGCCAAGGTCGTTGATTTTCCACTGCCTGTTGTTCCTGTCACCAGAACTAAGCCGCGTGGCTCATCAGCAATTTTCCGAATGGCCGGAGGCAATTTCAGCTCGTCAAAAGTGGGGATCCGCTGCGGAACAACGCGGAAGGCGAGATTGACTAAATTTCGTTGGCGATAGATGTTGACACGAAAGCGACCCAGACCGTCCACCGAAAGCGCCAAGTCACATTCGAGCTTTTCCTCAAAAACGCGGGTCTGTTTTTCATTCAAAATACTTTTCACCCATTGATCCACCTGCTCGGCGGAAATAGCTTCCGGTGTTCGATACGACAAATTTCCATCGACACGAAAAACCGCCGGCCGATTAGAGCGCAGATGCATATCGGACGCGTTCTTTTCGGCCATCACTTGGAGAAGGAGTCGTAGATCCATGTTGAATTATAAGCTCAGGAGTGGAGTCGATTTCCGCGCAATCGAAGGAAGGCTGGCTTCTGCAGTTCTTCTTCGATGGTCTTTTTATTGACAGCGCCGATTTCGGTGTCGTCCACGATCGTCTCGCCGGGGGCGGGAATTGTTCCTGTGCGTGCGCCATTGCGACGCTCGGCCATGGGCCGTGAGGAAACACGTCCCTGCGTTGATTTCCGTCCCGCCAAGCCTCCTACGGAGCGAATGGCTGGGAATCCGGTCGCAATGACCGTGATCTGGATGCGGTCTTCCAATGTTTCATCAAAGGCGTGTCCGTAAAAGACATGCGCTTCAGGGCAAGCACTATAAATGTAATTCATCGCTTCGCCGACTTCATGCAAGGTAATATCGCGGCTCCCTACGATGTTGCAGATGACACCTTTGGCGCCGTCGATCGTAATATCTTCGAGTAGGGGATTCTTGAGAGCCAATTGCGCCGCGCGAAGCGCTCGATCCGGCCCTCGTGCCTCGCCAATTCCCATCAGGGCTTCCCCAGCGCCCGTCATCACGGTACGGACGTTGGCAAAATCCATATTGATCTCGCCAGGATGCGTGATGACGTTCGAAATCGCTTGCACGGCCTGCCTCAACACATCATCGGCAATGCGGAAGGCATCTTCAAAGCGCGTGCTCGGCTCTACAATAGAGAGGAGTCGATCATTCGGGATCACAATCAACGTGTCACAGTAGGCCTTTAGCTCTTTAAGGCCGTTTTCGGCCTGCGCGAGCTTTACTCGTCCTTCAAACTGGAAGGGGCGGGTTACAACACCGACGGTGAGCGCTTTGCATTCTTCTTTGGCAACCCGAGCGACTAGAGGCGCTCCACCGGTACCTGTTCCGCCGCCCATACCCGCTGTGACAAACACCATATCGGATCCAGATAGAACTTCTTTAATTTTTTCCGTGCTTTCTTCTGCCGCCTGACGTCCCATGTTGGGATTTCCACCAGCGCCCAGCCCGCGCGTCAAACGTTCTCCCAATTGAATCATCAGTGGCGCTTTACTGCGTCGGAGTGCCTGGGCATCCGTATTGGCTGCACAAAATTCGACATGCCGGAGTCCCGCTTCAATCATGCGGTTGACCGCATTGCCGCCTCCGCCACCTACACCGATGACGCGGATGACAGCGGGTTGCTCTCGAGCGTCTTCGGCCAGTTTAATACGCATTAAAAAGTTTCCTCCACCCATTCCTTCACGCGCTGGACAACGGATCCGCCTGTCCGCGTGCGGCGGCGCGCAGCCGACGAAGAGTTTGACCACTGCCCATTCCCCCGGAAAGGAAAGGCGAGGAGTCCAACAGCCGTTGCAAAACTGGGGTGACCGACAATCTCGCTTTTCCCGACAACCCCTTGTGGCAATCCCACTCGGCTGGACAGCTGAAGAAACTTTTCGGATGCCTGCTCCATCCCTTTCAGGAGAGATCCTCCTCCTGTCAGAACAGCACCACCCGGTACCACGCGATCGGCATAACCCGAGTCTTGGAGTTTTTCAGAGATGAGGGTAAAGATCTCTTCCACTCGCGGCTCAATCATGTCGATAAGCATCCGACGATTGACCTTGCGGAAGGTTCGGCCATCCATCGCCGTAAAATTCACTTCGCCCTCATTTTGTTCGAGAAGGCTGGAGAGAGCAACGCCATAGTTTTCCTTAATCTGTTGCGCTTGAGAAAGTGAGGTCCGAAGGCCATAGGCCAGATCGCGGCTGATGGCATCCGCCCCGATAGGAAGTTTTTCCGTAAAGTGAACGCTCCCGTCAAAATAGACAGCTACATCCGTCGTCTGGCCGCCAATATCGATGAGAATGGAGCCCAGGTCCCGCTCTTCCTGTGTGACGACGACTTCGCCCGCAGCCAGAAGACCGTAGATGGGTTCGGTCACGGAGAAACCCGCCATATTAATGGCTTTAAAAATGTTACTGAGGTGTGAGCGCGACGCCGTGACAATGTGAACGTCGACTTCGAGAAGTGATCCCTCCATACCGACAGGATTGGGAACGCCCTGTTGACGGTCCAGCGTAAAGCCCTGGGGAATCGTGTGAATAATTTCACGGTCGGCGGACAGGTGCACGGCCTGGGCACTTTCGATGGCCTTGTCGACGTCATCGGCCGTGATTTCTTTGTCGGTGCGCGCAATGTTTAAAGCACCGTGATTGTTGAACGTCTGAAGGTGATTGCCGCGAACCGCAATGGTGACATCTTTCACCATTTCTTTGGCTGCATCTTCGGCTTCTTCACAGATGCGGGTGATAGCACGTGCCGTCTCATTAATGTTAATGACGACCCCGCCCTTGAGCCCCCCGAGACAGGCCGTTCTCGCACCACTTAAAATTTCGATCTGACTGGTCTGAGGATCTCGGCGACCTATCACGCACGCGACCTGGGCGCTGCCGATGTCCAACCCCGCAATGATGTCTGTCTTGGCCATACCTTCCGCCTCCCCTGACCCCTACCCCTTTATTTCCCCTTCGGTAACACTATTATGCGTCCCTGCTCGAAAAAGCGCAAATCGGCGCGTGACGCTCCGCCGAGATTTTTATGTGCATCGTCGAGAATCCGTAAAAGCAGCTGGGCTTTGCCACTGGTCGACTCCGTCTCAAGCGATCCCCAGGTCACGACGGTGCCGGTTTTGAGCTGGAGCTCCATCGTTTCAGAAACATCCTGACGAACGGCGGTCACCTGCGGCCACAACGCGGGAACGGACGCGAGTCGAACCAGCCAGCGACTGAGATCATTTTTATTGATAGACGTCGGAAAGGTGCCCTGAGGCAGCGCATTCCAGGCTCCGGGAGTCATCGTAAAGAGAATCCCTTCCCTATCGAGACCGGATCCATTCCAGGCCACCAGGGGAATACGCGGATCCACATGGACGGTGAGATGATTCGTTTCAAAGTGTCGTTCGAGCCAAACGTTCCGGACAGCCAGGTGCAGACGACACACTCGACGTTTCAGCCAGAACCCGGACCCAGGACACCAGAGCCAAAAAGGGTTTTTGGGAAGATCGGCCCCTATAGGCAGACCAGTCAAAACAGGCGACACATTCAAATCGACCTGAGGGGTGTGATTGCGAATGAACCGGGAAGCGAAGGAGTCTCTTCCCGCCACCAATCCTGCTCCGAAACCGATTATCAGCGTTAGCACAACGCCGCGGACACCCACCACCTTCAGTCTGCTTTTGAGTTCCTCGCGGCGTTTGAATCGCAAGGCGACACGCTGCTTTCGTTTTTTACGAGGCAACTGAATACTCCGCGATTTTTAATACGAGCTGGTCGAAATCAATTCCAGCGGCGCGCGCTGCTTCAGGCAAAAGCGAGGTTTCCGTCATTCCCGGTATTGTGTTCACCTCCAGCAAACAAGGGCCGAGACGACAATCAACAATAAAATCGACTCGAGCCACGGCTCGGGTTCCAAGAGTGCGGCAGGCCGCGAGCGCCAATTCCGTCACTTTTCGTGCCTGTGCCGCGGGAATTCGAGCCGGCAAAATATGGCGGGAGCCGCCCGGCGCATACTTTGCATGAAAGTCGTAGAACGGGCGATGATGCTGCGGCAGAATTTCAATGATCGGCAATGGCTGATGACCCAGTATTCCCACAGTTAATTCCGGCCCTTGAAGAAAGGCCTCCACAATCACCGTGTGATCATAACGAAAGGCATTCATTAACCCCGCAGGCCAGTCTTTCTGCTTCTTTACGATAGAAATACCCACGGCCGAACCCTGACTGGCCGGTTTGACGACTACGGGATATCCGAGACGGCTACCCATCCCGCCTCCGGGATGCCCCCCGCAGTCGGGCGGAGGTTGAGACATTTCGGCTTTCGTCAACGGACGTGGCTTATTCATGGCATACCACGGGGCCGTCGGGAGTTTGGCGGCATCGAAAAATTGCTTGCTGGCCTTTTTGTCCATCGCCGCCGCCGAGGCAAAAACGCCAGATCCCGTGTAGGGAATTTTGAGCCACTCTAAAAGACCTTGGACGCAACCGTCTTCCCCTCCCGTTCCGTGAAGGGCCAAATAGGCGAAATCAATTTTATTTTTCTTAAGAGCGGCGGGGAGAGACTGGGCAGCGTCAATCGCGATGGCGTGAAATCCCTGGCGTTTGAGTGAGGCGAAGATGGCTTTGCCTGTTTTCAGCGATATGGAGCGTTCTGCAGAGGTCCCGCCCAGGAGGACAGCGATCCGGCGGCGGCGGAACCATTGATCGAAATCCTTTACCATTCGCCGACCAGCTTCACCTCGGGCTCCAGATGTACGTTAAATTCTTTAAGAACTTTTTCCTGGATCCGGCTCATGAGGGTCTGAACATCGGAAGCGCTGGCATTCTTTTCATTGACGATAAAATTCGCATGCCGCTCTGACACTCTTGCCCCTCCGAAACCAGTGCCCTTAAAACCTGCTTTCTCGATCCATTCTGCCGCGGGTCCTTCGGGAGGATTTTTAAAAACAGAACCGCAGTTCGAGGTGGCCAAGGGCTGGGTGCGTGTACGGTGCTGGAGAAGAGATTCAATTCGCTTCATTATAGAAGCTGGTTCTTCCGATTTCAAAGTGAGCTCTGCGCCGATTAACCAACGTCCTTCCAGATTGGATTTGCGATAACTAAATTCAAAATCCTTCGCGCTCAGGGCCTCAATTTTGTGTGAGTCTCCTAGCACATCGATAGAAGAAACGACATTGCCTAGCCAGCCTTCCCTGGTGCCGGCGTTCATCACCAAACCGCCACCAATTGTCCCCGGGACGCCAATGAGAGATTCCACGCCGGATAAACCGCGTTCTGCCGCCTGCTTGGCGAGGGTTGGCATCATCGCGGCCGCGCCAACTTTGACGTGAGTCTCTTTAAATACAATGTTGCGAAAATCCCCGTGCAAATGGATCACAAGGCCGCGAATTCCACGTTCGGAAACGAGAAGATTCGAACCCGCAACCAGAAAAAAAACCGGCAATTGAAATTCGCCCACCAAACGTCGTAAAGCAATTAATTCATGAAGGGTGGTGACCTCGGCGTAATAATCCGCCGGACCGCCGATAGCTAGCGAGGTATGACGTGATAAAGGTTCCTGGGATTTGACAGCGTGACAGGCCGAGCGGAGTTTGTCAGCGAGAGACATTCGCCTCTAGCAGCTGCTCTCCGATTTTCCAGACATCTCCCGCGCCAAGGGTAACGACGATATCGCCAGCTTTTAGATCCTGAAACAGTTTTGCCGGCTCAACGGGATTGGGCAAGGCAAAGGCAGCTTTATGCGTCTTTTTAAGAGGTTCCAGGATCAGCTCGGAGGTAACGCCTGGAATGGGCGCTTCCCCGGCGGGATAGATATCGAGAATATAGACGCATTCGGCCTGATCGAAGCATTGGGAGAATTCGTTCCATAACGATTGTGTGCGCGAATAGCGGTGAGGCTGGAACAAAACCACCAGACGGTTTTTCGGATAGCGGTCGCGTAGCGCGGAAAGTGTCGCACGAATTTCCGTGGGATGATGGCCGTAGTCATCAATAATCCGCACGCCATCTCTTTCGCCTTTGAACTCCATGCGGCGGCCGACTCCTTCAAAAGCAGCTAGCCCCTCCGCGATTTTGGCAAAGGGAATA
>Ga0206903_10120_pt1 | contig 25228 bp, 19 predicted proteins | sample Alteio_BWOrgHeat_45_FD_152959 | JGI IMG/M metagenome (GOLD analysis project Ga0206903, IMG submission 152959) | Enriched cells from forest soil in Barre Woods Harvard Forest LTER site, Petersham, Massachusetts, United States -... | ecosystem: Environmental > Terrestrial > Soil > Temperate forest >... | reverse complement strand
TTAGTGGGAAGCAATCGTCGCAAGCGAGATAGCAAAGGGCTCTTTATTTTTATCAGCGACAGTTCACCGTTTTGGATTTTCCGAGCGGTCGCCCACGGAAGAGTTTCTTCAAACTCCTGGCGGATTTTTAAAGCGGCCGGCGAACGTTGGTTGGTGACATGGGGAAGCTTCAGGGTAAGGATGGCTCGGCGCTGATTTACCAAACGGAGCCGAAAACCGATCCCTAAACGGCGCAGTGAAAACTTGGCGTCATCGAAATACAGATTTCTTAATTGCAAAGTCCGCTGTGGCTTTGGGACAGACTTCATCAATCGACGATAATCGGTGGCCGAAAGGCGATATTTTAATTCGGTTTCGAGATTTCCTAATTTCCCCACTCCCTCTCTGTAACATAGGAAGAGGAAGGAGGAAATCGAACAGTTTTGTAAAGTTATCTCGATTTACCGCCATTAGTTCTTATCCACCGCGAATCGGGAAGTGCGATTATTTTGGACGCTACGGCGTCGTAGATGATTAGACGGCGTGGTCAGCGCTAATTCAATCGAGTCGACGTCCGCCTTGGTAAAGGTCGTCTTTCCTCGTTTGGCAAAATGACTGATTTCTTTCTTGGGGGTGGATTTCGTTCCAAAGGAAACATGAGCCACCGGATAATTAGGCGCCTTTCGCAGGGAACGGGCTACAGAAGTCCCCCGAGCTTCTGGTGAAGATTGCAGACGAGGCTTCACTGGAGATTCGGTCGGGTGATTAGATTTGGCGAAGGGGACATTGGTTTGCCACTTCGGCCCGTAAATGGGGGATTCCGATTTGGTCTGCAATTTCGCCGGCGCAGAGACAGATTTGAATTCGGTGCGGCTCGGATTCGTTTCCGGGCGATTCCCAACCGTATTGAACGCAAAGTTGGATTTAGCCGGAGCACTGAGATGCGCGACTTCCTTTGAGAGGGCTTCCTGTCGGGCGGTTTGAGACAGAGATAAACTTACCACGGATAAAATAGTTGCCACCAAACTTGCGCCAATGGCCCAGCGTGCGATGTGCGATGGTTTAGCGACCGGCGCTTTCAAGGCTTCCAGATCTTCGGTTTGCTCAGTGAGCAGTTTAGTGACTTTTTCTAAGTTGGAGCTGACGGTAGTGGTGATGTCTTTGACCATTCCCCACTGCTTGACCATGGAGTCCATGCTGCTTTCGATACTGGCATTCGCGATACTGACATCCTTTTGCAAGTTTTCGGGGCTTGCCTGATCTAAAGCATGAACTTCCAATTTGCCCGAAGGAGAAGAAATTTCCGTGGGCGCCAGTTCCGCAGTGGTAGCCGTGGCTTCGATGCGGGTGGGCGCTTTCTCCCGCCGGGGGGCTCGCGTTGCATTTTCGGCAGGTGCTTTTTCCTCTTCCGTAGAGGCACTCACCGCCGCAAAGCTTAATCCCAGCGTTGCCAGTGCAGGTTCGGCTTTCGGTTGCCGACGGCGACGGGGTTTAGGCGCGGGTTTCTCCGCAGCCTCTGCTCCCGCCGCAAATTCTGCCTCGGCCTTGGCGCCTTCATCGGTTTTCGCAACATCGTTTTCCTCGCCCGCTAGCATGGCCTCGTTCGCACTTACTACGTCTTCTTTCCCAGCTCGTTTCTTCCGTTCCATCGCTACTCCCCCAAGAACTAAATGCAAAAATAGGGCTCTCTAGAGCCCACTCGGGGTGATTCAAAGCAAGTCAGATGCCAAGGGTTTGGACGCTGATTCGTGGCTAAATCTACGTCGGGATTGCCCATTAAAGTCACTTTTCAAGGCGTCAGGTGACGAAAGCCGGCTAACGATCCGGGATCGCTTTCATCTGTTTCTTCTTAGCCTAAAGCGTTTCCCTTAGTCCCGTCGGCCTCCGAAAGAAATTGAAGGATCGGGTCACGGTTTTTGGGAATGGAGATTGAATCTGACCTCGCCCCGCTCATTGATCTCTGCTGAAAACGGAACCGCATAGGGGCTACGGATGAGATGGCCTAAATCGCGCGGATCTTTCGGCAGGGAAGTGGCGGCATGAAAGAGCAGCATTCCTTCGCCCGCTTGGGTGGGGCGAAGTTCGGGACGGCCCGCACCGAGACGATCTTCCGATGAGAGATTCAGGATCTCGCTGAAATTTGCTAAGTCGTCATAGTGTTTCTTTAGCACTGGGGTCAACGAAAACAGATTTGCCCCGATTGCAAAGTGAGCGCCATAGGTTGATCGTTCAAAATCATTCGCGCTGAATCCCAGTGTCGTTATTTCTACTCCACCGTCTTTGATCTCAAGTCGCTGTTTGGTCCCGCTGACGTCGAGCTCGACATATCCTTGTGAAGTCTCGGGATCTATCCGCATGGATTTGCGATTAATCTTACTGAGGGGGATGAAAAGTCGGGCGAGGCGAGGGCCTTCGATAAGACTCACCCCAGCTTTTTCCGGGGCCGGGGTTTTACCCGTCGCGAGGTCTGGAGAAGTTTCGATTTCTACCTTTCCCTGGCGATAGACCGAAGGAAGGGTTAGGCCGCTGCGTGGGGACTGTGTCCCTAGGATAAGAATTTCGTTCGCGTCAAATGTAGGGAGCTCTCCCGGTCGGGTGGGTGGGTACACCCTCCGCGCATAGATTTGAGTCCTCAGCGGAGTGAGTTTGCTCTCCTCGTGGGAGCCTGATTTTTTCGCCAGCTTCCCTACTTCGTCGACTCGCGCATAGGTCGCCCAAGTAACTCCATTGGCATCGGTGAAGAAATCAATGTCATAGCAATGTCCTTCCCAATCGGCTGCCCCTGAAAAGACGGGGCCAGAGCGTATCCAATCTCCGTCCTTATCTCGGAGAAAACTCACAATGCGACGGCGAGCGTTATCGTCGGGCCAACGGGCATGGGTCTTGCCGGGTTCCGGGATCATCACCCCGGCGTAGGCGATTTCGATCTCTTCTCCGTTAGCCAATTTCCAGGGCTGGATCACCAGGCCCCAAGGTTGTTCACTCGAACTGAAGGGTTCCTTGCCGCCTCCCGGCAGGGGATGAAAAAAACGGAAGTTTCGAGTTTCAGGTGACTCGCCGCGAGAATAGTCGTTCCATCCCCCGTGATATACCAAGTATCTATCCCCGGTTCCGGTTATCCAGAGCTCTCCATTTCTCATCAGGTTAAAATGGGGATCGGGAATGTTTTCAGAACTAAGGCGCCGCAAGGTAATAGCCTCTTCCGTTAACCCGCTGAGCGCGTCGCAGCGGATAAGCCGGGAATGGTCCTTTAACCGTGCTGGGCTGGCAGACCGCGGCCAAATAGCGGTGACCAAGCAGAGAATGGATGAGACCAGGGACTTCACTTGAGGCTCGTTTCTAAAAAAGAGGGCTTATCTCCTGTTTCGGAGCAATTCTGGCGGCGCTTGACCAAGAACAGGGAGAGGGTGGAAGGATTTGCCGACGAAGCGAGTTTGCTCCGTCGGCAGGAAGTTTTACCCGGCAGTGGTGCGGATCATTTTCTCCACTTCTTCTACATGCTCGGTTTCGTCCATGATTTGTTGACGCACCAGCTCTTCTAAGGGCACATCGCCTTCCACTTGAGAGAGAAGCTGATAATAGAGTTTCAACGTTTCTCGCTCATACTCCAAGGACTCGACCAACATTTCCATCACGTTGTGTTTATTGCTTTCGGGCACTGGCTTCACTTTTACTGAGGCATGGCCGCCCAAGGCAGTGATCTTTTCCCCGATGATGACGGCGTGATTAAAACCTTCCGTGGCATGATCCCGGAACCATTTGGTGATGGGAATGCGGTTCGGCCCAAAAATCATGAAGCTATAGTGGAGATAACGAACCACTCCAGACAACTCCGCTTCTAAAATTTTGTCCAAGGTTTCTAAAATGTCTTTTTGATTAGCCTTCGCCATACGATCCTCCATTTGACTCGACAGGGAAAGCTCTAAAGGTCCATGTTAGACACTTATTGTCAATAAATTTGACAGTTTGGCTCGCCCACCCGGAATTTCTGCCTACCGCCCCCGCGGCGTGCGCGAACTCAGCGGAACTAAGCGGGTTCTGGCACCTTCCTTGAGCAGAATAAGGGACGGTGTTATCCTATAAGCACCTATCCCCATGGAAAGGGCGTTCATCATGCGTTTGGTTTTATTTGCGCTCCTGGTCTTGGGCGGTCCTCTTTGGGCAGAAAGCGGTTCCGGTATCGTTCCTCCGGCGCAACCGCGGACTCGAACTTTATATCCCGGGGGCGGCTCTTCCTATACTCCGGACACGATCGCATCTCCCGACGAGCGGGTGTTTGATCTACCGGAAATGAGACAAGATGCCGCGCAGGAATATACGAAAGATGGACGTCCTATCGTGGGTCAATCTCAGCTGAACAGCGAGAGATTGGCAGAAATCGAAGGTGTTTGTCGGGAGACCAAAGACAAAGGCCAAATGAGTGAATATCGCAGTTGCGTAAAGCGCGAAAAAGAAAAAGCCTTAGCGGAAATCCAAAGTAGTTTTGATCGGACCAACCGAACCAAAGAACAACCCTTTCGCAAAAGCGACTCCGCCCCTCCATTGTTGGAAGAGCAGAGAAAAGCGAATAAAGCTTTCGACGCTGAGGAAAACAATTGAAGAATTCGGGCTCCATCGTTATTGGTGTTAACTGAAATGTCAGTTCGGTTATCCCACATTGCTATTGCCTGCCCGGAAATTGAAGCCGTTGCAGCGCGACTCAAAACGTTATCTTTATTTATCGCGGAAACCCATGAGGTTCCCACCGAGAAGGTGAAAGCCGCGATGCTGAAGCTGGAAGTTTCCTCTCACTTACGGCTCGAATTATTGGAACCTACGGCAATCGATTCTCCGATAGCGAAGTTTCTGGAAAAACGTCCGGCTGGGGGATTGCACCATCTCTGTTTTGAAGTTTCCCAATTGGATCGCTGGCCGGAACTGCTCGCCAAAGCGGGGTTGGAGGTTTTACCTCCTGGTATTCGAAAGGCTGCCCGAGGCCGAGCGCTCTTTATTCACCCGCGGGGAATGAGTGGCGTTCTGGTTGAATTAGAAGAAATTCTGACTCCTTAAGGAAAATAATAAAATGGAAATGCGCTACGACCAGTTAAGTCCGGTCCCCCCATTAACCCGGGTTACCAAGGCACTGATTATCACCAGCGTGGTTTGTTATTTGGCTGATTTCATCTTGAGCCATCTTGGATTTCAGTTTCACGGTCTTACGCTGGACGAAATCTTCGGGTTGGTTCCCGCCCTGATTAAAGAACGAGGATGGGTATGGCAGTTTGTGACTTATATCTTCATGCATGGTCACCCGCTCCACATTCTGCTTAACATGTTAATCCTGTGGTACTTCGGCGCTGAAATTGAAATGCGAATGGGCGAGTATGCCTTTTTGTTTTATTTCTTTCTCTGCGGCATTGGCGCGGGACTGTTTAACTTTGGCGTCAATCTGCTCTTTACCGACGTATCTCAGCTGAGTCATCCCATCATTGGAGCCAGTGGGGCTATTTTCGGGATCCTGGCTGCCTATGGAATTTTCTATGGCAACCGGTATTTCTTAGTCTTCTTTCTTTTCCCCATGAAAGCGAAGTACTTCGTCTTGGTGATGGCAGCGATGGAATTGATTATGGGAGTTGAAGCCAACGCTCAGGATAACGTTGCTCATTTTGCCCACATCGGCGGAATGTTTGTGGGGGCGGTCTACCTCTATTTCCGCTACGTCCGTCCTCAAGGGGGGAACCGCAATAGCAAGAAGGACTTAGAACGAGAACGCCTTAAGCGCCAATTTACTTTGATTGTAAACCCACCGAATCAAGAATCGCCGGACAAGGATAAAGGCCCCTACTGGAACTGAAGCATTGCAGATTGGGAGCCACCGGTACCTCTGGCCTTACTTCCCATCCGGCATTTGATTGGAAAATTTAATAAAGCTTTTGGAATGATCTTTTCCGCCTCTAACGTATTTCATCACCCGATCTAAATCTTCTTCCGTGACGTAGCAGCCATGAAGTCGGCGTAGGGGAACCCCGGGAGTGATCATCATGCAATCCCCTTTTCCGATGAGTCCCTCCGCTCCGGAAGAATCAAGCACGGTGCGAGAATCAATCGCACTGGGAACCTTAAAGGCTAGCCGAGAAGGCATATTGGCTTTGATCAGCCCAGTCACTACATCCGTGGAAGGGCGCTGAGTTGCCAGTACCAGATGAATGCCCGAGGCCCGAGCTTTTTGGGCCAAACGGGTAATCGCGACTTCCACTAATTCCCCTCCCGACATCATAAGATCTGCCAGCTCGTCGACGACCACTACGATGTAAGGCAGTTTCTGAGTGGCGGTGCGTTGTTTGGCGTTATAAGACTCGATATTTTTCGAGCCGGTGTCGGCCATCCGATGATAGCGACGATCCATTTCCTGCACTGCCCAATTTAATGCGTTGAAAGCTACCGAGTTATTCGTAATCACATTAGTGATTAGATGAGGGATGCCGTCGAATGCTCGAAACTCCAGCATTTTCGGATCGACTAGAATCAGTCGGAGCTGCTGCGGCGATAAGCGATAGATGAAACTCATGATCAGCGCGTTCATGAAGACGGATTTACCGCTACCCGTACCTCCGGCCACTAGGAGGTGGGGCATGGCGGTGAGATCTCCAAACACTGGTTCTCCGTCAGTGGTTTTTCCAATCGCGATGGGAATTTTTAGTTTCTTGTCGAAAAAACCGTCCTCGCCCATGACGTCCTTAAGCGAAATGATCTCAGTTTGAGGGCGAGGCACTTCAATTCCCACCACGGTTTTTCCGGGGATCGGGGCAATAATACGTAACTGATTGGTCCCCAATACGACGCCGAGGTCGTCTTGCAGATTAGCGATCTTGCTCAATTTGATTCCGGCGGAGGGCTTATACTCATAAGTGGTAAGTACCGGGCCTTGCGAAACCTTGACCACCTCGCCCGTAATCTGGAAACTGAGCAGATGCTCGATTAATTTTTGGGTATTCTCTTTCAGCTCACCCTTAGACATCTTTTTCGCGCTACCGGAGTCACTTTTTAGTAAGCGCAGCGAGGGGAGTGAATAAGTATAATTAGAAGGTATTAACTCCTCGAATACCGGTGGACCGCTATCTGCTTCGCCTTCGGCCTCGTTTTCTTCACCCTCGGCACTGTCTTCTTCATCCGTTTCTCCGGCCGAGTTTTCTGCGTCGGTCTTTTTCTTGCGCGGAGCCCGTTTCTTTTTGGGGAGCGCCTTAGCTGATTCTTCTGCGTCCGCGGTTTTGGGCGAGGGGACTAATTGAAGCGCTCGAGGTGCTGGGACCTCGCTCTCGGCCTCGGCTTCATCCACAGCTTCGGCGCTTTCTCCTTCGAAAGCATTTTGCACCGTGCGCGAAATGGAAAGGCCCATGGTGACAATCGCCGTAATCACAAATGCCCCACCCACCATCAACAGCGCGCCGGTGGTATTAAAGTAACGCTCGAGAAAACTACCCACTACCTTGCCGACCATTCCCCCTTGCAGCAAACTCGCTTCCGGAAAACGCTCGTGAAGACAAAGATAAAGGGTGATGGCTGCGAGCAGCGTGCAGACGGTAACCCCCAAGATGCGAAATATATTTCGTTGAAAAGAACTGCCTCTAAAGGCGGTAAACGCGAGCCAAAGGGTGAGGGCCACTACGGAATATCCGGCAAGTCCTACGGTTCCTAAAAACCATTCGGCTACGATGGCCCCCACCACCCCGCCCAAATTATTCATATGATCCAAGCGGCCTTGGAAAATGCTGAAACTATCGAGTGGAATGTAAGAGGCCAGAGACACTAACTCGAAAAGTGACACTAAGAGAAAGATGGAGCCCGAAATTTCGCGGGCCATCCGTTCAAAAGCCTCATTGGCTTCCTCCTGTCCTTCGGTTTGACGTCGGAAAACGCCAAAGAGGTCGCTTAAGGCTGTGCGGAAACGTTCCAATTCGTCCTCTCGATCCCTGAGATCCCGTCCCTTGGAGACACACGTCTGCGTGCGGGCCGGGCCCAGTATGCGGAATGTCTGCAAGGATGGTGCCGGGACAAAAACTGGCAGCCCAACTAAAACAGTCGCAGGTCCCTGCGTGAACCGCTAGGATAATAAGGACGAAACACTGGCTGGTTTAGTCAGCCAGTGACCTTTTTTGTTACCTTTGCGTAGCGTGATTTCATGGAGCATTTCATTCAACTTTGGAGTCTGGCCGTCATTCTGGCATCGGCGTTTCTGATTGGCTGGGGTGCAGAAGCGGCCCAAACTTTCTTGCCTCGGGCGTTAGCGCTAAGCCTTTTGGCTTGGCTACAGACCTTGCCGGAGTTTGCGGTAGAAGCGACCATTGCGTGGAATCAGCAACGCGATTTGATGATCGCCAATCTTACCGGATCGCTGCGTTTACTCGTTGGCTTGGGTTGGCCCATGGTGTTTTTTGTTCATTTTGTTTCGGAGCGGTTGCGAAGCAAGAGGTACGCGTGGGAATTGAAGTTGCCGGATGAAGATTCGCTCTCGGTTCTCTTTGTTTTCTTGGGTGCGATTTATTTTGTCGCTGTCTTGGTGAAGAAGTCCCTGACCAGTTTGGACTCTGGCTTTCTGATTTTGCTCTACCTGCTGTATCTGTATTTCAGCATGCGACTTCCCATCTCAGAAGTGGAGGAGGAAGACGATCTGCCATGGGTCCCTCGTCAGGTGGCGCGCTGGTCGGCCGTGCCTCGAGGCCTGGGGGTGTTCTCGCTCTTTGCGGTAGGTGGAGTTGGGCTTTATTTCAGCTCGCATCCCTTCATCACCACTCTTGAAAAGTGGGCCGTAGGTTGGGGAATCAGTGCCTTCGTTTTTGTACAGTGGGTGGCTCCTTTTCTTTCGGAGTTTCCAGAAAAACTGACTGCCTTTAACTGGGCACGACAGAAGAATAAAGCACCCATGGCAGTGATCAATATGGTCTCCAGCAATATCAATCAATGGACGATGTTGGCGGCGATGATTCCTCTGGTTTTTAGTTTGTCATTAGGACATTGGGAACCGGTGAAACTAGATGCCATGCACCGGGAGGAGTTGGCGCTCACTCTTTTACAATCGTTGGTGGGCGGGGTGATCTTACTGGATCTTCGTTTTCATTTTATCGAGGCCAGTTTGCTTTTGGGTTTATGGGCCTTGCAGTTTTTTATCCCGGCATTGCGATTTCCGGTGTCTATGGCTTATGCGCTCTGGCTGACTCTGCTCATCCTAAAAATCTTTTACGAGTACTTCCTGCGCCATCGGGTTCCCCGCGCTTTGGTAAGTTTGAACCAGATGCGGACAAAATAGGAACTCCCGGATTTTGGACCGCACTTGACTCTGCCCTTCAATCGGGCTTTTTTGTTCGCTATGCAAGCAGCCTTTCTTACGCGACATGGTGGGCCTGAAGTCATTGAAGTGGGTGAGCTGCCCCGACCTCAAATGGGTAGCCAAGATGTCTTGGTCCGGATTCGATTTGCTGCCTTAAACCACCTCGACCTCTGGGTTCGCGAAGGGCTTCCCCATCTGAAGTTAACTTATCCGCATATCCTGGGAGGTGATGCTTCAGGTACGGTGGAGATGGTGGGGAAGGAAGTGACGACGATAAAACCGGGCGATGAAGTTCTCGTTCATCCCGGACTCAGTTGTCGAGCCTGTTCGGCATGCCTTTCGGGGTGGGAGAGTCTTTGCCCGCAGTATCGCATTTTGGGGGAGCACCTTAGCGGAACCAATGCCGAGTATGTTTGCGTCCCCTACTGCAACGTTTTTCCCAAACCTCCGATGATTTCCTTTGAAGAGGCCGCGGCGATTCCTTTGGTTTTTACCACCGCCTGGCAGATGTTAGTCAAACGGGCTAAAGTGAAACCTGGTGACTTAGTCCTAATCCACGGGGCAGGCAGTGGAGTGAGCTCTGCCGCAATTCAAATCGCGGCCCTTTACGGCGCCGAGATCGTTGTAACTTCTAGCCAGGATCAGAAATTAGCCGAAGCTAAGCGGCTCGGTGCTCACCATACGATCAATTACCGCAATCAGGATTTTCTTGCTGAAGTGAAAAAGATCGCTAAGCGGGGAGTGGATATCGTCATTGATCACGTAGGAAAGGATTTCTGGGAAAAAAATATTCGGGTGTTGAAATGGGGCGGTTGCCTAGTCACCTGTGGAGCCACTAGCGGAGCCGTGACCGAAACCGACCTGCGTCATCTTTTTTTTTCGCCAATTGAGTCTTCTCGGTTCAACCATGGGATCGAAGGCAGACTTCCCGGCGATTTTGAGTCAAGTTGCGCGGGGTAGATTTAGAGCGGTCGTCGATAAGACCTTTCCTCTGAGCCAAACGGGGTTGGCGCATCGGTATCTCGCGGATCAAAAACAATTCGGGAAAGTTCTGCTCCAGACTTGACGCTTTAGCATTTATTTGGCGTCCTCATCCGTAAGCGCATTGGAATGCCGGAGTAGGCATGCCTCATGAAATATGGTATATGCGTGGATCCGCTTGGCTCCCCAACGGAAGAGAAGGCATGATCATGGTTGATATTGAACAATTCAACGTTCAGCTCGAGGCCTTGGGCAAAGCGTTGGCTCATGCGCGTCGAGTTCTCATTACCGCCCCAGGGGCTGCCGATGGCGATTCGATTGGCTCGCAGTTGGCGCTTCGCCGGATGATTGAGCTTCGTTTTCCTCAAATAGAAATTAGAATTATTAACGATGAGCCCCTTCCGGAGCGATACCGCTTTTTGCCTGAAGTCGAAAATGTCGATACTCCGGAAAGCTATGCAAAACTCAACGGCGATCTCCAGTTTGATTTGGGTTTTATCGTCGATGGGGGGCTGGATCGCGCGGGACGGGTGAGAGAAGTTTTTGAGCGTTGTCCGGCCACGGTATTTGTGGATCACCATGCGATCAGTGCCGAGTATCCCTACACGATTCGCCTCGTAGAACCTCGGGCTTCGGCCACTACGGAGCTGATTTATCATATTTCGCAAAGCCCCGGATTTGCGACTCCGGTGAGTCCGAACTTTGCCCAACAAATCTATCTGGGGCTGATTTTTGATACTGGTTTCTTCCGCCATTCCAATACCACACCCGAGGTGATGGAATTAGCAGCCAAGCTCTTGCGTACCGGATTTGATTTTACTCGCGTCGGTGAACGAGGAATGTTGGAGCGGACTTTTACCAGTCTCAAGCTTTTATCCGATACCTTATCTCGCGCGAATCTTTCGTTAGATGGTAAGATTATCTGGTCAAAGCTGACTCAAGAAACACTCCGGGCTTTCAATGCGGCAGATGATGATCGGGAAGGCATCATCGATCATCTTTTCCTTACCCATGGAATTGAAGTCGCCGTCTTGTTTTTTGAGTTGCCCGGAAAACAAACCAAGATTTCTTTACGTTCCCAGGGAAAGCTCGATGTCGCAGCCTTCGCCCGCAGTCTGACTGAGAGGGGAGGGGGACATCAGAAGGCGGCAGGAGCCAACTTAGAGCTCTCCATTGACCAGGCCGAGCCCTGGGTCTTGCAACGATTGCAGGCCCAATTGACGGGGCAGGCCGGAAAGTATTAGGAAGAGGCATGATAGTCCCTTTTCTAAAAGCAAAAATTCACCGCGCGACGGTAACCGAAGCCAACCTGGAATATCAGGGCAGTGTCACTATCGGTTCCGAACTCCTCGAAGCTTCCGGGATTGTTCCTTTTGAGCAGGTGCAGATTTACAACATCACCAATGGTGAGCGATTCACGACGTACGCAATGGCAGGCAGTCGCGGCACTATTTGCATCAATGGGGCGGCGGCTTGGAAAGCCCGCCCTGGCGACCTGGTCATCATCGCCAGCTATTGCATGCTCAACCAGGAAGAAATTCGCTCCTTCAAGCCCAATTTGGTCTATGTTGGAAAAGAGAATGAAATCAAGGCAGTAACTCACGAACCGCCTAAAGAAAAAACCCTCCCGGGTCCTACGTAAAATCCCTTCTTGTCACCTTTTCTCTGGCCGATACGTTCTATAGTGGGGGAGGGTCTATCGAAGGGCGTGGCTTGGTGCTTCGATCTCTGGTAGGAATGGCGACTGGAAATGGCTCGGGAAGGGGCCCAAAATGCGTTTATTGGCGGTTCTTTGTTGGTTTCAATGGCTCGGGTTAGGGACTCCGGCATTTGCCGTCGAAGCGGTGAGTGAGCTCCCCAATCCTCGTTGTGAAGAAGTTCAGCTGAAAAAGCCGCTGCAAGTTTATGTCGATCCTGCCCTGTATGCCTCCAATCCCTCTTTAATGGAAATGGATCCGGCAAATGGTTTAGCGACGTCCCATACCCAAGATCCCAGACTCTCGTTGTTTACCGGGGTATTTCGAATGAAACGGATGAGTCGTCCTCAGGTGTACCGAGGCTTTCGGACAGTTGCCCGTCTCTATGGGTTAGAAGAAGCCGCTAAGGCAATTCCTCTGGAAAAAAAGCGAGGCGCTCGAAAACCCGATGCGGCTTCCGACAACTTGGCTGATGTTGCGATCCGCATTCAGATCTGCGGCGATGATGCCTATGCCGGTACCCCCGGCCTGGTTTTTTTGCGGGATTTAGACGAGGCGAGCAAAGATCCCCAGCAAAAGAATGGGGGAATGCCACCCTCGGTGAATTCCATTCCGAATCCGAACGATTACCCTGCCTCTCGTAATTTGTAGACGGCAACTCAGGCGATGGGACGGGCTCTGCGCTTCATCCGACAGCGCGGCGAAGGCCTCACGCTGCTTTCTTAAAGCTGGTGCGATTTCGCCCGCTTTCTTTCGCTTCGTAGAGAAATTCATCGGCCTTTTGGATGAGGTCGTCGATAGTGTCGAAGTTTTCTTCCTGGAGAGTGGCTATGCCGATGCTTACCGTGATTTGGATGGTCTTGCCTCGGTAATTGATTTTTTCCTGCTCGATCGAAGTTCTTAGCCGTTCGGCAATGGCGAGGGCTTGATCTCCGGTGACATTGCGCAAAATAATCGCGAATTCCTCACCACCGTAACGGCATCCGATGTTTTCCAGGCGCAAGTTCTTCTGCAAATACTGTCCCACGCATTTGAGGACGAGATCTCCCGCCATATGACCGTAGGTGTCGTTGATCTTTTTGAAGTGGTCCACATCGATCATCATTAGGCTTAGGGGCTGATTGTTGCGCTTGGAAAAGCTGAATTCCTTAGAAAGAACATCGACAAAATATTTTTTATTGTAGAGTTGGGTCAGCCCATCGATATTGGCCGCGCGGAAAAGATTTTGCTGATAATTTTGGTCGACCGCATCTTGGTAACAAAACTTAAAATAGAGACGGGTGCCGATCAGGATTTTATCTCCGTCGGTGAGTAACTGTTCGGTAATGCGCTTGCCGTTTACAAAGACGCCGTTCGTACTTCCAATATCTCGAATAATAATTTCCGTCGGGCTCCGACAAATGATTTCGGCGTGATTGCGGGAAATATGGGGATCCTCAAGCGTGATTTGACATGTTGGGTCGCGACCCAGCTTCATGGTGCGACCCGTCAAATGGTACATTTGGCCCGTCTCCCTACCTGAAATCTGAATCAGGTAAGGTTCGTAGCTCATGGAGCGTTCGCGCAGGTCCACCTTTTCGGTGATGATAATAGTGCGATCTGCGTTGGATTTATTTTCGTTATCGTTCAAAGCACGACCTCAGACAGACTATCGGTAAGAAGGAGAAAAGAGTTAACCTAAATGACAAGGATAGTTAAAGATCAAACCAGTTAAGACGAGCGGGGAATGGAAAAGCTTGGTAAAATTGTATTGCCTCACTCTGAGTCGTGTGGCAATTTTAATAAAATCAGATAGGTAGAAGGTTTTCATGCAACCTATCTAATCCTACTAACCGTTATCTCAACGGTCCGTGTGGAGCGAGCCATGGCAGCAGAACCTACATTAAAAGAGCTTCTCGAAGTGATGGTCCGAGCTTTGGTAGATATTCCGGATCAAGTAAAAATCTCTGAAATTATCGGAGAGCAAACCACGGTTTTTGAGCTGGTGGTTGCCAAGGAAGATCTTGGCAAGGTCATCGGCAAGCAAGGGAAAACGGCGAAGGCACTTCGCACCATCCTAACCGCATCCTCGACCAAACTGCGCAAACGCTCAGTGTTAGAAATCGTCGAATAGCGATCTCTACCTCATGAAGCCATTGGGCGCCGCTCTGGCTAGCGAGTGCGGCGCATTGGGAGGGTTTTGTGATGATCTTTTGGACAGGGGGTTGGAGTAAGTCCTAGGTATCCCTTGGCTTCTTCTTTAACCGCCAGAATCAAGGGCGATGTCCAACCTCTATTCGACCCATCGATAAGAAATAAGCCTCGTTATCGCTACTCTGCTAAAACTGCTAATTACTTAGACATTCGACTAGGATATCCACAGTTCGTTCATTTTTTTTAACCGCTCGCCATGATTCATCATCTTTCCTTATTAATTTCCAGGCACACTTGGTGCAGTTCATCTTTAACGATTTCCTCGGTTTAAGACTTAGTTGGACCTGCCGCTCAGGGGGAAGAATGCCGCGGTTACGGGTTTTTGTTTGTCTCCTCTCAGTTTTTGGATTCACCGCATGTAATCCGTTTACCTTGCGTTCTTCTTTATTGCAGAAAGCGCCGATTGCGGGTGATGGGCTAAGCGTGGATTCTTTTTCTCCCTCCCAGGGGCCCGATACTGGCTACACTACTTTGAATCTTTTTGGTTCTGGATTCTCGGAAGCAGTGACTGTCTCCTTGGCAGGGATTCCCTGTTCTCCGATTCTTTTAATCAATGCCCATGCGCTGTCCTGTTTGACCCCTCCTCATTCTCCCGGCGAAGTGTCTGTAGTGGTTTCAAATTCGCGCGGCGGAGTCATCACAGCGAGTGGAGTGTACCGGTATCAAAGCGGGAGTAGCGAAAATCCTGGTCCTCAAATCCTTTCGATCAGTCCTACTTCGGGCGCCACCGACGGAGGAACCCCGCTCATCATTAACGGAAATCATTTTTCGGGTCCCATCCATGTGGTTCTCGATTCCAGTGATTGCCTTAGCCCCGATTTAGTTTCGGATACCCAGATCAAATGCACCACCCCCGCACATGCGTTGGGTCCGGTGAGTCTCTCGGTCACGAACGGCGACGGGCAAATGGATACTTATCAAAATGCATTCACCTTCGTGACCGGCACCCCAATCATGTCCACTCCGTCGATTACTGGGGTGACTCCAGGTTTGGTTTTGCAAGACGCGGGAACTGCACTAGTGATTAGCGGAAAAGCATTCCAAGTCGGAGCCGCTGTCACTTTGGGTAACCTCGGTTGCAGCGAAATCAATGTCATCTCTGATTCTGAAATTCACTGTAAGACCCCAGTCGAAGTTCCGGGAAAGGTCGGGGTCAAAGTCGTTAATCCGGATGGTGGTCAGGTAACCTTGGACCAGGCCCTAACCATCTCTCCTCTCCAAGTGACCAGCGTATCGCCGGTCTCGGGACCGGCCAAGGGAGGGACCTCGATCACCGTAAACGGCGCGGGCTTTGACGCTTCCGATTTTGTCGCTTTGGGCGGAACCAATTGCGCTCAAGTCCAGTTCATCTCCACCAGCCAACTTATCTGCACTACCGGTGCTCATGCGTCGGGATTGGTTGAGCTCAAACTGACTAAGGCGTCTGGATTAAGTAGAATCCTGTCCGGTGCCTTTACTTATAATCAAGTGTCACAACCGACGATAACTTCTTTTTCTCCCACTTCTGGTCCGACCACAGGGGGAACTCTGTTGAGCATCACTGGTAGCGGATTTCAGAATGGGGCCACGGTTACGATGAGCGGGGCCTGTGGCAACATCCAAGTGCTTTCCGACACGGCGCTAAATTGCACCACCCCTGCGGTAGCGAATGCAGCAGTAGTCGCCCTGATTTTAAAAAATCCGGATGGTGGTTCCGTGACCTCTAACGGATTGTTTCACTATCAGGTAGGGCTTTTCGTAAACTCAGTGAGCCCCTCCGTGATCAGCGATGGAGGTGGCACTACGCTGACCATCCGAGGCGGTGGGTTTGTCGCGGGGGATTTGGTAACGGTGGGAGGTGGAGCCTGCATCCCGGTACAATTGGTCTCGGTTGGAACGGCGGGAGAAATCGCTCTCAATTGTAAAAGCTCCGCTCATGCCGCTGGCACTGTGGATTTAGTCGTGACTCCTCCGACGGGAAATCCCGTTACTTTGACCGGTGCTATCACCATTAGTCATGTGCCAACTCCGCTCACCGTCTCTCCTTCCGGGGGACTGAGCACCGGAGGCACAACGCTCACCGTGGGAGCCATCAATGCTCAAACGGGGGTCAGCATCAAAGTGGGTAATTCTCCTTGCCTCCCGGTAACCGTTCTGTCCAACGGGGATCTCAGCTGCGTGACTTCGGCAGGGAATGCTGGCGTCGCCGACATCAGCTTAACTAATCCGGATGGGCTTTCCGGAATTTTGCCGAGCGCGTTCACCTATTCTGATCCCATTTCTATTAGCGGGGTTTCTCCGAGCGCCGGCCCGACCAGCGGAGGCAGTCCGATTAAAATTTTCGGATCAGGATTTACCCAGGATACTAAAGTTCTTTTAGGCGGGATCCCCTGCCAAATTCAATCTATCGTCGAAAATGCGATCAGTTGCACCACCAGCGCCTCCGCTTCCGCGGGAGATGTCGACGTAATGCTGAGTAATGCGGGAACCTCCGCGCTCAAGGTGGGTGGTTTTAAGTATTATTTTCCCTATCAGCTCATCGGCGTGAATCCTCAGTCTGGTCCGGTGGCGGGAGGAAATCCCATCTCCATTGCGGGCCATCACTTTCTCCCGGATAGCACGGTGAAACTGGGAACGTTGGCCTGCCCGGTATCGGTCGTGACTGCGGATTCTATTACTTGCACGGTGCCCACCGCCTCGTCGCCAGGCGCGGTCAATGTTCAAGTGGCTAGCCCTTCGCTCCCGACCACGGCAGCGGCGAGTTTGAGTCAGGCCTATACCTATATTCCGGTTCCCTCGATCACGGGTGTGGTACCTACGCATGGTCCGCCGAGTGGGGAAACGAAGATTACCGTCTCTGGAACTGGTTTGATCAGTGCAACGCAGATCTTGGTGGATGGCACCCCCTGCACGGGAGTCGTTTTTGCTTCGTCGACCTCGGTGAGTTGCCTGACGCCGGTCCATAGTGCGGGAACCGTGAGTGTGAAGGCTGTGAATACTGGAGGGCTCAATAGCAATACTAATATTCAATTTACTTATGACCAGGCGATGGCGGTGACCAAAGTAGATCCGATTTATGGTCCGATCACCGGTGGACAGCCGGTGACTCTCACTGGGATCTCTTTTGGAAGTGGGGCGCTGGTAAAGTTTGGCAGTGCCACTTGCCAAAACCTGTCTCAGCAAGGCACCACCGGTATCATCTGTACTCCGGGTCCCAATGTTGAAGGTACCGTCGATATCACCGTGACCACGGCAGATGGACAAACCGCCATTCTCCCCAAGGCCTATACCTTCAAAAGTTTCTACGCGACTGCAATCACTCCGGTAAAAGGGGTGGATGCGGGAGGAATAGAAATCACGGTGACCGGTTTTGGATTTACTTCGGCTAGTCGAATTTCTCTTTGCGCCACGGCTCCCTACGCGGTGACATCTACCTCCTTGATTTGCCAAACCAAGCCATTGCCTGCGCAGATTTACGATGTCGTGGTGACCGATGGAGCAAAAACTTCGACCATATCACAGGGCTATACCAGCGCGAACGCGCTTTACACCGGGTTTGATTGTTCAACCGGATCTGGGTGTTTGAGTGGGGTGAGTATTCGTCCCGACACCGGAGCAATGATCCCACTAGTCGCGAACAATTTACCACCGGGGATCAGCGAATATACGGTAGATCACTCCGGCCATTATCTTTTTTATTCACTTTACGACGCTAATGCCGGTAACACTGTAGTGGGCAGATTATCTTTAGCCTTAGATTCTGGTCTTCCCTTTGTGGCGAATGACTCCGATCAACTGAGGCTCTTGGGAAAAGCTCGAGCCCCTGGAGAGTTTCAGGGATTAGCGCTTTCGGCTTCGGATGGCACGCTCGCGGTGGTGAATCCGATAGATGCTTATTTTTCGCTAGCTAGCATCAATAACCTTTTAGGACAAGTGATCGGATTTAGTGGAAATCCATTTCCTCCGTCGATTTCCGGAGGTCGTCCGCTGCGAAAACCAATGGATCCGTTCTATGACTCTACCGGAAACCATATTTATTTCGTCGATGGAAATGGCGATGCCGTATCTTCTAATTTCGTTACGATTCAGGGATACCACCTGGAAGGGACGGCGGTAACTCAACTTCCGGTGAGTGTGGGACTTTCTGCCGCGTCCCATCCGCTGCTTTCGGTGTCGGGTAAATCCGTCTATCTCACTCATCGTAATGGTCCGGTCAGCGCCTATGCTTTTGATCCATCGGGTACGGGAACTTTGGCTCCCTTGCTGGGAGACACCACGATTTCAGGGGATAGCTTGGACGCAAGACTCTTTGCTCATCCCGGAGGGAAGTTTCTCTATCTGCTAAGTTCCCATAGTGGAAGTGGCACGACCTTTTGCCGTCGCGTGGAAGTTCTCACTTTGGATGGCTCAACCGGAAATATCGTGGGTCGAAAGCTCGCGACTCAAGACAGCTTGCAATGCTCATCCGATTCTGGACTGGAGGATCGGCTTTTCATTTCAACGGATGGCCTGCATCTGTATTTGACCGACGGGGATGGCACCTCGGGGTTATTAGCTTACGGGATTGACCAACGCACGGGGAGTCTGGTTTCGCTGGGCAGTCGGTATAGCGTGGCAAGTGCCAGCGGCCTTTCTGCCACCCCCGACGGGAAATTCCTTTACGTGAGAGGGGAGAATGGCGCTAAAACGGTGCTGGTGGGATTTGCCATCAACTCGGATGGAAGCTTATCCCCACTTTCCGGCGCGCCAGTGGAGATAGGAGCGAAGTCAGTCGGATTCAAGATGACGATGAATTAATCCTCGCGGGCAGGCACTTAACGCTTAAAGCTTCGGGCCTCTCGCCATTTCGTTTTCCACTGTGAGCAGGGTCAGGTTAAAGCCCGAGGTCCAAGTTGCTGGTGCAATGTTCAAGTTCAAGGTGAGGCCGAGGTGAAGGCTCACTCGGAAGTGCAGGATCAGGGCGTGAGCTTTTACCTTTCGTTAGCGTGAAACCTTAACGTGGACCTGAACATGAACTAGCCACCTGAACTTCGGGCCTCTCGCCTTTTCGTTTTCCACAACGTGAGTAGGGTCAGGTTAAAGCCCGAGGTCCAAGTTGCTGGTTCACGTCCAAGTTCATGGTGCGGCCGAGGTGAAGGCTTAGGCTCAGGATGAAAAACGGGCCCGGCACTTAACGCTTAAAGCCTGCCTTGGTCAGTTCGCGATTCATTAATGCGATATTGTCCAGCGAGATCTCTTTCGGGCAGGCGGCCTCGCAAGAACCGGTATTAGTGCAATTTCCAAAACCCTCGGCATCCATCTGCTTTACCATATTAATGACCCGACGAGTCCGTTCCGGTTGCCCCTGCGGTAGCTTGGTAAGATGGGCGATTTTTGCCGACGTGAATAACATTGCCGAAGCATTCTTACACGCCGCTACGCAAGCGCCACAACCAATACAGGCGGCTGAATCCATGGCGTCTTCCACCTGGGCCTTCCCGATGAGAATATCATTCCCGTCGGGAGCATTGCCGGTGTTGACCGAGATAAATCCTCCAGCGGCGATGATCCGATCCAGCGGGCGGCGATCAACGCAGAGATCTTTAATCACTGGAAAAGCCCTTGCTCTCCAAGGCTCAATTACGATGGTTTGTCCTTCTTGAAACCGACGCATGTATAGCTGACAAGTTGCCGTTCCCTGATCGGGACCGTGGGCGTTTCCATTAATCATTAGCGAGCACGAGCCGCAGATCCCTTCTCGGCAATCGTGATCAAATTCTACCGGAGAATGGCCTTCATGGACCAATCGGATATTAAGTACGTCGAGCATCTCTAAAAACGACATATCCGGATTCACATTGTCGACGTCATAGTCAACAAACTGCCCTTTATCTGAGGCATTTTTTTGTCGCCAAATTTTCAGATGGAGTCGCATGGGCTATCCCTCCTTCTATTTATAATTTCGTTGGGCTAAATGGATTTTTTCAAACTGCAACGGCTCTTGGTGAAGCCGCGGCGTCTTTCCTTCGCCCTGGTATTCCCAAGCGGCGACGTAACAAAAACGTTCGTCATCCCGCAGTGCCTCGTGCTCTGGGGTTTGCATCTCTTCTCGGAAATGAGCACCACAGGATTCCTTGCGTTCGAGCGCATCGAGACACATTAATTCGCCAAGTTCCAGAAAATCAGAAACTCGCCCTGCCCGCTCGAGCTCGGAGTTGAGCTCAGCGCTATCTCCGGGCAGCGAAAGATCACGCCAAAATTCTTCACGGATTTGCTTGACCAAAGTAGCAGCCTTAGTCAGCCCGGCTTCATTGCGAGACATTCCACAATGATCCCACATAACCTTACCGAGTCGGCGATGGAGCTCATCGGCTGGCGCCTTGCCTTTAATTTTCATCAGTCGATCAATGCCATGCTTAACCTCGGCCATGGCGGATTTAAAGGCTTCGTGATCCGTAGTTACCGGCGCCAACTTTTCGCCACCGATGTAATTTCCAATACTGTAAGGAAGAATGAAGTAGCCATCGGCTAACCCTTGCATCAAAGCCGAAGCGCCAAGACGGTTGGCACCATGATCGGAGAAATTAGCTTCTCCCCCGACGAAAAGTCCTTTGAGGTTACTCATCAAATTATAGTCAACCCAAAGGCCGCCCATCACATAGTGGACGGCCGGATAGATTCGCATCGGTACTCGGTAGGGGTTTTCGTTGGTTATCTTTTCATACATCTGAAAGAGATTGCCGTACTTAGTCCGAATAGCGTCTTCGCCCAGTCGAGAAATGGCGTCCTGGAAGTCCAGGTAGACCGATTGCCCATTGGGACCGACGCCTTTGCCTTCATCGCACATCCGCTTTGCGGCCCGAGAGGCGACATCCCGAGGAACCAGATTGCCAAAGGCGGGGTACATTCGCTCTAAGAAATAATCCCGTTCGCTCTCGGGAATTTGGCTCGCGGGCCGTTTATCTGCCTTTTGCTTGGGAACCCATACCCGGCCATCATTGCGAAGAGACTCAGACATCAAAGTCAGTTTGGATTGGTGATCGTCCGAAACCGGGATGCAGGTCGGATGAATTTGGGTAAAGCAGGGATTTGCCATAAAGGCTCCCCGTTTATAAGCACGCCAGGCAGCAGTGGCATTGCAATACTTCGCATTGGTGGAGAGGTAAAAGACATTGCCAAAGCCCCCGGTAGCCAGAATCACCGTATCAGCCGCGTGGGCGCTGATTTCACCGGTCGTTAAATTGCGGGTGATGATCCCGCGAGCCCGGCCGTCGACCAAAACTAAGTCCAGCATTTCATGACGGCTGAACAACTCGACGTTTTTAACTCCCACTTGCCGCATTAAAGCACTGTAGGCGCCTAGGAGGAGCTGTTGCCCGGTCTGACCTCGAGCATAGAAGGTTCGTGAAACCTGAGCTCCGCCAAAAGAGCGATTGTCCAGAGTGCCGCCATATTCTCGGGCAAAGGGAACTCCTTGGGCCACACATTGGTCGATAATATCCACCGAGACTTGGGCCAAGCGATAGACGTTGGCTTCTCGTGAACGAAAATCTCCGCCCTTAATCGTGTCATAGAAAAGACGTTCGACCGAGTCGCCGTCGTTTTGGTAATTCTTTGCGGCGTTAATTCCCCCTTGAGCAGCAATGGAGTGGGCGCGGCGTGGGCTTTCATGGTAGGTGAAAACCTTCACTCGATAACCCATTTCACCCAGACTTGCCGCCGCTGAGGCTCCGGCTAGTCCAGTACCGACGACAATCACCGAATGCCGTCGGCGATTCGCAGGATTGACTAATTTATTTTCAAATTTTCGCCGGTCCCATTTGGATTCCAAAGGGCCCGAGGGAATTTTAGGATCGAGTGGGCCGTTGTTTTTTGGGGAGCTATCTACCTCGGACATTCTATTTTCCTCCCGACAAAAAGATGTAAATGGGCTGACTACAAAAGCCTAAGGCCACCACGGCAGCAAAGGTCCAGCCCAGGTTTCTCACCGGGATTCGTTTCACACTAGAAAACCCCAAGGTTTGGAAGGTGGAGGCGATGCCGTGACTGAGATGAATGCCTAAAATGACCATCGAAAATAAATACCATGCGATATAGACAGGATCGTGAAATTTTTCCACCGCCAGCCGATAAAGATCGCGCATTTCCACCCCATGATAACTAACGGGATAGTAGGTACCGAAGCGGAAAGTGATCAGATGAAGAACTAGAAATACCAAAAGTAAGAGTCCAGTGTAGACCATGCTTCGGGAAGCAAAGCTCGCGCGCCGCCCGGGAGAAGTCGCCAATTGATATGGCTTTACCGGCCGAGCCTTTTTATTTTCCCAATTTAAGCGAAGCGCCACCCAGAGATGAATGGCAAACACCGTAATCAGACCGGCTTCGATAGGGTAATAAATCGGGCTATGGGTCATTTGGTGCCCGTAGGAGTTATAGGCCTCGGGCCCGAGAAACATGAGCAGATTTCCGCTCATGTGAATCGCCGTAAATCCGGAAATGGCCAATCCACTAAGCGCGACCAACTGCTTTTTGCCAATCGAAGTCGGGAGTAGGGAGTTGAGTATCCTCATGAGAATTCCTTTTTATAGAGAATATACGAAACCAGTTTTCGGGACGCCCCTCAAGGGAAATCACGGCAAATCTGTCTAGGAAATGGCTTGGCCACGATGGGACGGTACGTCTATAATGGCAAGTTATATGAAGAATATTGATACGACTAAAGAGATGGTTTCTAAACTCTATGCGATTATGCAGGACCGCCTGGCTCGGGTGGTGAAGCGTCCGGACATGGATGGGCGTCCCCTGACGTTGGCGGAAAAAATCCTCTTCTCTCATTTGGATGATCCCCTCGGCCAAGAATTGAAGGCGGGCGATAGCATGTTGATGCTGCGCCCAGACCGCGTTGCCATGCAAGACGCCACCGCCCAGATGGCTCTGCTCCAATATTTGAGTTCGGGTCGTCAACAAACAGCGGTACCGACCAGTGTTCATTGCGATCACCTCATTCGGGCGCAAGAAGGTGCGGCCAAGGATATGACTACCGCACTGGATGAAAACCGAGAGGTTTACGATTTTCTTCAGACGGCCTCGGCTCGGGGCGGGATTGGGTTTTGGAAACCCGGAGCCGGGATCATCCATCAAGTGGTTTTGGAGAACTATGCCTTTCCGGGCGGTTTGATGATTGGGACTGATTCCCATACGCCCAATGCCGGCGGGTTGGGAATGCTGGCCTGCGGAGTCGGCGGCGCTGATGCCGTGGATGTGATGGCCGGTTTGCCCTGGGAGGTGAAATATCCCAAGCTCATCGGAGTTTATCTCACGGGAGAACTCAGCGGCTGGACGGCTCCCAAAGACGTGATTTGTTATCTTTGTGGATTGCTCACGGTCAAAGGTGGGACCAATCGCATTATTGAGTATTTCGGACCTGGGGCTCGTACGATCAGCTGCACCGGTAAAGCCACCATCACAAATATGGGAGCTGAATTGGGTGCGACCACGTCAGTCTTTCCCTTTGATAGTGCGATGGAAGCCTACCTCCGGGCTACTCGACGCAGTGAGCTGGCAGATTTAGCCGTGAAATATCGTCGATTGCTGGAAGCCGATGCCGAAGTCGAAAAAAATCCTGCGAAATATTATGACCAGGTGGTTGAGATCGATTTATCGAAACTGGAACCCTACGTGGTCGGCCCTCATTCTCCGGATACTGCGCGACCGCTTTCTAAGCTGGCCAAAGATGTGAAGGAAAAAGGGTGGCCGGAAAAGATTTCTGCCGCGCTGGTGGGCAGTTGTACGAATTCCTCCTACGAAGACATTTCGCGGGCTGCGGATTTGGCGCGGCAAGTAGCCAAACATGGTTTGAAAATGCCAGTCCCTTTTCTAGTGACCCCAGGGTCGGAGCAGGTTTATCAAACCATTAAACGAGACGGTCAGATGGAGGCTTTAGAGTCGATTGGGGCTCAGGTTTTAGCCAATGCTTGCGGTCCCTGCATTGGTCAATGGAAGCGACAGGATATTAAGAAGGGCGAGACCAATACCATTCTCAGCTCATTTAACCGCAACTTCCCGGCTCGAAATGACGGAAACCCGGAAACGTTATCCTTTATCGGAAGTCCCGAAACGGTGATCGCGGTCGCACTAGGGGGTAAGATTACTTTCAATCCTCTGGTCGATGAACTGACCACACCGAGTGGACAAAAGGTAAAGCTCTCCGCTCCGCAGAAGGCACCGGCCCTGCCGGAAAAAGGCTTTGCGGTTTCCCATTCCGGTTATCAAGCGCCTCCCGACGATGGCTCTCACGTCGAAGTGAGAGTAGACCCCTCAAGCAATCGGCTTCAGCTGCTCAAGCCGTTTGCGAAATGGGACGGCAAGGATTTTGATCGGTTGCCGGTCTTGATGAAGATCAAGGGCAAGTGCACCACGGATCATATTTCTCCCGCTGGAGTTTGGCTAAAGTTCCGCGGCCATTTGGACAACATCAGTGACAATATGTTCACCGGTGCCATCAATTATTTCACCGGTGACGCGGGGAAAACGCTCAATCAATTGACCGGCGAGGCCGGGCAATCCACACCGATGGTAGCTCGAGCTTATAAAGCGAAAGGTTTGCGTTGGGTGGTGGTAGGGGACGAGAATTATGGCGAAGGCAGCAGTCGTGAACACGCGGCGATGTCGCCTCGATTTTTAGGCGCAGCCGCCATTATCGTGAAAAGCTTTGCGCGAATTCATGAGACCAATCTAAAGAAGCAGGGAGTCTTGCCCTTAACTTTCGCGAATCCGGCGGATTACGACAAGGTGAAAGAGACGGATAAGATCAGCTTGCTTGGAATCAAAGATCTTGCTCCGAAGACAAGCGTCACGGCTATTCTTCATCATGAGGGAGGGGGCGAAGATAAAATTCTCCTCAACCATTCCCTGACCGAAGAACAGATCAAATGGTTCCGCGCCGGATCGGCGCTCAATCTCTTGGCCAACGGGTAACTAAGGCTTTTTTTGCTGCGAGGACGGGGGCAAGACATCTGCGTCATGCCCTCATCCTCGTTGCAAGGGCCGAGTCCACTCGCTCAATTCGGATTCCTGCTACTTACCGTGATTTTCGTCACGATGAAGTGCGGTTTCG
>Ga0206903_10119_pt1 | contig 25399 bp, 20 predicted proteins | sample Alteio_BWOrgHeat_45_FD_152959 | JGI IMG/M metagenome (GOLD analysis project Ga0206903, IMG submission 152959) | Enriched cells from forest soil in Barre Woods Harvard Forest LTER site, Petersham, Massachusetts, United States -... | ecosystem: Environmental > Terrestrial > Soil > Temperate forest >... | reverse complement strand
CGCAGTTAATAGAAAGTCTGAAACAAGAAGCTCAAACTCAAGCTTTGCAATTGCAGCAGGAAGTAATTGAAGAAGCGCGGCAAAAAGCCAATAAAGAAGCGCGAAAGATCATCATTCAATCTATTCAAAGAACTGCTGCAGAGCAGACGATCGAAAATACTGTTACGATTTTTAATTTGGAAAGTGACGAAATTAAGGGCCAGATCATCGGGCGTGAGGGCAGAAATATACGTACCATTGAAGCCGCAACGGGTGTTGACCTGATAGTTGATGATACCCCTGAAGCGATAGTGCTTTCTTCATTTGATCCTTTACGTCGTGAAATAGCCCGCATAAGTTTGCAAAGATTAGTGGCAGATGGAAGAATACACCCTGCGCGTATAGAAGAAGTTGTTGAAAAAACACGCAAGCAATTAGAAGAACAGGTAATGGAAATTGGCGAACGCACCGTTATTGAATTGGGTATCCACGGTTTACATAAAGAACTTGTTCGCATTGTTGGAAAAATGAGATTTCGCTCTTCTTATGGTCAAAACCTGTTAATGCACAGCCGTGAAGTAGCAAATTTATGTGCAACAATGGCTGCAGAATTAGGATTGAGCGCTAAACTGGCCAAACGTGCCGGTTTGCTACATGATATAGGTAAAGTTCCTGACGAAGAAACAGAATTGAGCCATGCTTTATTAGGAGCAAAACTCGCTGAAAAATATGGTGAAAATCCTGCGGTGGTAAACGCAATTGGTGCACATCACGATGAAATGGAAATGCAATATATTATTTCACCTATAGTTCAAAGTTGCGATGCCATTAGTGGTGCAAGGCCTGGTGCAAGAAGAGAGATAATGCAGCAATATCTTCAACGTATAAAAGATCTTGAAGCGCTGGCGATCGGATATAGTGGTGTTGAAAAAGCATATGCAATCCAGGCTGGCCGCGAATTAAGGGTTATTGTAGAAGCCGATAAAATTTCTGATACAGAAAGTGACAAATTAAGCTTTGAAATTGCTCAAAAGATACAAAACGAAATGACTTATCCCGGACAGATAAAAATCACTGTGATAAGAGAAAAAAGGGCCATCAATATTGCCCGCTGATATTGTTAATAAAAAGCTTTAAGATTCAAAACAATTGATTTTATACTTAGTACGGAGGAGTTTTATTTGGAATTTCTTTTTCAGGTATTTACCTTTGCCGTCCTTTAAAATATTTGGCTATGAATGCAGCAACACAATTTATACATGAGCAGCTTACCGTAAAAAAGCAGCATCCCAAATTTAAAGCTGGTGATAACGTTACGGTTAACTATAAGATTATCGAAGGTGGTAAAGAGCGCATCCAGAGCTTTCGTGGGGACGTTTTAAAAATACAGGGAACAGGTGCTACTGCTGCATTTACGGTTCGTAAGATATCTGATAGTATTGGTGTTGAGAGAGCTTTCCCCTTCTTCTCTCCTAATGTAGAATCAATAGTTTTAAATAAAGTGGGTAAGGTGCGTCGTTCAAAATTGTATTATTTACGCAGCCGAAGCGGCAAGAGCGCAAGGATCAAGGAAAAAAGAATGTAAACGCATTGCCAAATCTTTTTTTGAGATTATTATTTTATACCTACGTCAATATTTCTTATACCTTTGTTTTCTAAAAAATTATTATGAGTAGTCCTGGTATCTCCGAATGGGTTTTAATTATCCTTGCTGTATTAATTTTATTTGGTGGCAAAAAAATTCCTGAATTCATGAGAGGTTTAGGTAAAGGTATCCGTGAATTCAATGATGCAAAAAACAATGTTCGCAAAGAACTTGAAGATGGAATAAATGAAGCGCCGCAGGCTCCGAACAAAAGTTCTCAAACAACAACTACCACTCAGCCTTAATTTACTAAAACAACTATTATAGCCTTTGTTGAGTTTTTATTCTGTCAAAGACTATCAGACATTATTACAAAACGGCAAGACAACATGTGTTGATGCCGTTTCTTTTTATATACATAATATAAAGAGAAATAAACACCTTAATGCTTTCCTTGAAGTTTATGAACATGAGGCTTTGCAGCGGGCAAGGCAACTCGATGAAAAACGCGCCAGTGGTGAAACAACAGGAAAATTACACGGCGTTATCACAGGCATAAAGGATGTTATCTGCTATAAGGATCATACAGTTTCTGCCGGTTCGCTTATTCTTGAAAAATTTACTTCTATTTATAATGCAACGGTAGTAGAAAAGCTTCTTAAAGAAGATGCTATCATAATCGGAAGGCAAAATTGCGATGAGTTTGCTATGGGCAGCAGCAACGAAAATTCTGCCTATGGTGCTGTTTTAAATTCACTTGACAATACGAAGGTGCCTGGTGGTTCTTCTGGCGGCTCTGCTGTTTCTGTGCAGGCCGATCTTTGTATGATAAGTCTTGGAAGTGATACAGGCGGCTCTGTTCGGCAACCCGCTGATTTCTGCGGTATTGTTGGCTTAAAACCTTCTTATGGTCGTGTTTCAAGATATGGACTTATTGCCTATGCATCTTCTTTCGATCAAATAGGAATTTTTGCTAAAAATATTCCAGATGCAGCTTTAGTACTTGAAGCAATTGGCGGCAAAGATGAATTTGACAGTACAGCAGTAGATGATATTTTTCTGTATAAAAAAGAAGCCCTTAACCATAAAGCCTATCGTATCGGATATTTTCCTGCAACATTCAACCATCCAAGTCTTGATCCTGAAATTGCTGAAAAGCAAAAAAACTTTTTAAACAAACTTCAGGATAACGGAATCGAAATCATACCAATTGATTTTGACCTGTTAGATTATGTTGTTCCTGCGTATTATATATTAACTACTGCAGAAGCATCAAGTAATCTTTCAAGATATGACGGAATAAAATATGGCACCAGCCAGCATGAAAAAGAAATAGAAGAACAAATCAATTTAACACGCAGCAATTATTTCGGTAAAGAAGTAAAAAGGCGCATCATGCTTGGAACATTCGTGCTAAGCGAAGGTTATTATGATGCATATGTTTCGCAGGCACAAAAAGTAAGAAACATACTTTTAAATAAAGTGAATGCAGTTTTTAAAGAAACAGATGCCATCATCTCTCCGGTTTCGCCTACTACCGCTTTTACATTTGGCGAAAAAAGCAATGATCCTACAGAAATGTTCCTTGCAGATATTTACACTGTGTTTGCAAACCTTGTTGGTATTCCCGGAGTTTCTGTTCCATTGTTCAGGCATTCGAACGGAATGCCCTTTGGCCTACAGCTCATGGCTTCTCATTTAAATGAATTAGCTTTACTGGCTCTGGCTGAAAAAATTTCAGTTATCAACGAAAGGCTTTAATGCCATTATTAATTTTCAAAAAACAATAAATAATCTTTGCCCTGTTTGTGAAAATGTTTATTTCAGGTATATATATCAAAAAGATTGCACTAATTTTAATGACAGGCATTATAATTAGCCTTTCAGCGTATTCTAATTATCAACCATCTTTTACATTAAACACCAGGGATAGCAGCGGTGTTGATACTTTACTTAAAACAAACACTTCAATAAAAGTTGACAGCTCTAAAGTATTTAAAAGCCTTTTATCACCTGCCCCGGTTAGTAATGCATTGAATTATTCAATGAATGCAGAAGCGAAATTTTTCACAGACGATTATATAAAAAAGCATACTGCTTACTTTAATAATATGAAAGTTTGGGCAAAACCCTACTTTGATTTATATGATCGTATTTTAACTTCCTATGACATACCTGTTCAGCTTAAATATCTGTCTGTAATTGAAAGCAGCTTAAGTTCAACAGCAGTATCGTGGGCCGGAGCAGTTGGTCCCTGGCAAATAATGAATGATGCAGCCCGTGAACACGGTTTAAAGACCAATTATCATTCCGATGAAAGGCAGGATTATATAAAAAGCACCAATGCTGCCTGTAAAATTTTGAAAGAATTATATACTACTTATGGCGATTGGCTGCTGGTGATTGCAGCATATAATTCCGGCGCTGGTGAAGTTAATAGGGCGATTACAAAAGCACATAGCAAAAATTTCTGGGACATTCAATACTATCTTCCTCTTGAAACACGCAATCATGTAAAGAAATTTATTGCAACCCATTATTTTTTTGAAGGTGATGGAAGTACAGCTACTGTTACCGGCAAACAAACAGCAAATGCAAACGCTAATAGTAATATTTCCAAAGATGATTATTTGCAAGTTGCATCGGGCTGCACAACAATAAATGTTTACGGTAAATATAGTGCTGCAGTTATTGCCAATGCTTTACTGATGGATGTTTCTATCTTTAATAAATTAAATCCTGGCTTTGATGATGTGCTTGCCAAGGGCGATATTTATCCTATGCGTATTCCTTCAGATAAAGCTGAATTGTTCCAGTCAGGCAAAACGGATATATTAAAACAAAGCGTTGAATTATTTTTAAGCAATGCTTCAGGTTCATCATCTGAAAGCAAATAATTATTGAAGCGCTTCACGCATTGCTCTTGCTTTTAATAAACATTCCTGGTATTCTTTTGCAGGATCTGCGTAATAAGTGATTGCGCTTCCAACAAGAAAATTCAAATACCTGTTATCAGCATTATAAAAAATGCTTCTTATCACTACATTAAAATCAAAATTATTTTCAGGCGAAATATAACCAACACTTCCCGAAAATAATTGCCGTTTTGTTTTTTCGTATTGCTCTATTACTTGCATCGCTCTACGTTTAGGAGCCCCAGTCATTGAGCCCATTGGAAAAGTTGCTTTTACAATATCAGCAAATGAAATATTCTTTTTGAGTATTCCTGAGACCGTTGATATCATTTGATGAACCTGCGCAAATGAATAAATGCCAAACAACTCTTCAACCTTTACCGTATCTGGTTTACAAATTTTACTCAGGTCATTTCTTACAATATCAACAATCATTACATTCTCACTTTTTTCTTTTTCATTATTGTATAAGTTGATCTTTTCGAGCTCATCCGCGTTTACATTCTTACTACGTGCAGCAGTGCCTTTTATGGGTTGAGAAAATATTTGTTCATTGATCTTCGATAGAAATCTTTCAGGACTTGCACACAGCAAATACTTATTTGCAAGCTTATAAAAACAGGAAAATGGTGTTGGAGAAATTGTAAGCAACTTTGAATAGGTGCTTAACGGATCTATATCTACATTCTTGGCAAAAAATTCCTGGCAATAATTTATTTCATAGCAATCACCTCTTAATATATGTTGCTGAAGTTTGCTGACAATTTCTATATATTCATTCTCAGTTAATACAGTAGTTAGGTTTATATTTTTTTGAGAGGATAGTTTATTGCTATTTAATGATTGCGTGCTTATTTCATTAAATATTTCTGCAGGACTTATTTTTATTGAGTAAATAGTTAGTGTTTGATCATTTAAACACAAAACAATTTCAGGAATGAAAAAATAAATATCCGGAAATTCAATATTATTTGAATGCGTTGATTGAAGGCTTTCGATTTCGTTCTTAAGATCATATCCTAAGTGGCCGAATATCCATTCATTTGTATGTTCATTACAAAAGTTAGTGAGCTTTGAGAGCGCGTCAATATCTTCTGAAAAAAATTTGTATACACCAGCAGCAGCGATGCAATCATACCTGTGATAGTTATCAGCATAGTCATGACTATCCATAAAACAACAAATGCCAAACCGGTTTATCCAGCTTAGCATTCTTTGTTTAAATTCATGAATTTCGTTTACATAAAAAGAATCAGTTATTTTTTGCAAGAAGGAAATGTTTTAGAAATCATCATCATCGTCATCATCAAAACTGCCTGAATCATTGAAAAGATCAAACTCCTTTAAATCTTCATCAAATTTCAAATCATCCTCTTCCTCAGCATCTTTTTTGCCACCGGACTTTTTCCCTTTTGATTTAGGAATATCAAATTCATCAAAATCAGGATCCCATTCTTTATCTTCTTCATCGGGTTTATCCCAATCATCTACTTCATCTTCCACGTCATCACCTACATCATCATCTTCTTCATCTCCCTGTTTCTTTTTAGGGCCGGATTTAGCTGATGATGCTTTTACTTTTTTATCATCATCTTCTATATCTGCATCAGGTTCTTCATCATCTTCTTCTTTTTGTTTTTTTGATTTGGAAGAACTCGCTTTATCGGAATTCTCTACACCGGGTTGCGGATTTACTTTTTTTAGTTTATCAGATTTGGATGCCATACTCAATTAGTTTACCTATTGTAAAATTTCAACGAGTTTTTTAATCAGCAAAAAAAAAATTAATCAATTATTTTTATTATTTGTTCGCGCTGCGGCCCGTTTGAAACATAACCAACAGGCGCGCCTATATATTGATTAATAAAAGAAATATAACGCTGCATTTCATCAGGCAATTTATTGCCGGTTTTTAATGTGGTTGAATCACAATTCCAACCTTCAAATGCTTTATAAAAAGGTTCGATCCTGGAATACATCAGTTGAAACGGTACTTGCTCCGTTTGCTCTCCATTTGCAATATATTCAGTACAAACATTTAATTCTTTAAAAGAATCAAGAACGTCTGCCTTTGTCATAATTACTTTGGTTACTCCGTTAAGCATGCACGTATATTTTAATGCAACAAGATCAATCCAACCACATCTGCGGGGTCTGCCGGTTGTTGCCCCAAATTCATTGCCAATTTTGCGTAGTTCTTCACCAACTTCGTCGTGCAATTCTGTTGGAAAAGGGCCGCCGCCAACTCTTGTACAATACGCTTTTGTAACACCCAACACTTCTTTTATTTTCTGCGGAGCAACGCCAAGACCGGTACAAACACCTGCAGAAATTGTACTGGAGGACGTTACAAATGGAAAAGTGCCGAAATCAATATCAAGCATTGAGCCTTGTGCTCCTTCAGCTAAAACCTTTTTACCATTGCTGATCTGTTCATTAATAAAATATTCGCCGTTTACAATATTCAATGTGCGTAAAAACTCAATTCCATCAAAAAAATCTTCTTCCCATTGCGTAATATCTTCTGTAAAATGAAAATTGTCAAGCAGGCGTTGATGTTTCATGCGAAGTTTTATATACTGCGTGATAAAAGACTTATCTGTAATATCTCCCACCCGCAATGCGTTACGGCCTGTTTTATCCATATAAGAAGGACCAATGCCTTTAAGTGTAGAGCCTATTTTGCTTTCTCCTTTCGAAGTTTCTGAAGCCTTATCCAAAGCACGATGCGTTGGAACAATTAAGTTAGTACGCTGAGATATAAATAAATTCTTTTTTACATCAATACCAAAAGACGCAACTGTGTCACATTCTCTTTTTAAAGTAACCGGATCAAGTACTACTCCATTACCGATTATATTAATGGTGTTCTGGTGAAATATGCCTGAAGGTATTTGGTGTAAAACTATTTTTTTGTCGCCAACATATAAAGTATGACCGGCATTAGGACCGCCCTGAAATCGTGCTATTATATCATAACTTGGAGCAAAGTAGTCAACTACTTTTCCTTTCCCTTCGTCGCCCCATTGCAAACCAAGAATTACATCAACCATTAGATTATTAATTTATTAATTCACGCAAAAATAAAGGTTGGCTGTTGCCCTCACACAGTTAATCAAGGAAATTTTAATTTAGTTTTTGATACAGTTTTAATATAAAGCAACCTGTAGAGCCAACTATCGGACTTGAACCGACGACCTGCACATTACGAGGGTGCTGCTCTACCAGCTGAGCTAAGTTGGCTGGCCTAACAAATCTAACTAAGTTTAAATCTAAAAATAAACTAACCGACAGTGTGTCTTTTGGCAAAAATTTCTAAAGATATCTTATAGGATTACGCTTTGCAGAAAATATATATTTTTTTATATTCAGCCAGAATGCCATTACCATATAAATTATAACAGGAGAACCCATTGTAAGGAATGAAATATAAATGAACCACATTCTTATACGGCTTGAAGAAATACCAAGCTTCTCACCCAAAGGCTCGCAAACGCCAAACGCACGCCATTCTATTAGTTGCTTAAACCTGTTCATAAATGCAATTTAGATAAAACTCTTTATCAGTTTAGTATTATAACGCTTTTTAACTTGTTCGTTTTAGTTTTACATTATTGAAACGTAAATTTGCAAGGGTTAGTAAGATTATTACTTAATCTTTCTCATACTTCTCTTAGAATATCTTTAAAAAATTTACACATGGCCTTCGATATTGAAATGATTAAGAAAGTGTACCGCGAAATGCCGGCAAAGATTGCAGCAGCACGCAACGCACTTAGTCGTCCCCTGACTTTAGCGGAAAAAATTTTATTCGCGCATCTTTCTCCTGAGCAGCCACTCGATATGTTTGAGCGCGGCAGGCATTATGTAAATTTTGCTCCTGACCGCGTTGCCATGCAGGATGCAACAGCGCAAATGGCATTGCTGCAATTTATGCAGGCTGGCAGACCAAAAGTTGCGGTGCCTTCAACTGTACACTGCGATCATTTGATACAGGCAAAAGTTGGAGCCAAAGAAGATCTGGAAACAGCATTGAATGTGAACAAAGAAGTATATAGCTTCCTTGCTTCTGTTTCTGATAAATATGGTATTGGTTTCTGGAAACCCGGTGCGGGTATCATTCACCAGGTTGTTTTGGAAAATTATGCTTTCCCCGGGGGCATGATGATAGGTACTGATAGTCATACACCCAATGCCGGTGGCCTCGGTATGATAGCTATTGGTGTTGGTGGTGCAGATGCCTGTGATGTAATGGCGGGATTACCATGGGAATTAAAATGGCCTAAACTCATCGGTATAAAACTTACCGGTAAAATGAGTGGCTGGACAAGTGCAAAAGATATTATTCTCTGGGTTGCCGGTCAGCTTACCGTAAAAGGCGGCACTGGTGCTATTGTAGAATATTTTGGTGATGGCGCTGATAGTTTTAGCGCAACAGGCAAAGGAACTATTTGTAATATGGGAGCTGAAATAGGCGCAACCTGTTCTTTGTTTGCCTATGATGATAAGATGGCCGCTTATTTAAAATCTACTGAAAGAGCCGATATTGCTGAACTTGCGAACGGTATAAGAGAACATCTTCGTCCCGATGCTGAGGTATATGAATCTGCCGAAAAATATTATGACCAGGTTCTTGAGTTAGACCTAAGTACTTTGGAACCGTACGTAAACGGACCGTTTACTCCTGATCTTGCTACACCAATTTCCAAAATGAAAGAAGCCGTTGAAAAAAATGGCTGGCCTGCTAAACTTGAAGTTGCTTTAATTGGAAGTTGTACCAACTCCTCTTACGAAGATATCAGCCGTTCTGCTTCAATTGTAAAAGATGCCGTTCTCAAAGGACTGAAAACAAACAGCGAATTTACCATTACACCGGGTTCTGAACTGGTGCGTTTTACTATAGAAAGAGATGGTTTTATCAATGATTTTGAAAGCGTGGGTGGTGTTGTTCTTGCCAATGCCTGTGGACCTTGTATTGGTCAATGGGCAAGGCATATAGATGATCCAAGCCGTAAAAATACAATCATCACTTCATTCAACAGGAATTTCGCAAAACGCAATGACGGTCTTGCGTCAACACATGCATTTGTTGCTTCACCTGAAGTGGTAACAGCAATGGCAATTGCAGGAACAATTGCGTTCAACCCGATCACTGATAAATTAAAAACAGCATCAGGCGAAGAAGTTTTATTGAATGAACCAAGCGGTTATGAATTGCCTCCTAAAGGTTTTGCTGTTGATGACCCGGGTTTCCAGGCGCCCGCAGAAGATGGAAGCAGTGTGCAGATTGCTGTTGATCCTGATTCACAAAGGTTGCAGTTGCTCGCTCCTTTTGCAGAATGGGAAGGCACCGATTTGAAAAGCCTGAAGCTTCTTATTAAAGCCAAAGGAAAGTGTACCACTGATCATATTTCAATGGCTGGCCCATGGCTTAAATTCCGCGGTCACCTGGATAATATCTCCAATAATTTATTGATCGGTGCTGTTAATTATTTCAACAATCAAACCGATTCTGTAAAGAATGAATTAACAGGTGAATATGGTTCGGTTCCAGCTACACAAAGAGCATACAAAGCTGCCGGTATAGGAGCCATTGTTGTGGGCGATGAAAATTATGGTGAAGGAAGTTCGCGCGAACATGCGGCAATGGAACCAAGGTTTCTTGGCGTTAGAGCAATTCTTGTAAAAAGTTTTGCACGTATTCACGAAACCAATTTGAAGAAACAGGGAATGCTTGCATTAACTTTCGCCAATAAAGATGATTACGATAAAATAGAGGAAAATGATACGTTTGATATTATAGGGCTTAAAGAATTTACACCGGGTGTTCCATTGCATATTATGCTACATCACAGCAATGGAGAATCTGAAACAATTGAAGTAAACCATACTTACAATGAACAACAGATTGAATGGTTTAAAGCCGGCGCTGCATTAAATATCATTCGCAAAAAATTTAATGCGCCTGTTGAAGCTGAAGCATAAATAAACTAAATAATTACTTTGCGAAAGAGTGAGTACATGTTTTACTCACTCTTTCCATTTTGCATCATCCCGTAAATATTCCTGTACACGATACTTTGTTATTTTGCTGATAATATCTAAAGGCAAAGGATCTTTTAACGAAAACTGAATAGAGCCTTCTGCTGTTTTATACTTTGTAAGGCTTTTTGCAAAAGCTTTCACAGCGGATGGAGTTGGATAAAAACCAATGTGATTTTTAAAGACTGCAAACGTTACCAATATCCGGTCATAGGAATAAGCCGGCATGCTCCATTTCAATCCTTCTGTAGCGCCGGGTGCCGCTGCACGAATACATCCATGCATTTGAAATAATTTTTGCTGAACTTCTACAGGCGCTGCTTCAATATATTCTTCTATTATTGTTGGCTTTGATTTTTGGGATAACATGACTGGCTTTTATGTATAACAAATACATCTGAAAGATCAGGACACAAATATTGATCGATAAAAATAAGTTCTGAATCAATTTTGTGATGTTCTTATGCGCTACATATCGCTTGCATCCTGTCTGTTCACAAATATATCTACACCATTCTGTGTATTAAACTCCCATGAAACTATCACCTGTAATTTGTATCAACCTGCTCATTGTATTCAGGATGGCGTTTAAGATATAGAGCAACAAACGGGCAATACACCATAACTTTTTTATCGTTCTCTTTTGCCCATTCAAAAGCATATTTCGCCAATGCCGAAGCTATGCCGCGATTTTCCAAGGCCGGAGGGACTTCAGTATGCATAAATGCGATATCATTTTTATAGAACCTGTACACAAGAGTCGCCACTTCTCCATCCTGGTGTACTTCAAATTGTTGTTGAGCTGTATTATTCGTAACTGTAATTGCGTTCATACCATGCATAATATTTACAGGTAAAAATAAAATGTTTATTGCTGAAGAAAATAATTTGGTGCATTTGTTTACTTCATGAAGAAAGCAACGATAAATAAGTACTTCACGCAAAATAAATAAGCAATCTGGTTTAGAAACCTACCTGTGTCTACAGAAAGTTTTCTAAACCTTTTTTATTCCATTGCCCATTCCACTATTTCTTCTTCATGCACATTGCTTTTCTGCTTTTTATTTCTGAATAATATCAAAGCCGGAACCAGCAATAAAAAGAAAAAACCCAGGTAAATAAAAAGGTCTTTATACGTAAGAAAACTTGCCTGCTGGCTGGTTTGCCTGGCTAATATACCTTCTGCAGCTTTCGTTGCCGACATTTCATCAAGGCCTTTGCTCATTAATCCATGTGTTACCATAGATAATCTTTGCTGAGTTTGAGGATCCGTAAGTGTTAAGTTTTCTGAGAGATAAGTATAATGCATGTAAGTCTGCCGGCTTATGAATGTGGTTATTAAAGCAATGCCGATAGAACCACCCAATTGTCTCACCATATTACTTAAAGCGGTGCCTTGCGGAATTTCTTTGCCTGCAAGATTAGCGAGTGAAATAGTTGTAAGCGGAATAAATATCAATCCCATCGCAAAACCGCGTATGATCAAGGGCCAGAAAAAATCCGGGCTTCCTGCCTGCGTATTTAACTGCCCCATTAAGAAAGAAAAAAGGAAAAATAAGATAAGACCCATACCCGCGTATACTGCCGGATGCACATAATTTTTTTTCATTATTGATCCTATAACAGGCATCATAAAAGCTGTTGCCAAACTGCCGGGTAACATTAATAACCCTGTTTGCATTGCCGTGAAGCCAAGCAGCCCCTGGCACATAATGGGAATAACGAGTGTGGTTCCATATAATCCGAATCCTAAAACAAAATTGAACAAAGTGCCTGTACTAAAAGACCGGTTATTAAAAAGCCGAAGATTAACAATGGGGTCTTTTACCACAAGTTCGCGCCACACAAAAACTATAGCTGTTATTGATGCGGCAACTGTGCACCATGTAATGTAATTGGTTTCAAACCAGTCTTCACTCTGACCTTTTTCTAAAACAATCTGCAGTGTACTTATAGCGATGATGAGCATCGCAAAAGCAAGCCAATCCATTTTGGCTGCATGCATTTTCTCCTTCGGTTCGTTTACATACAACAAAGTGAGTATGGTTGCAAGAATACCAAAAGGAATATTTATATAAAATATCCATTGCCATGATGCGTTATCAACAATATAACCGCCAAGCGTAGGCCCTATAGCAGGACCGATGATCACTCCCATTCCATATATAGCATTGGCAAGGCCTAACTCTTCTTTAGGAAATGTTTCGATCAAAATTGCCTGTGCAGTGGATAAAAGGCCGCCGCCGCCAATACCTTGCAAAACCCGAAATACAACAAGTTCCCAGATATTGGTTGATAAGCCACAGAACACAGAAAAAACAGTGAAGACAATTACCGAAGCTGCAAAATAATATTTACGTCCGAAACGTGCGCTCATCCAGCCGGAAAGTGTAATCATGATAACATTTGAAATTGCATAGCCTGTAATTATCCAGCCGGCATCATCGAAAGAAGCGCCAAGGTTGCCCATTATATTGTTTAATGCAACGTTTACAATAGAGGTATCTATCAACTGCAATAAAGCTGCTGACACTACCGTAAAAATGACTATTATTTTATCTGCCGTCCATTTCATACCGAACTATGTTGACTGAATATTTATTCACTTATTTAATAAAAAAATTATGCTTTTATACCATCCCAGCACATTTGAAACATTTCCTCTGCAACTTCTTTGGTAATTTTCCGGTTTGCATAATATGCATGCTTTACAGTTTCGTTTATTGAGCCTGCCATAAAAGTAAGCAGCATTATTGTATCATGATCTTTAATAAGCTGCTGCTGTTTGCCACTATCAATTAAACTATATAAAGGCATAAATAATTTCTTTGTCATCTCTTTCGTTGTTTCTGTAATAAAAGGAGAATGATAACACTGATCTATAAATACTGCTTCTTCAAATCTTTTAATTCTATAATTTAAAAGATTATACCAGATAGTTTTAAAACCGGTTTTAAAAGGCATGGATGTTTCAAAGTTTTTGAAATAGACTGCTGCAGATGCATTCCGGCATACAGTAAATAAACTGTTGATAAGCTCACTCTTATTTTTGAAATAAATGTATAATGTACCCGTTGCAATGTTGGCTTCCCTGGCTATTTCTCCCATTGTAATACCAGCCAGGCCTTTAGCTTTTACAAGGCTTAAAGTTGCTTTATAAATGTCATCCGCTTTTTTATCGTCACGGGGTTTCACATCGCAAAATTAATGAATAAATATTCACTTAAAAAAGTTTTGAGCTTTCATTTATTGTAGTTGGGTTATTTATTTCTACCCTAATGGTACATGTATTAAAAACTTTTGTTGAAAGATAAGAAGCAGGAGGTATGAGTAGCTGAAACTGAAAACTGAACGCCAAATTCTAAATCAGAGATCCCAAAAATCTGACTATGGTATAACCAATCGTGACAAGGATTAGACAATCTTAATAACTGAAAGCTTATTTCTTCGATATTTCTTCGATATAACTTCGATCTATCAGATCGAAGTTATATCGACTTTATTTCGATTATTTTTCGTCGAAATAAGCTTCCGGGTAAACAGGAGACAGGCAGTTAATGAATCAGTTGACCCATACAGCCCCCAGGTATACATATATCATTTTTTATAGACCTATAGTAAAAAAAATGCCTTTCAATTTTTACCCTCGTTTAGTTCCCGGGTGGCTATATCAAAAGGAATTCCGCCAACAGGTTACGTATATTGTTATAAAGTAAACCTTATTGCCGGCGATGTGGTTTTTGAAGATTGATTCAATTTTAAAATAATAGAAAAAGCGTTATACGTGAGGCGCTTTTTCTGTTTACAGGTAAAAACTTAATTGTATTGCCTTACCTTTGCGGCGAAAAATCTAAGTTTAAAAATGCCAGGCCAGTTAAAAGAAGTTCGTAACCGCATTAGTTCTGTTCAAAGTACGCAACAAATTACCAAGGCAATGAAAATGGTGAGCGCTGCCAAATTGCGTCGTGCACAGGAAGCCATTTTGCAAATGCGCCCCTATGCGCAAAAGCTACAGGAAATGCTGAGCAATATTGTTAGCAATATTGAGGGAGGCACCGATTTGAAACTCGCTGAAGAAAGGCCTGTAGAAAAAGTATTGTTGATCGTAATTACCAGCGATCGCGGGTTAAGCGGAGCTTATAATTCAAATATTGTTAAGCTGGCAAAACAATCGATTGCTGATAGGTATGCTGTGCAATTTCAAAAAGGTAATATAACTATCTGGAATATTGGCAAGAAAGGTTTTGAAAGTATGACGCGTGCCGGTTACAAAACCAACGATACATATAAAGATCTTTTTTTGAACCTTAAATTTGAAAATGTACAGGCCGGAGCACAAGCTGCTATGAAAGCTTTTGAAAATAAAGAATTTGATGCTGTGCAGATAGTATATAGTGAATTTAAAAATGCTGCTACTCAGCGTTTTGTTACAGAACAATTTCTGCCAATACCGAAAGTGCAGAAAAAAGAAAACGTCAAAAAAGCAGATTTTTTATTCGAGCCTGAAAAGGATAAACTCATTGCTGAGTTGATGCCAAAAATTTTAAATACGCAATTATATAAAGCTGTTTTAGATGCAAGCGCCAGCGAACATGGCGCGCGTATGACAGCCATGGATAAAGCAAGCGACAATGCTAACGAGTTGTTGAAATCGCTGCGTATTTCTTATAACCGCGCACGCCAGGCAGCTATTACAACAGAGCTTACAGAAATTGTAAGTGGTGCTGCTGCTTTACAGGGATAAACCCCCATTCCCCCTAAAAGGGAGTTATTAAACTTGTGAACATTTGAACTGTAAACTTTGGAACTAAGTGTTATCATTCCGCATATTGAAGCATTGATCTTCGCAAGTGAAAAGCCATTAACTGCTTTGGATATTGTTGAGCTCATCAACAATGCGCTGGGTTTTATGGAAGAACGCATCAACTTAGAACAGGTTGAAAGCTGCATTGAAGGCATTCATGAAAAATATCAATCAGAATTTTACCCGTTCGAAGTAAAAGAAAGCGGCGGCGGGTGGCAGTTCCTCACCAAAAAAGATTTTCATAAAACCATTGCGCAGTTGAATGGCGATAAATTTTTAAAACGGTTATCTAATGCAGCTATGGAAACCCTTGCCATCATTGCTTATAAACACCCGATCACAAAAGGAGAAATTGAAAGCATTCGTGGTGTAAACAGCGATTACAGTATTCAGAAATTGCTGGAAAAAGAATTGATCGTAATAACAGGCAGAAGTGAAAATTTGCCGGGCAAGCCATTGGTATATGCCACATCAAAATCTTTTATGGATTATTTCGGTATAAACTCTTCTGAAGATTTGCCTAAAATAAAAGAAATTTTTGCTGAACAACTTGTACAACCCACACTCGTCAACCATAACGATTTTAAAACCGTTGAAGCAGGTGAAGAACCTAACCTGTCTGTGACTGAAAACGGTGATCTTGCGCAGGAAATTTAATACTGATCTTCTATTCCACTTATTAGCTACGAATTCTTTAAAACAAGGTTTTATTTTGTTTTGATTCATTCAAAATAAATTTTTACATTTGGTTATTCAGCCATTTCAATCGTAACCTTTATGTTTAGATCAACCTTAATTGCTTTAAGCATTGCGCTTGCTATAAATGCTTCGGCGCAAATTCAAACTACTAATGAAAAAGATTCTATTCCAAAAAATGATTCACTTGTTATTGAAGACCTGAAAGAAAATGTTGTTGATAATATTCCAATCATTTCACTTGATGATAACGAAGTCAACGATGCAGGCAATCAAAATATTTCTTCTTTATTAACGGCAGGAAGAGATCCTTTCTATAATGCTGCTACATTTAATTTCAGTGCAGCGCGCTTTAATATTCGCGGTTATGATGCAGATTATGTAAGCACTTATATAAATGGAATACCAATGGATAATCTGGATAATGGTTATACGCCATTTGGTTTATGGGGCGGATTGAATGATGTATTCCGCAACCGGGATGTAAACATCGGTGTACGATATAACACATTTGCATTTGGCGATATTGGCAATACGACAAATATTGATGCCCGTGCCGGAAAGCAAAAGCCTCAAACCAATATTGGTTATGCGTATGCAAACCGGAGCTATGATCAACGGCTGCTCTTTACGCACAGTACAGGTTTGAATAAAAGAGGATGGGCTTTCACGGTTTCGGGCAGCTGGCGTTATGCTGGCGAAGGTTATGTACCCGGAACTTATTTTAATGGTTATAGCTGGTTTGCAGCAATTGATAAAAAATTAGGGCAGCGTCAAATACTTTCTCTAATTGCCTTTGATGCACCTGCAGAGAGCGGAAGGCAAAGCGCAGCAACACAGGAAATGTTTGAGTTGGCAAACACACATTACTATAATCCTTCCTGGGGTTACCAGGATGGAAAGAAAAGAAATGCGAATATCAGCAGCAGCAATCAGCCTGTAATTATTGTAAGCCATGATTTCAGGATAAGCAATAAAACAGATATTACAACATCACTCGCTTATATATTTGGTGAAAGATCTTATTCAGCGCTTGACTGGTACAATGCTCCTGACCCCCGTCCTGATTACTATCGTTATTTACCATCTTATTATACAGATGATCCTTACCAGCAACAACAAGTGAACAATAATCTTATAAATAACGAAGCTGCAAGACAGATCAACTGGAATAATTTATACAACATTAATCGTGGCAACACATCTACCGTTTATAATGCAAACGGCATTGAAGGAAATACAGTTACAGGTAACCGTTCTTATTACATACAAGGCGAAAGAGTAACCAACACGAAGCGTATTATTTTTAATTCTGTATTAAATACGCGCTTAAGTAATCATGTTGATCTTACTGCCGGTGAAAGTTATCAATCAACCAACAATAATTATTTTCAGCGCGTTAAAGATTTGCTTGGCGGAAGTTTTTGGGTTGATATTAATCAGTTTGCACAGCGCGATTTTCCAACAGATAATAATTCTTATCAAAACGATCTTAATCATCCGGATCGTATTGTAAAAACAGGTGACAAATATGGCTATAATTACAACATCAAAATTGATAAAGCAACTGTTTGGAGCCAGCTTGTTTTCAAGTTTTCTCACATAGATTTTTTTTTTGCAGGCGAAGGCTCGCAAACAATTTTCAATAGAATTGGCAATGTAAAGAATGGATTATTTCCTGATAACTCTTACGGCAAATCAACACCAAATATTTTTTACAACTACGCTGCAAAAGCAGGTGTTACTTATAAAATAAACGGAAGAAATTATTTATATGTAAGCGGCGCTTTGTTTACACAGGCGCCATATTTTGAAGATGCATATATATCACCAAGAACAAGAGATATTGTACAGGATAGTTTACAAAGTGAAGCAGTGCAAACAATTGAAGGCGGTTATATTTTAAATGCGCCAAAACTTAAAATTCATTTGGTTGGTTATTACACGCAAATGAAACATGGCTTTAATGTACTTTCTTTTTATCATGACGATTACCAAGATTTTGTAAATTATGCATTGAGCAACGTTAGCAAACTTTATTTTGGTGGTGAGTTTGGATTTGAAGCAAACATTGCCCGTAACATAACCATAAGTGGTGCAGCAGCAGTGGGAAGATATTATTATAACAGCAGGCAGAAAGCAGTTGTAACCGCTGATAATACAGCAGCAATATTAGACACTGAAACTGTTTATTCAAACAATTACCGCATTCCTTCAACGCCGCAGGAAGCATATAGTTTTTCGATAAGTTATCGCTCGCCTAAATTCTGGTTCATTAGCATAACAGGAAATTATTTTGATTATATCTGGCTCGATTTTAATCCTGTGCGGCGCACAACATCAGCAACAGAAAATTTAGATCCGAAGAGTGAAACATTTCATGAAGTTATTGACCAGCAACAATTGCCTGCACAATATACACTCGATGCTTATGCGGGTTATTCATGGCGCGTTCCGCATACATATATAGGTTCAGGGTTTAAAAGAAAAGCATTGTACATATCATTCTATGCAGGTGTAAATAATATTTTAAACAACCAGGATATAACCGCTTCCGCATACGAACAATTACGCTATGATTATTCAACATCATACATAAATAAATTTCCTCCAAAATATAGTTATGCGTATGGAATAAACTATTTCGCAAGTATTGCTTTGCATTTCTAAACCATTTAAAAAAGTTATAATGAAAAGTTCAACCATCGTCGCTTGCCTGGCTGTTACAGGCCTTTGTATTTTCATCATTTTATCATGCAACAAAAAATTTGATGAGCCACCTGCATATGTTCCGCCAAACCTTACATCAACGCTTACCATTGCACAGTTAAAAGCCATGCATACAATGGGCAATGCAGAAACAATAACAACAGATGATATTATCGAAGGCATTGTTGTTGCTAATGATTCATCAGGAAATTTTTATAAGCAGATAATTATCGAAGATTCAACGGCAGGCATTGCGATAGATATTGATGATTACAATTTATATACCTCCTATCCTGTTGGCAGAAATGTTTTTGTTAAACTGAATGGATTGATTTTGTATGATGACAGCAAGCTCATTGAAATTGGCGCCAGCAAAGATGTCAATAACAACATCAATCCTATTGCGGCGCCGTTAAAAGATAAATATGTAATTAAAGGTGCAACAAATGCTCCTCTTGTACCTAAAGTCCTTGATGTCAGTGATCTGAATGACAGCTACCAAAACATGCTCATCCAATTAACCAACATGGAATTTGCTGAAGCAGATACAAGTAAAACTTATGCTGATACTTCTGCTTCAAAGAACACAGTAAATTTTACTTTGAAGAATTGTTCCGGTAAAAGTATTACGCTGCGCACAAGTGGTTATGCAGGCTTCGCCGGCGTAAATATTCCCAACGGTAACGGAAGCATTACCTGTATTTATTCCATTTACAATGCCAGCAAACAAATTCTTATCCGCGATACAGGCGATGTACAATTTAACAACACACGTTGCAATGGCGGCCCTGCAGTACAAACAAGCATTGCAAACATCAGGAGCATGTATACCGGTCATGACATAAAACTCGGCGCATACAAAATTGGCGGCGTGGTTATTTCAGATGCTGCAAATAAAAATATTGCAGGTGGTAATGTTGTATTGCAGGATGGCAATGCAGGCATTGCTGTTTATTTGGGCGGAACGATAACATACAATATTGGTGATTCAATCGTATTGGATGTTACAGGAGATTCATTACAGAATTATAACGGTTCACTGGAAATTAAAACTGCAACAGGCACAATAAAACCAACTCCTGTTGCAACAGGAAGCGTTGTTATTCCGCAACAACTTTCTATTGCACAACTTAATAGTAATCTTTCAAACATAGAATATACACTGGTTAAAATTCTGAATGCAACTGCAGGCGGCGGTACAACTTATTCAGGCAACAGAACGCTTACTGATGCATCAGGAAGTACAACATTATTTACTTCATCGTCTGCAACATTTGTCAATAATAATTTACCTACTGATGCGAACGACTGGATCGGTTTTGGAAAGTTGTATGGCAGTACCCCTGAATTTACCATTCGCAATACAACTGATGTTACAGCAAGTGCAGGTAACAATAACAACGATGGAATTGAATTAACCACATCACCGTTCGCCATAAACTTTGATAACATTGCATCAGGATTGCCGGAAGGTGTTCTTGTAAAAATTTCTTCTTCATCCACATCAATCGGAACAGATGGAACATTTAGCGGCAGCCAGGCTTCATGGAGCAATACTTCATCAGGTTTTAAAAATTATGCAAGCGCAACCGGCTTAACTGCTTCAGGTAGTTCATCAGACCAAAACACATCAACCAACAGGGCGCTGGGTGTGAAGCAAACCGGTTCAACAGGGTTTGACCCAGGCGCAGCATTTTTGTTCGACCTCAACAATACATCAGGCAAAACAAATTTTGCATTAAATTTTTTATTGCAATCACTAGCGGACGGCGTTGGCAGAACAACAACATGGCAGGTTGATTACGCATTAGGTGATGATCCAACAACCTTTATTCCGGTTACAACTTCACCCTCAACCATAACAACAGGACCAACATTCGCAAGCACACCCGTTACTGTAAATTTTGGAAATGCATTAGATAATAAAAACAGTCAAGTGTGGATTCGCATTGTAAGCTTAAGTGCCACAACCGGCAATGGCAGCCGCGCTTCAACAGGTATTGATAATGTGGAGATGAGCTGGCAGTGATAATAAAACTGTTTCGTGCGGATGGAAAGAATTAAAATTTTACGCCTTCATAAATTTCTGAAACCGGTATGTTTTCATTGATCGCTTTTATCTGCAGATCAGTATTCATATCATTATATTCTTCAAGTTCCCAATGATTCTTTTCATTTAACCTAAAAACTTCTATATGTATATTTTCAGAATCAACAACTATGTATTCCTTTATGTGGTTATATTCCGGTATAGTTTGAACTTTTCACCACGATCATAATTTCTCGTTGATTTCGAAAGTACTTCAACAATTACCGCAGGATTTAGAACATTGTATTCATCATCATTAAGCGTTAATACTTCTCCGCAAACAATAGAAATATCAGGATAAGTAAATAAGGTGTTAGATTCAATATGTATGCGTTGATCACTATTATAAGGCTTACATTTTTTGCCTTTTAACCTGTTTGCTAAAGCAACAAATAAATTTCCTGCAATTGTGTTATGCGGCAGTTTGGCACCAGACATAGCAAAAACTTCTCCCTGGTAGTATTCATGTTTCTCCGGGGAAGCATTTTCCATTTCAAGGTATGCTTCAATAGAAATTTTTTGTTTGCTGTAAGCTATTGCCGGCTCTTTGACTTCCATAATTAAAAATACAAAATTAATAAGAGTGTAAAAGCAATGTTTTCGGCTGCTTTCAAAAAATCTTTTACCATTTGCAGATTATTATATGCTTCACTTATCATACATTATGCGATAACTAATTATTCAAAATCATGTGTATGTGCTCAATGCCATCTTCCAAATACTTTTCACCAATAACTTTAAAGCCAAGAGCAGTATAGAACTTTAACAGATAACATTGTGCACCAATTTTTATTGGCCCGTCGCCAAAGAATTGTTTGCAAAGATCAACGGAACGCTGCATCAATTCTCTTCCCAATCCTTTATCGCGATGTTTGGGCGAAGTAACCACCCTTCCTATTGACATTTCGCTATAAATATATCCCCGTGGCACTAACCTTGTATAAGCCGCAAGCGCATCATTTACAAAACCCATAAAATGTATGCAGCCTTCATCTTTATTATCTGCATCAAGAAAAACGCAGTTTTGTTCAACTACAAAGACCTCGCTGCGCAACTGCAGAATTTTATATAATTCTGCCGGCGACAGGTCAATAAAAGCTTTGGCATACCAATGAATAGTCATATCATTACAAAAATAGAATGAATATAATTTTGTTGATGAACTGTTAAGGATAAATGAACATTGCTGCACAATTAATATTTTGAAATAGAATTGCACATGAAGTTTTCTGTATCTACATTATGTTTTTTCTGTTTGCTGTTGTTTGCTGCGTTTGAAAGATCACAGGCGCAAACACCAACATTATCTTCCATTCAAAATTCAATAGCAACGCTCGCCGATAATTTTCCGCAGGAAAAAATTTATCTGCAGTTTGATAAGCCATCTTATGCGCCGGGCGAAACAATCTGGTTCAAGGCATATATTATGGCTGCCGCAGATCCTTCAACCATAAGTAAAACGTTGTACGTTGATTTTATTACTGCTGATGGCAGGATTATAAAACATTGCATAAACCCTGTGTTGCAATCAGGCGCAGCCGGCAGTTATGATATACCGCTTGAATTTAAAAACGATTTCGTTTATGTAAAAGCATACACCAAATGGATGCTGAACTTTGATTCATCTTTTTTATACAGGAAAACTTTACACATTATACAACAAAAACCTGTAGCAAGAAAACAGGCAGTGCCTGCTATTAAAACCGATATGCAGTTTTTACCTGAGGGCGGTTACATGGTGAATGCCATTGAATGCAATGTTGCCTTTAAAGCCATTCATTACGATGGAACACCTGCGCATGTTACCGGTGCAGTTTTCAACAGCAAAAATCAACAGGTGGCCGATATTAAGACCGTGCATGATGGCATGGGTGCGTTTAAGCTTTCGCCTGACGCTGATGAAACCTATACCGCAAAGTGGAAAGATGATATGGGCAACAGTTATCAAACAAAATTGCCTGCAGCAAAATCAACAGGTATTGTGCTAAAAGTATCAATACAACCTACGGCAAGAAGCTTTGTAGTAGAAAGGCCCGAAAATGCAGAGGGTAATTTTCAGAAGTTATATATTGTTGCAACCATGCAGCAGCATTTGGTATATGCTGCGGGAATAAACTTATCGCAGGTGCAGGTTACAGGTGGTTCCATTCCTGTAAGCGCGCTGCCATCAGGAATTTTACAGGTTACTTTATTTGATTCAAACTGGGTTGCAGTTGCAGAGCGCATAACGTTCATCAACAACGATGATTATTCTTTTGATCCTGAAGTTGGCTTTGCAGAATTGGGAACTGAAAAACGTAAAGAGAATACATTAGTGATAAGCACGCCTGATTCAATAACCAGCAATCTTTCAGTTTCTGTTACAGATGAAGGCATTGGTACAGATAGCAGTGATGATATTATTTCACGCTTATTACTTTCAGGCGATCTGAAAGGAAATGTATATCATCCCTTTTATTATTTTCAAAATAATTCTGACACTTTACAAAAACAACTTGATCTTGTTATGCTAACCAATGGCTGGCGCGGTATAGCCTGGGATGATGTGGTACATAATAAATTCCCGCAGATAAAATACCAGAACGATACAGGCTATTTAAGTCTTTCAGGAAAAGTATTTGGCGCTACGGAGCAGGATCTGAAAAAAGGTTTATTTATTCTGATGATCATTAAAGGCAGCAAAGACACAGCTAACCGCGTTCAGCAAGCTGTGGTGGATGCTTCATCCAATTTTTCTAATCCCAATATTATTTTATACGATACAACAAAAGTGTTTTACAGAATTTCAGGCACGAATGAATTTGCTAATTCCTCAGTGGTAAACTTTGATAATAGTTTAAGTGCAAACCATGTTATTGAAGAAGATACTGCTGCCAACGCATTCTTTGCTGATACTGCAACTGAAAATTATAAGCGCAGGCTTGCGGCAGCACAAATGAGAAATTTAAAATTACAGCAAGGCACTACACTTGCAGATGTTACCGTTACAACAAGAGCAAAAAGTCCGTCGCAGGTAATGGACGAAAAGTACGCATCACCGCTATTCAGCGGTTCGGATGGTTACCAGTTTGATGTGTTGGATGATCGTATGGCCAACAGTTCAATGAGTGTTTTACAATACCTGCAGGGTAAGATACCGGGGTTAACTATAACCACTTCAGCAGGTATTGGTGATGACGGCTCTGCAAGTTATCGTGGTGGCGGCTCGCCTGATTTCTTCTATAATGAAACGAATATTGACTTTAATTATCTTTCGACCATAAATATGAATGATGTTGCTTACATAAAATTTTTAAGGCCACCATTCATTGGCTCTATAGGGGGAGGTTCTAATGGCGCCGTTGCTATATATTCACGCAAAGGCGGAGATGTTTCATCAAAACCCAGCGGCCCGGGCATTCCTTACAAGGTTATAATCGGGTACACTGCGCAAAAAGAATTTTATTCGCCCAACTACGGCACTTTCGATCAAAGAAATGATGAAACAGATCTGCGCACAACTTTATATTGGGCGCCTATTATTTTAACAACGCCCTCTAATAATACAGTACGTTTAAAATTTTATAATAATGATTTTTCCCGTGGCTTCCGTGTAATTCTTGAAGGCATGAGCACAGATGGAAAGCTTACACATATAGAAAAAGTGATCGAATAAAAAAGTCTGGCGTTTCAGCTCAATGCTGTTTATTCAATTGCTGTTATTTTACAAAAAATTATTTGGATGCTTGCTATAGGATTAATTAGTGAAGGAAAAATTCCTGTTTTTAAATAAGCAGCCGTACGTTGCGCAGTTAATTTATCAACGCCATAAACAGGGTTCTCCATCGTACAGTCGCCGGAGTTGATCGGTATGCTTCCACCGGCATCATCTGTAATATCTGCAATGGTAACAATTCTAAAATCAGCGGCTTTTATATCTTCAGTTTCAAACAATCTCGGAATATCTTTATCCCAATACACGCCATTCATTAAAATATCTGTTTGTGCGCAATAAGGGCGAAACAAACATTCATAGTCCTGCGGGTTGTTATGAAAGTCTTCGCGTGTATACGTACGTTTTTCTTTATGTGTATACAGGTCAGAACCTTTTAAATGAACATACACTGGATAAGAAAATTCTTTGCTTAAATATTCATCAGGTTCTGCTTCCTGTACATCCATTAAATTCATTATTTCAAGAATGCCATGTGCAACGCGGCCACTCCCGGTAATTGCAATTTTTATTGGCGGAAGTTTTAAGCCAAAGTAAGTATGGATTAACTTAAGATAATCTTTCTGTTTGTAAACTCTTCCCAATTTAAATTCACCCGCACGTTCTCCATAAGCCATTATACCATTATGTGCGCCAACGATGCCTGCAAAAAAACCAAAGCCAATTATACGCTGTCCATCTTCATGTTCCAGGCACTCATAATCTATAAGTGTAATTTTTTTCTCAACCATTGCATGCATCAGTTTTTGATTATATGGCTGCATTTTTTTGGTGTGTGAAAAAAACATGTACGTTCTTTTAGCAATCAGCATATCAACCGGGCTTTCTTTACTGCCTAACAGAAGATCGCAATTGGAAAGATCTTGCT
>Ga0206903_10118_pt1 | contig 25403 bp, 24 predicted proteins | sample Alteio_BWOrgHeat_45_FD_152959 | JGI IMG/M metagenome (GOLD analysis project Ga0206903, IMG submission 152959) | Enriched cells from forest soil in Barre Woods Harvard Forest LTER site, Petersham, Massachusetts, United States -... | ecosystem: Environmental > Terrestrial > Soil > Temperate forest >... | reverse complement strand
CCGCCCGGTCCACTCATGAATTGTATGAAAGTGCTGATCTTGCCAACAGCAATTCATTAACTGCAAAACCTTCCGCCAATTCCGATTTGTTCATTACCAAAAACCCCGAAAATCCGGGGAGGGTCAGGGTCTTCCCAAATCCTGTGATGGATGATGAAATCAGCATTCAATTCAATCAACTGCGGCCCGGCAACTATACGATTCAGCTGGTGAATGCGTTGGGGAAAAAAGTGATTCAACAAAAGTTAACCATTACCGGTATCAGCCAGACGGAGATCATACATATTCCCCACTATACCGCGCAGGGCTTTTATTATATCCGTATTCTGGATGAAAGAAATAATATCACCGGCAGTCAAAAACTTGCCGTAGAACGCTGGTAAATTTATAAAATCGCCTAACTTGCTATTCAATACTCCTGCTTAAAGTTTCGAGGGAGGCCCAGGCATGATCTAAGATTTTACACCACTCTGGTTTAGCAGCACCCCTCCTATACACGTATTTCATCCGTACTCTTTTACTCTGTAGTTTTTGACGATATTTTTAATTTCGGTCCTGCCCCGCCTCCCTGCGAAAACCATCCGGATTTCTTCAAACACTATAAAAACTTTAGCCATGATTAACAAAACAGTTTTATTCCTTTTGCTTTTTCTTTTTATTTCGTCCTTAACCTATGCCCAAAAAGGCAGTTGGTATGTTGGAGGCCAGCTTGGATTCAATTCCAGAACAGAATCAAATACAGGATTTGCGGATGTTACTACCACCACCTGGAGCGTAGCTCCGGAAGTGGGTACCTTTCTTCAGAAAGACCTCCAGCTCGGTTTTGCAGTAAATCTCGGCGGATCCAATTCAACCAACACATCGGAAACGACTTTTTCCCCTGTCCTCTACCTTCGAAAATTCTACCCGATGGGCGATAAGTTTTCCCTGTTTACCGGAATCGTCGGAAATTTTACAGCCGGCAATTCCAATACAACCGGCCAGAGCGGTACGCTCAGCGGATGGGGATTAAACCTGTCGTTGGGAGCAGCTTATGCCGTTAGTAAAACCTTTACCGTGGTAGGACAATACGGATTGTTCGGCTACTCTTATGAGTCTATAAAATACGACAGCGCTAAAAACTCGACCAGCAATTTTGGCCTGAACGTGAATTCACTGGGTCCGGTATTTAACGTTGGTATCTACTGGACATTCAAGGAATGATCCTTAGAGGCGTTGACGCTAAAAAATTCTGCAATGAGACGGAACATCCATTTTCATTTGTTTTTCATGGCCATTGCCTGGCATTTTGCATGTGGACAGATTCCTAAAAAACCTGATTCAGATTCAGTGGCTGTTGCTAAACCCAACATCCAGGCAAATGCGGACAGTGCCGAGTCATATGAAGTAAATGCGAGTGGTGACAGTGTCCCCTATTATCACTGGGCTGCAGATGATGAAATACCGGGATTGGAAAATACGGCATTCGGTGATCTGGACAGCATGATCGCACGAAAGTACATTCGGGTGCTTGTTCCCTATTCAAAAACCTATTACTATGTTGAAGGGATGAAAAGGTATGGTCTTGCCTATGAACTTGTCAGTCTTTTTGAGAAGGAACTGAACAAACAGCTGAAATATTATCCTCCAAAAATCCGTGTCATTTTTATTCCCGTCAGTCGCAAACATATCCTGCCCTTATTAATAGGCGGCCACGCAGATATGATCGCCTCGGGATTTACGATAACACCAGAGCGGGAGAAACTGGTTGACTTTTCTTCGCCCACGGTAACCGGTATAAAAGATGTTGTAGTTGGCGGACCGGGGGCTCCGCCTGTTCATTCCATTGCAGACCTCGCGGGCCAACATGTATTTGTACGGGAAAACACCAGTTTTCAGGCTTCCCTGATGAGACTCAACGAATCGTTTCGGAAGGCCGGTCGTAAACCGATGTATATCGACTTTACAGATCCATATCTTGAATCAGAAGATATTCTCGCTATGGTCAATGAGGGTATGATTCCGTTTACAGTAGTTCCCGAGGATCTTGGAACGCTTTGGAGTAGTGCGTACACTAAACTTAAAGTATACACAAATATTGCAGTGGATAGCAACCAGTCCTATGGTTGGGCATTCCGGAAAAATTCCCCAAAATTACAATCGGTGGTCAATAAGTTCGTGAGCACAATAAGAAGAGGAACCACGACCGGAAATATGACCTATGATAAATTCCTGAAAAATAAGAGCCGGTTGCGGAATGCCAACAGCCGGGAAGCATTGGCGGATCTGGATAGGTTCAGAACCAGTTTTAAAAAATATGGAAAGACCTATTCGCTGGACTGGCTGCTATTATCGGCCCAGGGATTTCAGGAGTCGCAGCTAAAACAGCAAACGGTGAGTCATATGGGTGCCGTGGGTGTAATGCAGTTACTTCCTTCCACGGCTTCACATCCCCCGATCAATATACCTGACATCCGAATTGCCGATAATAATATTCATGCTGGTGTAAAATACATGCGCTACTTAATTGATAAATTTTTTGTGAGAGATCATATGGATTTTTTAAATGAACAGCTTTTTGCCCTGGCGGCTTATAATTGCGGACCCGGCAATGTTCGGAAATTAAGAAGAAAAACCATTGAAAGAGGACTGGATCCAAATATCTGGTTTGATAATGTGGAAATATTAGCCGCCCACCATATTGGCCGGGAAACAGTCCAGTATGTAAGCAATATTTACATGTACTACAGATCCTATCAGGCGCTCCAACGGTATAAGGATCTGCGGGAAAAGAAAAATTTAGCGAAATAATAAAAGAAGAATGTCCGCCGCAGCCGGCGGACAAAAAAAATGGCGCGCCCTCCTGCAATGAGAGGAGGGCCGCCATAAAAATATCATCTGATTTTAATGTTCAATTTTATAGGTGACCGGAACGGTAACCTTGGATTTAACCATCTGACCATTTTCTTTGGCCGGATGCCATCTTGGAGACCGCATCAGTACTGAAACGGTTTCTTCTTCCAAACCACTTCCGAGATGTGTTCCGGGAACTATCACGTTTGTTACATTGCCTAAACTGTCGAGGTACACTTCAGCAAATACGGTACCCTCAACATGATATTTCAACGCTTCAGCAGGATATTCCAGATTTTTATTTATAAACGCAGCTAATGCCGCATCGCCACCGGGGTAGCCTGGCTTTTGAGAAGGCGTGAAATATACATACTCCTTTGTATGTATCACCACGGGATTAGGCTGTGCTGCAGTGGGCTTTGGTTGTTCCAGCGCTTCATGAGTCGGCATGGGTGGTTCGCTATACATCACCACGTCATTAGTACCTTGTTTTTTTGCCTTAGTCGGCTTGGCCTTTTTCCGTGCAGCCAGGTATTCTTTTGTAATGGCAGCACTGTCAATGACCGGAGCCACTTCAGCCGGAGCAGGAGCGACAGCTGCTGTAGTATCCGGAGCGGGCATAACTTTCGAAGAATCTGAATCCGTCTTTTTGGTTTCACTGTTGTTACATGCGGATGCCAGAACTAAAAGTCCGCATGACATCATCAAAAATTTTAATTTCATGTCTTTTGATTTAATTGTGATTTTAGTTGTCTATGATTGGTGCGTAAAAAGATTGGTGCGGGAAGGGGGTATGGAACTATTCTCAAAGATGTAGTTTAAAGCCTACAATACACGTTCACCTCACGAACACGAGTTCACGATGAAAAAGACATTTATACTTCGTATCGGGCCGCCACATGAATTCAGGGCAACATTCGTACCAAGCATAATCGCCTTTTCTTTTTCCTAGAGTGCAGATTCAGTTTTTCCTAGCTTTCAATGCGGAGTACTTAGTGGATTAAGCCCGCCTGGCTTAATATTTCGGAGTTACAGTCTCTAAATATAAGTCACTAAATTTAAAAACAAATTATTTATTACAAAAAAAAATTTGGATACCGGGGTGGACTGGCATCTAAATAAAATAACTTTATATGGTCAAAATAATCCCAAAGGTTTCACTATTAAAACAGGCATCATGAAAAATTCTCTGATAAACTTTGTTTTTAGACCTTTTTTGGTATTTGTATTCATTTCTTTTTGGACCACCACATCGGCTCAGACGGAGAAAAAAGACAAGCGACTGGTTGAGGATAGCAAGGACGGCATCAAGGATTTTATTCATACAGATTCCCTGATGAAAAATCTCTTTAACCACGCTTATGGATACGTGATATTCCCCAACGTCGGTAAGGGTGCCATAGGAGTTGGGGGAGCTTCGGGTGGCGGGACGGTATTCGAAAAAAAAGCGGTTGTCGGTAAAGCCCAGATGACACAGGTAACCGTCGGGTTTCAGTTTGGGGGCCAGGCTTACAGGGAAGTCATATTTTTCGAGGACAAGAAAACACTTGATCAGTTTAAAGAAAATAAAGTTGAATTCTCGGCACAGGTGTCCGCTGTGGCCGCAAAGGCAGGCGCATCCGGCAATGTAAAATATTCGTCGGGCATATTGATTTTCACCCAGCAAAAAGGAGGTTTAATGTATGAAGCATCTGTGGGTGGTCAGAAATTCAAATACACGGCATTTTAATCAATAAGAAACAGGGGATTATCAGGTAGTTGACGTGCCGAGCTGTTTCAGTTTCCGGATTTGGAAAAAAAGATAAAACATTACCAGCCAGACGGTCAGCGTGATACTGCCTGCCATCCAGAGTAGCCAAAAAGGCGGACGGTGGGCTCTTGCAAATAAAGAACGTTTATCAAAATTTGAAACATAACTGGTAGCTGTTCCCCAGGGTACTGTCCGCTCTGTGGTCATGGTTCCATACATGTCGTTATCTTCCACGCGGGCAACCAGAATCAGATTTCCTGCGGAATCTCCCGGCAGATTGACGAGCTTGAAATCTGCACTGGCCATTCCCAGTGAATCCGTTGTAAACACGGGTGTCTCATCAATATTTAAATCGCCGTCCAGTCTTTTAATGCCGATTTTTAAATCGACTCCTTTAACCGGTGCCCATTTTGAATCTTTCTGTTCAACCAATGTGGCGATTATTTTTTTATCCGCCCCGGTATCCAGTTTTATTCTTGCCTTGGTCAGCTCAATCGTTGTGTTAACGGCATCATACATAGCGGAGGAATCGGTAACCGCCAGGAAGCTTTGTTTTGAGGATTTGCTCCATTCGGCTTTAGCACCGGGCGGTATAAACAGGGAAGCCTTTCCGCTGGCGTCTGTATTTGCAGTGCCGAGCAGGTGATCCGGTGATTCTGAACTGATATAAAACCTTACAGGTATTCCCCCGACGGCTGTAAACTTCCCGTCGATCTTTGCTTTGGTATTCGCCTTTAAATACTGCATCTGGTTATTAACATTGTAATAACCAAGTCCAAGGATCAACTTATTCTTTTCCACCTGGGCATAACAAATCCCGGTTATTAAACCAGTCAGAAAAAAACTGAATGCGGCTTTCTTAAGCTTTTTCATCCTCTTCTATTTCTGTAATTGTTTCCTGGATTGGAATAATAGGGAATAATCTGGCAAACACAGCAACAATCAACAACATGCCGGCCAGGGAACCCATTGCTACGGCCCATTCTTCCCAGCTTGGAAAATAATGTTTGTATGATTCGGGCACATCATACATTGGTAAAAAAGGATGTAATAATGTAGGCGTTACAATCAGGTATCTTTTAAACCATGAGCCAATAACCACTAATGTTCCGGCTATAAACGCGGGGAACGGTTTTCTTCCACTCCGGAAAATCAGGATCAGGATAGGGATAAACATGGAGTTCGATAAAGCGAACCAAAAAACTCTTGAATACGTGCCCCTGAATAATCCAAGTAAATGATCGGCATCTGTCTTTTTCATTTTAAAAGCCGGAACCAGGAATTCGTTTAAATTGAAATACAGATAGACCAGGGCTAACATAACGACTATTTTACCCATTTTATCAAAATGAGTGGCCGTGATATATTTTTCCAGGCTATAGGCATATCTGAAAACATACATGGCCACCAGGATCGCCCCTGACCCAACGAGAAACGCACCTGAAATAAAATATGCACCGAAATTGGTACTGTCCCAGCCCGGCCGGTAAGTGGTTGCAAACAGCCAGGATGTTACGGTATGAACGGCAACGGCGACCGGAATAATGGTGACACATAATATCTGAACAGATCTTTTGCTGACTTCTATTTGCTGGGGCGTATTCTTCCAGAAGGATCCCAGAAATGAGTATATCCCCCCACGGCGTTTACCGGCATCTTTCCTGGCATTTATCATAATACGTAAATCAGGTAAGAGAGGAAAATAGAGCAGCAGGAGGCTGATAAAAAAATACGTCGTTATAACAACCACATCCCAGACGATTGGTGATTGCAGTCGCGTATGAATAAACAGGTTATAAAACCGGTCAGGCCGGCCCATGTCAACAACAATAATCAGGGAAGCGAATGTGATGGCAGAAATGGCGATGATTTCAGCGATTCTCGTAAGAGGCGTACTCCATCCGAAATTGACGATTCTTAGTACGGCAGTAACCAATGATCCGACAAGACTAATGGCCACAAAAAAAACAAAATTGGATATATAAATTCCCCAGGATGCATAATCCCGCATATCTGTAACGATCAGCCCCTGCGTCAACTGCCGGTAATATCCTATTGCACCTATAATACAAATGATTAAAAGAGCAAGCACCCACAACCTGCCCTTTACTCCAAATTTCTTCGGCAGGAGATCGTCAATTATTTTTTGCCGCGTTGAAATCTCCACGGTTTATGATTTTACATGTTCTTTTTTTTCTCCCAGGGAGTCTTCCACATCTTCAAAAGGGAAATTCCTGTTCACAGGTGGCAGGTAATAAACGCTGGGCTTTGTGCCGAGGTCTTCCATCATCCGGTAACCTGCTTTGTCCCTGATCAGGTCGCTGAACCGGAATGTTTCTGCCCCGTTGGTTACCGTGTCTTCAATCATATCGCCGAAAAAGAAGACGCCGTTCGGACAGGCCGATACGCAATGCGGTAATTCACCTGCCCTGGTTTTGTCGGCACAGAAATCACATTTACCAACAGTACCTTTTTTCTGTGGAATACTGGTTTCACAGGAATATGGTTTTGCGGCCACTTCCACGGGAATCTGGGGCTCGCCCCAATTAAAAACCCGGGTGGAATAAGGACAGGCGGCCATACAGAATCGGCAACCGATACAACGGTCACTGTCAATGAGCACGATTCCGTCTTCCCTTTTGAAAGTCGCATCCACCGGGCATACTTTAACACAAGGTGGTTCGTCGCAATGCATGCAGGTGGTAGGTTCCCAATATGGTGCAGTATGTTCGGAATCCTGCATGGGATAAATCTTTATCCAGTTGTCCCCCGGATTCAGTTCATGTGCATGGTTGCAGGCGGACTGGCAGGCTTTTACACTTTTACATCTGGAAAGGTCAATGACCATCACGAATTTCTTCCCGGGTATTCCTTTCCGGGCTTCCGCATTGGAAACGGGTGGAAGATCCGCAACCGGTTTCAGGTAAGCTTCGTCCACTTCAATCACTTCCCCGTCTACAGAAAGCAACTTTACCATTTTACCGGATGGTTTTATCATCGCGGTAACTTTGTCCTCAAACGGGTTCTGTTTGTCAGAACATCCGGTAAGCGTGGCACCCGCCAGCAAACCAGTTAGTAAAAATTCCCTTCTGGATGAATCGTTGGCATTCATTTTTTGAAAATTAAAAGTTTATACCTTCTTAATCCAGTTCTGTAATTCCCCGTCAGAAATTTTCCCCTTTAACCTTGTTATTTTTGAAACATCCACTTCGACCAGTTGTCCGTCCTGCGATAAAACCTTCATGGTTTCTATTTTCACGGGAGGAGGAGCGCAGGAAATGACCGGTTTCTTTTTTGAGAATAATTTGAAGAAGGGAAAAAAGGATAACAATCCGATCCAGGCCAACAATCTTCTTCTGGTTTTGGGTACCGTCGGGATAGATGCAACCTCTTCCATAAAAATATTTTACGAATACCGTGAACGAGAGAAGGAATTATTTCTTCAGCGTACGCATAAAATTCACCAGGTCCCAGACTTCGTTGGCATCCGGGATCTTCTTCTTGAAACTCGGCATATCGCCATGGCCTTCTTCTACTTTATAAAATAATGATCCGTCCGATTGGGATTGAAATGCAGCAGTTGAGAAGTCTCCCGGGTTTGTCTTAAGCTGTGCCGCCTTTGAACCATCTCCCATTCCCATTTTACCATGGCAGGAAGAACAATGCTGGTTCCATAAAGCCTTGCCGGCAGAAACGGATTCAGATGATGTCTTAACCGGATTCGCTTTTTTAGCGGCTGCATCCGGAACCACCCAGGGCTTGGGTTGCTGAATAACGGTGAATCCGACAGTAATCAAAAAAAATCCTGTTACCAGGCAAACGAGAAGGACTTTCATGGTAAGATCTTTTTTTAAGGTTAATAAATTCAAATGTCTACCTAAGTTAAAACAAAATTCCCAATACAGGATTCAGGAGATAAATAAGGCAGGGATGAAGAAAATTGTACCTAAAAGAATGAGGGTCATATATTTGACCCCAATAAAATCTCAAAAAGCATTGGATTTAATTAATTGTTATCGCTGATTTTACTGTTAATTGCCAAAATAAAAACCCAGGAATGTATTAACGTTCGGCATATCGACAGGCTCGGGATCTTTTTTCAAATCAAAAATATACAGTCCGCAAATATAGTTCCTGGCGTTCAGGTCAATTACCTTTTTGGCCCCGTCTTTTTTGATGAACAGCAGATACCTGGCTTTTATAACTTCCACGATCCTGACCCTGGGCCAGAATTTCCTGATCACATTTCTAGCATTTTGCATCTGATAAAAACAGTCATGGGTTTGGGTTGAATAAACCCTTTCTTCATTCACAGATTTAATTTTCTCCAGTTGCACGGAATCCGGACGATAAAAAACGGCGGACTCATGGTCAATGACAACCGTATCTTCAAAACTGGAAGGCGGCTTTTTAATAACCAACCGTTTTGGGGTTTCATTTTTTTTTGGCTGATCCTTCATTTTTTCCGGTGATTGCGAACATGAAAAGGCCAGGAAAATGATTATCGCAATGCCGGATTTAATAACTAATCCCTCTTTTAAAAATTCCACAACCGGGTGATGTTAAATCCAATGTGAAACTGACCACCAGCCACATGCATGCCATTATCCGTATATCCAAACGGGTTGTTCGCGTTATACATACTATTCTGTTGCGTGTTCAGCAATGTGAAATTATCCGCGAATAACTGGAAGGTATGGCCGCTGGTATTGAATTCCAGTCCGAATCCAAAATTGGGGTGGGGATTATCCGTTGCCCAGGCCGTAAGTGGTTGTTCATAGTCAAAAATAAACGATGTTCCCTCGGTTAATTTATACCTCATACAAAAGCTGAACGCATACATGTTAAATTTCTGTTCCTTAAAAACAACATTGGCTGTATCCACTTTTGTATAATAGCCCGGAACTGAATTCTGGTGCGACATGCTAAATCCAATCTGTACGGATAATTTATCATTGATCTTTCTGGCAATCATCAGTTCGTTGAAAAAAGACCATCGTTCCGAATTGTACGTGAAGAGTACATTATCCGGATTCTTCACTGTTTTAACAGCAATATTTCCATAATAGGTGACGCTTACCGGAATTTTGGCATTGTCCTGTTTGAAAATAGCATATTTGGCACTTCCGTCCCAGAGCATATTCACCTTGGCCAGACCGAAACCTATTTCCAGGTTATCAATGGGAGTATAAAGAAAACCAAAACGGATATTGGCAATTCCATAAATACCCCACAAGTCCTCATATCCGTTTTGAACAGATCCAAACCGGTGCTGGATATCTGCTTCGAAAGTCCCCTTGATGGGAACCATTATCGTTTGCGCATCAATAATCTGATCGGATGCGAATGTATTTTTTACCGGTCTGGGCCTGGCCGGCGGCTCCGGCACGACTGCCGCTGTCGTATCATGATGGGCAGCCGCAGCGGCGCTGTCCTGTGTATATCCTGCGTTAACCAGTAGTAGCATGGCAGCCACAAGACAAACGCCGGATAACAGCGGCCGCTTTGATTTATTTATAATATTTTTCATTTGATTAGTTTTAGAGTCGCTTAATTATTCGGCGCACCGTTCCTTATCCAGTCGAAAACTTTCTGCCTGTCAGTAGCTGATGGAAGATGAGACATCATGACTCCGTTGAGAGCTATCCACAGTCTGCTTTCTTCCGGCACCACTGTATTGACATAACCTCCCCCGACCAGTTGGTCATAGGAAATATCTTCCGTGAGATAAGGCACCTGACCTCCGGGAACGTGACAACCTGATAAAGCGCAGTTTTCATTCCACAAAGGCTGTAGGTCGCCACTATAACTTACGAACTGTGGAGGGGCTTCCGTGGCAACCGGAGGAATGATCACATCCTGGTAGCAACTGACTATGCTAATGCATATGAAGAGCAACAATCCTCCAAAAATTAATACCCTTTTCATAATAATAATTTTTATGGGTGATTATTGATTATTGAAATTGACGTTACACTCCATCGTAATAACGTCTCCGACATTTGTAGTGGTTACGCCGAACGTTCTGCAATTAAACGTGAAGTTCAATTGCAGTCCAAATACATCGTAGGTCCCGACGGTTGTTCTTTTATTATAAGAGAGTTTCCCTGTAACGGTGGTATCCTTAGGTGCCGATAGTAACCCTTTCCAGGTCATTGTCATTGTACATATATATCCGGCACTATTTGGGTCAAGTTCGACTTTGGTCGTTTTGATCAGGGCTATATTCTCGTCGACCAGGTTTTGTGTGTTGGCTATTAGCGCGGGTGCCCCAACATAACTCAGGTAACATCCACCGTCCCGACCGGGTTCTCCCGTATTGGAAGTATTCATTTGCACATACCCGTTAAAATATGTTTTCGTGGGATCGCTTTCGTAAAAAGCCCAGGAAGTGTCTTTCAATGGCTGGCCCGTGGTTGGATATTGCTTCTTCTGTGCATCAGTGATACTACTTACGCCAAAAGCGTTAAATCTGCCGGTCAGCAGACCTGGCGCTCCGAGATAATTCGCTGACCATAATACACTGCTGTGCGCCTGGTCGAATTTCCAGGAACTGGTATCGCCGGGTGTCAGGTTACCGGGCAGGAATACCCCATTACCCCGATTGATATCCGGCGTACTTGTTGATGGTGGTGGCAATACCTGATTCTCATGCGTACAACTGACGACATACCCGCAAACACTTACTAAAAGCAATGATACTAAAAGTACCTTTTCCTTAAGCAGTTTCATAAAAAGCGGTTTTTGTGAGTGAATAGATGTTTAGAGCAGGTATACAAATTTATTAATAATTTATACCGTAAATCCGTTCCAAAAAATTCCCTGCTGATTTTACCGTAAAACATTCCTGCAGTCCCGTCAGGTTTTTGGGTATTTTTTGCGAAAGGGGTCCATAAAGTACACTAAGGCCACGAATATGAAGGCAGCCAGGTTCAGGAAAATACTCAGCGTATAGATTTTCATGTCATTTCTCAAAATGTTCCGGTCCGAAGCATCACCGGTAAGTTGAAAAAACAGGTCCCTAAGAATTATGAAGAAAAAAACCAAACTGTGTAAGACACTTAACAGCTGCCTTTTAGATATGGCGGGTACCCAGAAAAGAACGGACAGCAGGGCCCATATAATCAATGCAGGCTGCTGAATCCGATGCCGGATATTTTCAATGGAATAGTCCGGGTACAAATTTTTAAACTGGAAGCCAATGTATAATGTGCCCAATAACGCGTAAGCATACGGTAAAATCGAAACAAGTCGCGCCCCCTTAACATCTGTTAACGCCGCGTTACGGCCGAGAAACCGCACGAAATAAAATACCAGCGGATATCCGGAAAAAAATGCGAGCACCTCCAGCTGCTGAATATATGTAAAGATGTTACTGCCCATACCTAACCAATAAATCGGGAAATTCAGCTATTTGTGTCGTGCAAAACCAATAGCGGCAAATGGGTATGCGAGGCCATTTCCCTGGTATAATGCTTTTGAATAAGATGACCGGAATCCCGGGCGATCATTGCCAGCAGGCCGGTATCGTCGTCTCTTTGACTCAGATAAAAATTAATTCCGCCGATCACACTCTTGCTGAAAATTGTAACGCGCTCACTGTCAATCTCCGGATTGAAAAACGAAAGAAGAAATTCCCGCTCTGTTCTTTTCTGACCAGAGAGCCGGGTATTCTTCGGCCTGACACTCAAAACTCTTATTTTCGATTCAATGATCAACTGGGCGATCTCTTTCAGAATATTAAGTGCGCCTTCATTTTCGAGGGAATCGAGATCGGTAGCCAAAACAATCCGGTTTTTTCCTTTTTTAAAGAAGTCCTTAAATCGTGCCTGCTCCGGAATAACCAGTACCGGAACCCGGGTGTTGGAAATGACGTTTACCGTATTGCTTCCTATTAACAGTTTCTTCAATCCGCTTGCCCCCTTGGTTCCCATTACAATCAGGTCGGGCCGCTGAGCTTCTATTGTTTTTTTCAACTCGGTGATCATGTTCCCGCTTGTCAAAACCGATTCACAGTTTACAAAATCAAATGATTTCTTTAAAACGGCCTCTATAGATTTCAATTTATCCCTTGCCTCATTCCCATCGTCTCCTTTTTGCAATATGTTTACGATAACTAGCCGGGCAACAGCCCTCCCGCAAAGTTCCGCAGCAAATGAAACGGCGTTCGTCGACGCATCAGAGAAATCAACCGGAGCGAGAATTGTCTTCATATTATTTGTGTATTAAATTTTTCAAACCTCATTACCTCCCGAATGCCTCGCCTATGCGAAAAGTAATACTGTAGTCCCCTTTGCCCACTCCGGCATCAACGCCAATATTTACTTTCTCCGAAGGCAGCATTCGGTAACGTAGTCCTGCACCCACTCCGGGAAGGAGCCCGCTGGTGGAAATGTCTGAAACCTTTGCAACGGCAGAGGCGAGGCCCGCAAAAGCCACCATGCCCCATTTACCATAAAAGTTCCATCGGTATTCTGTCTGCAATGTATAAACCTGATCGTTACGGTATTTACCCTGTGAATATCCACGAATGTCTTCGCCGCCCACAACTGTTTGTCCTTCGAAGGGAACATCACCCGTCGCTATGTTCATGGTGGCACGCGCAACTAAAACGTGTTTATCCGTCGTCCTGGAAAGCTTAAAGAATTGATTATAGGCAACTATATACCTGACAAATTCATAATCGCTGCCGATCCAGTTTCTGTAAAACTGGTTTTTAAAATTCAGGAACATCCCGTGTGTCGGGTATTGCACATGATCGCGGGTATCATTGGTGATGATATAGCCAACATTGTTCAGGATGCTTCTGGTAACCGAATCCTGCCCGTTTGCACCCGGAAAGGCAAAAGTCGTAGATGATTTGATAAATGAGCCTGTAGGGCCAAAATAAACTCGCCTGAATATTTTCCGTTGTAGTTGCAATACGACAAGATCTGCTTTAGTTGTGTAATCAGTAAAGTTGCCCGTTGATGTAACCGGATCATCAAGATAGAACTGAAAATTAATATCCAGTGCCCCTGCCGCTAAACGAATACGCCAACGGTCTTCGTCGAAAAATAATGATGAATAAAGAAACAGTGCATAGCTTTTTTCAGCGGTGTAAATGCCTGCGAATCCCGCATTGGAAGAAGGAGATATGGAGTCCTTCTTATTCATCTTAAAATAATTTGATACGATGGCGCCCACTACGACTCCCTGGGTGCGGTTATAGTTAATCATCGGGATGGCCGCAATCCCGTTTTTTTGCTTTTTTGATGTGGCCGAATCCTGGCCGTAAACAAAAGCAAATCCCGGGAGCAACAGGAAAAGCAGTTTGGTAAATTTTCGTATCATAGAAATCCGGTGCCACCGTTTATTTTTTCTGCATAAGGCCGTAGCACTGCTTCGCAATTTCAAACTCTTCATTGGTGGGAACAACCAGGATCTTCACAGGTGAAGTTGCCGTGCTTATTTCCCTGGTTGCCGTTGAAGGCATTCTGTTTTTTTCCTTGTCCAGGCGAATCCCGAGAAATTCCATTTCGTTACAGATTCGTTGCCGGGTATTCACATCATTTTCGCCTACACCAGCCGTAAATACAATCGCATCGAGGCCGTTCAATACAGCAGTGTACGCTCCAATATATTTTTTAACCCGGTAGGCATAGATTTCAAGTGCCCCTTCGGCGTCTCCGTTGCCTTCCTGTACAGCCTTGCCAATATCGCGCATATCACTTAAACCGGTCAGTCCCAGCATCCCGCTTCTTTTATTAAGCAGGGTATTCACCTGTTCGGGATCGTAACCCAATTGATTAATCAGATGAAAAATAATGGAAGGATCAATATCACCGGACCGGGTTCCCATCACTAAACCGCTCAATGGACTAAAGCCCATACTGGTATCCACCGATGTTCCATTTTTTACAGCCGCCATACTGCATCCGTTTCCCAAATGGATCGTAATCAGTTTTGCCTCGCGGTTATTTAAATATTCCATGGCTTTCCCGCTTACATATTTATGGCTTGTACCATGAAAACCATAAGCCCTGATATGATGGTCTTTATAAAAAGATTTTGGAATAGCGTAGGTAAAGGCTTTTTGCGGCAGAGTCTGATGAAATGCCGTATCGAATACCGCTACCTGCTTTGCCTTCCCGAAGATTTTTTCCGCTACTTCGATACCGAGATAATTGGCGGGGTTGTGCAGGGGTGCAAGGGGAAATAGTTTTTTAATTTCTTCTTTTACTTCCTTGGTTATAATGGTGGTAGCCGTAAACGTTTCGCCGCCATGTACCACCCGGTGACCGACCACTTCAATTTCACCCGGGTCTTTTATAACTCCTGTTTTGGCGTCCGTTAGCAATGCCGCTACTTCATTCAGCCCTTCTTCATGACCCGATAAATCGATTGTCTTTTTGATTATTTTTTCGTCCCCGTCGGAATTTATTTTATGCGTGATAACCGAATTTTCAAGGCCGATTCTTTCCACCAGCCCACTGCAAACCGGCTTTTCCACCGGCATCCTGAAAAGCTGGTATTTAATGGAACTACTGCCTGAGTTTACGACAAATATGTTCATTTTATTTCTGCTGGCTTTGAATGGCAGTAATAATAACCGTATTGAAAATATCATCTACCGTACAGCCGCGGCTCAGATCATTCACGGGTTTATTTAAGCCCTGCAACATGGGGCCAATCGCCAGGGCGCCCGTTTCGCGCTGAACAGCCTTGTATGTATTGTTGCCTGTATTAAGATCCGGAAAAATCAGTACGGTTGCCTTGCCGGCTACTTCTGAATCCGGTAATTTCTGATGGCCTACCACCGGATCAACGGCCGCATCGTACTGGATAGGGCCTTCAACTTTCAGATCAGGCCGTTTCTGTTTCACAATTCCGGTTGCCCTGCGCACTTTTTCCACTTCCTCTCCTTCGCCCGAAGTGCCGGAGGAATATGAGAGCATGGCAACTTTCGGTTCGATGCCGAATCGCCGGCTGCTTTCGGCAGACGAGATTGCTATCTCTGCGAGCTGTTCAGCGGTGGGGTTTGGATTCACCGCGCAGTCCCCGAAAACACAAACACGGTCCGGCAGGCACATAAAAAAGACGGATGACACAACCGAAATACCAGGCTTCGTTTTCACAAACTGGAGTGCCGGCCGGATGGTATGCTGCGTTGTATGCACAGCCCCTGATACCATTCCATCCGCATGACCCTTATAAACCATCATCGTACCGAAATAAGAAACATCGGTCATGGTATCCCTTGCCATTTCAAGTTCAACATTTTTATGTTTTCTTAATTCATAAAAAGTCTGCACATAGTCCTCATAATACGCTGATTTAACCGGGTCGATTATTCGTATGCTGTTTAAATCAAGGGCTAATCCAAGTCGTTTTACAGAGGCTGTTATTTCAGCCGGATCACCCAGCAGGGTGAGCTCCACAATCTTTTGATCCACCAGCCGGGCCGCGGCCTTTAATATCCGGTCTTCATTCCCTTCGGGAAGAACAATATGTTCGATCTCGTTCTTTGCCCACTTCGTGAGCTGGTACTGAAACATATGCGGGGTAATCCCTTCCGGTTTAAATGTTATCAGTTTTTCATCCAGCGCTTTCACATCCACATATTTTTCAAATACATCCATGGCGAGCTGAATTTTTTTCCGGTTGCCGGATGTTATTCTGGATTGAATTGCTCCAAGATCGGCCGAAGTTTCGAATGTGCCTGTCTTCACGGAAATGATGGGCATAATAGAGGGTGACCCCTGGATAAGCCGCATCAGTGGTTCTTCCGGTTCAAAACCGGCAGACAATACAATGCCCGAGATCTTTGGATAACTGGTAGAAAGATTTGCCTGCAGGCCGCTGATAATAATATCGCCCCGGTCGCCCGGCGTAACGATTAAAACGTTCTCTTTTAAATAATTCAGAAAATTGGGAACCTGCATGGCACCCGTAATAAAATGATCCACCTGGTTGTCGAGCTGATCTCCTCCAAACAGCAGTTTGCCGCCCAGGCGTTCGATAATCTCGCCCATGGTTGGACTCTTCAGACTTATTTCCAATGGAATTACGGCAATAATAATTTCTCCACGGAGTTGTGCTGCCAGCAGTTGTTTCACATCTTCCGCCTGCTCACTATTTACCTTGTTAACGACAACCGCCAGTACCTGCACATCCCGTGCCTGAAAATTATTAAACACAGAAAGCGTTGCTGTTACTGCCTGGGCAGTCGTTTTATTTTCGCCGGAGATTATAATGATCACCGGAGCGGCCAGATTTTTCGCTATGGAAATATTTGCGTCAAACTCAAAAGCCGTTCCCTCCCCTACAAAATCACTCCCTTCAACAACCGTAAAATCAAAGGCTTCCTCGAGCTTTTTGAATTTACTGATAATGATATCGATCATTTCCCCCTGACCTTTATTTTGTATCATTTGTAAGGCCTGGGAACGGGTAAATGCAAATGCGTCCTCATAGTTTACGGAGAGACCAAAATATTCAGTAACAGCGGCAATATGATCGTCCTTTTTTTCCCGGGGATCGGCATTGATGATGGGTTTGAAATAACCCACTTTCCGGGTTTTTCCCAATAGCATATTTACCAGCCCGAGCACTATGATGGATTTACCGCAATACGGCTCAGACGTGGCTATAAAAACATTTTTAGACATGAGGCAATTTACCGCCGTTTTATCCTTCCGACTTCTTTAATTTTCCATATAGGTATTGGGTAAACAGCGCATGCTTGTCCACACCCATAATACTGTCCAGATCCGCTCCTCTTTTGGTAGCTATTTCCTTTGCCTTTGCTAATTTTTCATCATCAGTACCGGTACTTTTATTAATTTGATTCATCCCTTTCAAAAAATCCGAATTTACACTGTCGATCGACTTTAACTGGGCGCTCGTCATACCCAGGCTATCCTTGAGGAATTTCTGATTATCGTCTCGGAAGGTCCTCAGCTTCATCATCTTTTCTTCCTTAGTCATATTACTCCATGTTTCCTGCCAGGTTTGGGCAAATGCCATTGAAAAACTGGTCACTAAAGCCAGTAAAATCATCGCTTTTTTCATTTTTTTTGATATTTAAGGTTAAATAATACGAACAGAGTTCCTGCGGACATCTTTTTTCAATGTCATCCATGGGTTCACCGTTGGGTCAGAGGGTTATTACCGGAGTGTGTGGCGCTTAGCGCGCGGTACGGAAGGATTATTCAACTACAATTTCCCTGTTATTTAAGGCACGAATATGACGCGCGTTATTGCCTTCCAGCTTCTCAATGGTTGCTATTTGTTCTTCAGAAGCTTCGAATATTTTATTTATAATTACCCAATTTACGCTTTCGGAATACGGCGGTGTGGTAAGCGAGCCGCGGTACTTATAATAAGTAAATTTTTCTCCGCCGGGAACAGCAGAAAATAAATTATTGAGCTGCACCCTGGCTGAATCCAACGTTTCCTTACCTTCTTCCCGGGGAATGGAATTTAAAAACTCTTTCAGAAATTTATTCTCAGGGCCCATCCTGAAAAGTATTCCGACAACTGTATATTCAGAACCTCCTTTTTTTGTGGAATCATTCAACGTGCTTACGATATGCATCTCCATGGGATATGTTATTCCGTTTATCAGGTGCTCAGAAGGCGTATGAAAATGCAGTTGTTTCAATTCATAAGATTGCCCGCCGACCATCGTAACACTTCCTTTAGTAAAGTCAATCTGAATGGTATGGCCGAGATTCTCAATTACGTTCATGGAGCCAACAAATTTCAGATTGCTACGGTGCCCGATATCAGCATGCAAACCGGATGTGATAATATTAATGGGAGACTGGGCGACGCCATCATTCGCACTGGGTAATGCATATCCCTGTTCGAATTTTACCTCTGCGTCCGGAGATTCAGCTTTTACCATATCCCCGGCCCGCGTCAGCTTTTCTATCGTTTTCTGCTGGACACTGTCTACAGATTCAGCCTGTTTTTGCAGACTATCCGCCGGCAAAGTTTTAGTTTGCTGGTCCGTATGGCATGCTGAACCAAGCAGGGAATATATTATCAGGATTAAGGTTGAATTTTTCATACCTGCATTTGTGTGTATGTTTCAACCGGCTTTATTTTTTCGGCGCCTCGTCCACCTGAATGGCGAGCGATTCCGTATAGGTAATGTCTACCTTATCCCCTACATTCACACCATTCAGGTTTTTGGGATCTCTCACTTTGATCGTCTCTTTGTTTCCTCTCGGTCCCATAAAAGTAACCGTGGGTATTTTGGGGTCGATCGCAGTAATCATGACCGTTACAGTAGTTTGCTGCGCCATAACACCAGCCGGTTTCTCACCCGGTTGGGCACCCGCAGTAGCTGTAGTGGTTTGCACTTTGGTTGTACCATGTTTTTTTACTTCGTAGGCAATCGCTTCCGTATAAACGGCCGTAATGACATCGCCTTTCTTTACCTGAGCCAGGTTCTTTACATGGTCGCCTGCAATGAAACTGTGCGTTTCGCCATTATCCATTTTAACAGTAACCTCCCGTGTTTTCTGGTTTACCTGGAGCACCGTTGCGGTCACCGTCTCGGAGGACACCACAGCCTGTCCTTTTGTATCCTGGGCCTGGGTACCGGTGATGCTGAAAAGGCTGATCAGTGCAGCGATCCCTGTCGTTTTGAAGCACTGCGCGAAGGATATTTGAGCATTTTTTTTCATGATAAAATCTTTTAAATAATTAATGACTCAAGGATGGAAGAAAAGATCGTCCCTGAAATTTAAATGAATTTTCAACATAAACCTATGTATTTGTCTGAAGATTTTCAATCTGTTCATGCCGGCCGGGCTCGCCCGAATGCCGCTTCCCGGGCTCTGCCGGTAACCTGCACCACTTGGTTTCCTTGCCGATTTACCTTAACTTACCTGCCTGAATTAGCCAAACGACTGTGAAACGAATTGCTGCTGCCGTGATGCTTAAACCTGCTTTTGTATTTTCTGAAAAGCTTCCCTTTTATGTGAAACGCCTGATTCTTTTCGGGGCGCTTCTTCTGCTGTTTTCTGCAGAAATACTACGCGTGTATTTTGTAATGCCTTTCCCGGGCAGCCAGGTCAGGAATACGGTTTCATATGCATACTGGCTGGATCAATCGATTGTATGGATCCGGATCCTTACCCTGCTTCTTCTGTCCTTTGCATTGATCGTTGTCTTTAAAAGCGGCAGAACCTGGGAAAAGATATTGCTACCCCTGGTCCTCGCATCCTATGCCGTCGTTTTTTTCGTTTTCAATTTCCGGCTGCAGGCAGATACTATTTTTCATCAACCCATAAATAAATCCTTCACGGTTGCCGCCAACAGTGATATGGAAAAATCAAAATTGATTATCGGCGTAGTGATCGAAGGACAGGCTAAAGCATATCCCATTCAATTGATCGGATATCATCACCAGGTGATGGACACGATCGGAAAAACGCCGGTGATGATCACCTACTGTACCGTTTGCAGGTCCGCCCGCGTATATAGTCCGGTCGTGAACGGAAAAGTGGAATCTTTCCGGCTCGTCGGCATGGATCATTTCAATGCTGTATTTGAAGATGCCACTACAAAAAGCTGGTGGCAGCAGGCAACGGGAACAGCAATTGCAGGTCCTTTGAAAGGATATACATTAAAAGAATTTCCGTCAACGCAGCTGACCTGGGATGCCTGGCTCAGGCAATACCCGGGATCTCTTGTGATGAAACCGGATACCATCTTCATGAATAATTATTTCAAGCTGGAAGATTATGACAGGGGCACAATGCAGAGCAGCCTCGTGAGAAGGGATATTGTTTCATGGGAACCCAAATCATGGATTGTCGGCGTGAAGAATAATTTTTCATCCAAAGCATATGACTGGAATGAACTGGTGCAGAAGAAGATCATCCAGGATTCGGTGGACAGACTGCCGATCCTTCTGACGATCGAGAAGGATTCAACTTCTTTCCATGTATACGACCGCCGGGTAGATAATTCAGTGCTCAGTTTTCAAATGACGGGCGACGATTTACTGGCTGATGACAAAACACGCTCGAGTTGGAATATGGACGGAGTATGTATTGCCGGATTGCTGAAGGGCAAAAAGCTTTTGCCCGTTCAATCATACAATGAATTCTGGCAATCCTGGCAAACCTTTCAGAATAAGCCAAAAATCTACGTAGGCAACTATACCGTGATAAAATAAAACAGGCCCTCCGCCAACTGGCTGAGGGCCTGTTTTTTTATTTATATGAGAGACATTAATCCCAACCGCTGGTGTCAACCAGTTTGCCGTCTTTGTCAGTAATCTGTCCGTCCGTATCAATCTTCCATCCTTCTTCCAGTTTTCTTTTCTTGTCTCCTTTAGTTATATCTCCGGTTACTGATACTTTACGACCATTGGTGCATGTAAATGTGGAGTCCATAGGAACCCAGGCGCCTCCTTTTAAGACAAGCACTTTGCCGTCTTTCAATGTCATCAATCCATCTTTCATTGTTTGCGTAGCTGAACTGTCGGAACCAGCGGGCGTCGTTGCGGGCATGGTGGCAGCCGTGTCAGTAGCAGAGGTTGACGACTTGGAGCCATCATTACATGCGAATGTAAAACAAGCGATAGCCGCTATCAACAATAATTTTTTCATGGTATGTTTTTTATTTTTTAATTGTACGCAAAAGTATGCCAATTATTCGTTGTTACCGGGCTTGCACACGATATTTTTGTAAATTCGTTATACGCGAAATACCGCCCAGTAAAGGCTTTAAATGAAAATTCAACCCCTTATTCCTGTTATTTTTTCCTGTTTTCTGATCATATCCTGTAATAGAAATAAACCCCTGTTTCAACTCGTTTCTTCCGACCATTCCAATATACATTTCAACAATCATATTGTAGAAAATGATACTATCAATCCTTTCGATCTTCCAAATATGTATAACGGCGGCGGGGTGGGTATCGGAGATTTCAACAACGACGGTCTGCCGGATATTTATTTCACAGGCAACCAGGTCCCCTGCAAACTTTATTTGAACCAAGGGGATTTTAAATTTGAAGACGTTACAGAAACCGCGCATGTAAATGGCAACAACCAGTGGTGCCGGGGTGTAGCAGTGGTTGATATCAATAACGACGGCCTGCCGGATATTTATGTTTGCACTACTATATTACCAGAGGCTGAAAAAAGACAAAACCTGCTATATATAAACCAGGGAGTAAATGAACAGGGCATTCCCGTTTTTAAGGAGATGGCAAAAGAATATGGTTTGAATGATGAATCATTTTCGACCATGGCATCTTTCTTTGACTATGATAATGACGGAGATCTGGATGTATATATTACCGTCAATGAAATGGACCAGGATAAAAACCCCTCTGTCTACCGTCCAAAAATAAAAGACGGCTCTGCGCCAAGTACCGGTCGGCTATACCGAAATGACTGGAGCGAAACGTTACATCATCCCGTGTTTACAAATGTTACAAAGCAGGCCGGGTTAACGATTGAAGGATATGGCCATAGCGCCACCATCGCCGATTTCAACAAAGACGGCTGGAAAGATATTCTGGTAGCCAATGATTTTCTCTCGAATGATCTCTTGTATATCAATAACCATGACGGCACTTTTACCGACAAAGCAGCTACTTATTTCAAACATACATCGGCCAATGGAATGGGGCAGGATGTTATTGACATCAACAACGACGGGCTCGCGGATGTGGTGGAAATGGATATGGATCCCGAAGATAATTACCGGAAGAAACTGCTGATGTCGGGATACAACTATCAGAATTATCTGAACAACGATTCTTTCGGATATCAATATCAGTATGTACGCAATACGCTGCAATTGAATATGGGACCACGTATTGACAAAAATGACTCTGCCGGTGATCCGGTATTCGGTGATATCGGTTACTGGTCCGGCATTTCCTCCACGGACTGGAGCTGGGCGCCGCTCGTTCAGGATTTCGATAATGACGGATTGCGCGATATTATTATTACCAATGGCTTTCCGAAAGACCTGACGGATCATGATTTCATCGCATTCCGCGAAAAATCATTTGGGTACACTACGAAGAAGGAAGTATTGAGTAAAATACCCCAGGTAAAATTGAAACATTATGCCTTTCAAAATCAGGGCAATGCAACATTTGCCGACGTTACGGACAATTGGGGCCTGCTGACACCATCTTTCGCTAACGGGGCAGCCTATGCGGACCTGGATAATGACGGTCATCTGGATCTCGTGATAAATAATATCAATGACGAGGCTTTTGTTTACAGAAATACTTCAACGGATACATCAAATTATCTCACCATAAAATTAATTGGTGATTCATTAAACCGGGATGGCCTGGGAACCTGGATCGAATTATATTATGATGGCAGGCAGCAGGTGTATGAACAGACGCCCTATCGCGGTTACCTTTCCACCATGCAAATGGAGCCGCATTTCGGTTTGGGAAAAACATCCAGGATCGACTCGATGGTCGTAAAATGGCCGGATGGGAAGAAACAGGTTTTTACAGATGTCGGAACGAATCAAAGAATGACGGTCAATTATAAAACCGCTCAGGAATCCTATAGCTGGAAAAAACCTGCCATAGCCAGACACGCCTTGTTTCAGCCCGTTGCGGATTCGGCGAAAATACATTATCAGCACAAACAAACAGATTTTATAGATTTCAGTATTCAAAAATTATTACCTCACAAGTTTTCCGAATACGGGCCTGCTATGGCCGTCGGAGATGTAAATAATGACGGTCTCGATGATATTTTCATTGGCGGGTCCGGTTCCAATCGCACGACTTTGCTATTACAGCAAAAAGACGGGACATTTATCAGCAGGAATATTCTTCCCGGTCAGAATGATAAGAACTGGGATGATATGGGTCTTGTTTTGTTTGATGCCGATAATGATGGCGACCTGGATCTTTATATAGCAACAGGTGGCTATAAAAATGCTCCCAATAGTCCGGCGTACGACGATAAACTATACATCAATGATGGCAATGGGAATTTCACACTCAGCACAACAACACTTCCGCGTAACCGGGCCAGCAAATCCTGCGTTCGCGCCATCGATTATGACAATGACGGTGACCTGGACCTTTTTATCGCCGGTCGCGTGGCTCCATGGAATTATCCGGAACCGGTTTCATGTGTCATTTACCGCAATGACTCAAAAAATGGCAAAATAATATTTACCGACGTAACATCTACGGTGGCCAAACCCCTGCTGAATATTGGAATGGTATGTGATGCCATCTGGACCGACTTTGATAATGATGGCTGGCAGGACCTGGTATTGGCAGGAGAATGGATGCCGGTAAAATTTCTGAAAAACGATCATGGGCAATTCAGGGATATTACCCCATCCTCCCAAATTGCCGGTCAAATTGGCTGGTGGAACAGTATCACCGCCGGCGATTTCGACAATGACGGCGATATTGACTACGTTGTGAGTAATCTGGGAGAAAATTCTTTCTACAAAGCCAGTGACAAATACCCCGTGTCTGTCTATGCAAGGGATTTTTACAACCAGGGAATCGTACAATGTATCCTCACTTCATTTATTAAAGATAAACAAGGTGGGGAAAAAAAGGAGTTTGCTACCGATGCGCGCGATGATGTTGTTTCTCAACTGCCCTTTCTGAAAAAAAGGTTTCTCACTTATAAAAAATTCGGCGAGACGACTTTTGATCATCTGTTCACGCCACAGGAACTGGAAACCTCGATCAAATATTCGGCAAATAATTTTAAAAGCGCCTTTATAAGAAATAACGGCGACGGAACTTTTACGATGGAGCCATTACCGGATATGGCTCAGTATTCCGCAATCAATGGAATGATAACCGACGATTTTGATGGCGACGGCAATCTGGATATTTGTATGAACACAAACGATTTTGCAACCGTGCCTTCGTACGGACGATACGATGCCTTGAATGGATTGATTCTGAAAGGGGATGGCAAAGGAAAATTTACCCCATTAAATATCTTACAAAGCGGAATTTTTATTCCCGGAAACGGCAAGGCGCTGGTTAAGCTCCGAAGCAGTGATGGAAAATATTTAATAGCGGCCAGCCAGAATAAAGGTCCTTTGAAAGTCTTTCAATTAAATAAAAACTGTAGTTTCTTACCGTTGCTGACAGACGATGTCAGTGCGATCATTACATACAAAGATGGAAGACATCAAAAACGCGAAACCGGATATGGAAATTCTTTCCTATCTCAATCCGGACGGTTTATCACTGTTGATAATACCATTGCTTCCATAGAAATCACCAACAGCAAAGGAAAAACCAGGAAGTTATTGTACCGTTAACGGATAGCTATTGTCCGATTCTGAACAGGTGGATACCTGCTTTTTCCACCGTTCAGGCTCAAAATCCGAACGGCATGCCTTTTGTACTTTTCAGGCTCTCACTCACATTACCATGATCCAGCACTTTTTTCAGATCGCGTGGCGTAACCTGTTGAAACGGAAATTTTACAGTTTTATCAATATCGCCGGACTGGCCGTCGGGATGGCCTGCTGCCTGCTCATCACGATCTATATCAAAAACGAGCTGTCCTACGATCAGTACCATGTTCATCGCGATCGCATCGTGCGGGTGCTGCAATCCTTCCGGACTGTCCAGAAAGGCGTAAATCCCGGTCCACCTGCACCGGAAGATTTCTGGGTTTGGGGCTGTGCGCCGGTGGGTCCGGCTCTCCAGGCCGACTTTCCTGAAATAGAAAAAATGGTGCGCTTCATGAGCCCGGTCAGCCTGTTGCTGCAGCATGGTGAAAAACGTTTTCAGCAGGAAAATCTGGTTTGTATGGATTCTACTGCCTTTGATGTGTTCAGT